>ERZ1034882.467-NODE-467-length-19703-cov-6.682156_pt1 | contig 19703 bp, 20 predicted proteins | sample MGYA00520606_ERZ1034882 | MGnify/ENA primary metagenome ERZ1034882 (study PRJEB33766, sample SAMN09781726) | gut metagenome | biome: gut microbiome | host: Homo sapiens | place: Madagascar | study: EMG produced TPA metagenomics assembly of the PRJNA485056 data set...
AAGCGGCGCATCCAAGAGTTTTTCATTGTTCGCCGCCTCCTTCGGTGGTGTCGTTGGTTTCGGCAGCTTCGGCTTCCGCCACGCTGCCCTCGGTCAGGTACATATCGGGCTGCGTCACATCCACCTCGGTGCCGGTGGAAATGGCAGCGTTGAACTGCCCGTGCAGCACGCCCTTGATGTCGGCATCCACCACACCGTTGATGTAGCCGCGCACGCGACCGTTGATGTGCATCGTGCCGCTGACATTGCGGGTCGCCCCGGCAAGACCCTTCATCTCAAAGCTGGTGCGCTCGATGATGACATCGCCCAGCACCAGAATTTGCGGCAGCACGAACAGAACCAGAAGGATGGACACGATGGTGCCGCGCCCCAGACATTCACCGATGGCGGCAATGACGGGGTTGGTGGTCAGTACGCTGATCAGCACGCCCGCCGACGCCAGAATGGAGCCGGAGGTGAAGATGGTCGGGAAGGATTCGTTCAGCGCGGTGACGATGGCGTCCTTATGGTGCATGACCTTTTTCAGGTCGGTGTAGTGGCTGGAAATGACGATGGCGTAGTCGATGTTGGCGCCCATCTGAATGGAGTTGACGATCAGATAGCCAAGGAAATACAGCGGCGAGTCCTGCAGATACGGCACCGAGAAGTTGATCCAGATACTGCCCTGAATCACAAAAATCAGCAGCACAGGCAGACCGGCGGATTTGAAGGTGAACAGCAGCACCAGAATGACGAACAGCGCACTCAGCACACTGATCAGCAGGTTGTCCTCGCCGAAGGAGCTGGACAGGTCCATCGCGCTGGTGGTGTTGCCCACGATGTAGGCATCCTTGGGGTAATATTTAGACACCATATCGTGCATTTTGTCCAAAAAGGCAAAGGTTTCGTCGCTTTCCTCCGGCACGCTCAAGTAGGCGACCATACGGCTGTAGTTTTCCGCCTGCAGCTGTACCTGCGCCTTGTCCAGCTGGGCAAACAGGTCATCCAGCGTGTCCTGCACGTCGCCGCTCAGCGTGATGTTGCCGTCGTGCATCTCCTGCTCCAAAAAACGGAACATATCATAGATGGGTACCTTGTAGTTGCCCAAGCCGTTGACAAACTCCCCGTACTGGTCGTGGTCAATGGCGTAGGCACCGTACAGCGTCTTGGCGACCTCATAGTCCAGCCCTGCCATCTCCGCCAGCTGGCGGGGGGTCACGGCGTCGGTCAGCATATAGCCGTCCATCGCCTCGATATTGGCAAGACCCATGGTGGACTTGACCTCGGGGCAGTTTTCCAGCTCTGCCAGAATCTTGCCCTCGTTCTCATAGTTGCCGGACGGCACAATGATTGCCACCATATTGGAGGTGCCGAACTCGCTCTTGATTTTCTGGTAGGCGATCTGGCTTTCGCTCTGCTTGGCGGTGACCAGATCGGTAAAGGTGTAGCAGTAGGGGCATTTGTTGGCAAAGACGGCGGAGGCAATGACGATGACCGCAAAAATCGGCGGCACAATATACCGCGTTTTTACGTCAAATTTGCCGACAGCCGTGATTTTGGGGATCAGGTTCTTGTGGCGGGTCTTGTCGATCAGGCGGCTGAACAGCACCAGCAAGCCGGGCATCAGGGTGAACACCGCCAGCATACTGAACAAAATCGCCTTGATCAGCACCACGGCAAGGTCACGACCGATGCCGAAGTGCATAAAGCCCAGTGCCGCCAGACCGCTGATGGTCGTCAGCGAGGAGGAGGATATCTCCGGAATTGCCTTGGAAAGGGCGGCAATGCAGGCTTCGCGGGTGTCCAGCGTTTCGTGTTCGTCGCTGAAGCGGTGGCACAGGATGATGGCGTAGTCGATGGCCAGCGCCAGCTGCAGAATTACCGTGACCGAGTTGGAAATAAAACTGATGGTGCCGCACAGGAAGTTGGTGCCCATATTCAGAAGGGCAGCCGTGCCGAAGGTCAGAATCAGAACCGGCACCTCGGCGTAGGAGCGGGAGGTCAGCGTCAGCACGACCACAATGATGATGGCGGCAATGACGATGATGACGCTCATCTCCGCCTGCAGATCAGCGGAGGTATCCACGCCCACCTGCGTGTCAACGTAGGTGTCGTAATCTGCCAGCGCATCGCGGATGTCCTGCATGGCGGTCTTGGCGCGGTCGTCGTCCTCCTCGGCGTCAAAGCTGACCGAGTAGAGCGCCGATGCATCGGCGTAGTGATCCTTGGTGGCATCAAATTCCACGGTATCCACGCCGTCAATGTCCTCAATGACCTCCTGCAGGTCCAGCGCGGTGTCGTAGCTGATGTTGGACACCATGACGCGCGCCGAGCCGTAGGTGATGAAGTTATCGTTCATCACGGTCAGACCCTGGCGGGTTTCGGTGGAGTCGGGCAGGTAGGTGGTGATGTCGTTTTCCACCTTGACCCAGCCGGTTGCCACGGCGCAGAAAATCAACGCAAATATGTACAATAAGAAAAACAGGTTGCGCTTATCGACAATAAACGACGCCAGCTTTTCCATGGCATTGCCTTTCGGCTTTTGGTTTTCCAAAGAAAGATGCCTCCCTTTTGGGTTCAATCCCCTACTATGATAATTTTATTATATATGCTTTGCGCCGGTTATACCAGATACAAAAAGGATTTTCTGTACAAATTTTACCCGTTAAACTTGTGCATATCGCGCAATAAAAAAACACCGTGCGGTGTAATACCGCACGGTGCAGAAAGCGTAGATAAGCTAAAATTACTTCAGCTCGATCTTGGCGCCCAGCTCCTCGAGCTTCTTCTTGATGTCCTCAGCGTCAGCCTTGGAAGCCTGCTCCTTCAGCTTGGCGTTGGGGGTCTCAACGAGCTTCTTGGCCTCCATCAGGGAAGCGCCGGTCAGCTCCTTAACGGTCTTGATGACCTGCATCTTGTTGGCGCCAACGTCAGCCAGGATGACGTCGAACTCGGTCTTCTCTTCCTCAGCGGGAGCAGCAGCGCCGGCAGCAGCGGGAGCAGCAGCGGCAACAGCGGAAACGCCGAATTCCTCGCAGATGGTATCAACGAGCTCTTTCAGCTCCAGAACAGTCATAGTCTTGACAGACTCGACAATGGCAGTGATCTTCTCAGAAGCCATGGTAATTACCTCCATAAATTTTAATGTTATTATGCGGCGCGGTTTATTGATAAGCGCTGCGCCTGTGCGCTTATGCCGCGTGACCTAAAAAACTTAGGCAGCGGTTTCGTCCTGCTTGTCGACGATACCCTGCAGGGCAACGGCCAGACCACCAACGATACCGTTGAGGCTGCCAGCCAGCATGGAGAGCAGACCCTCGCGGTTGGGCATGGTGGACAGGCTCTTGACACCTGCAGCATCCATGACGACGCCGTCGCAGAAGCCGCCCTTGACAACAAAGCGCTTGGACTTGTCGGCGTCAGCAAACTTGCACAGGATGCGAGCAGCAGCGGCCGGATCCTCGGCGGACAGAGCAATGGCGGTGTCACCCTTGAAGTAGTCGGTCAGACCCTCGTACTGGGTGCCCTTGACAGCCAGACGCAGCATGGTGTTCTTGACTACCATGTAATGCACGCCAGCATCGCGCAGCTCCTTACGCAGCTTGGTGTCGTCAGAAACGCTGATGCCGTTGTAAGCAACGACAACGCCGGCCAGAGAGGCTTCGATCTTAGCGTTCAGGTCGGCAACAAGAGCCTTCTTGGATTCCAGAATCTTTGCACTGGGCATTTGAATTTCACCTCGTTCCACTTACAGATTGGTTTCGGTAAGCGGCTTTTTTTGTGATGATACAGAAAAAAGCCCCTTTCCCGTCGCCGCGAAAAGGGCTTGAAAGCATAGCAATCAAACGCACGTTTCTCGGCAGGTGGGTTTCCCCGTTATGCCTTGCGGCACCTGCTGTCTCAAAAACAGCTTAATTAGTATAGCACAAGAATGTGCGTTTGTCAAGCACTTTCAGGAAAAATCCCAAAATTATACGCCGTACTTGTTGGTAGCAACGCGAACGCCGGGGCCCATGGTGGTGGCGATGGTAGCGCTCTTGAAGTACTGACCCTTGGCAGCGGCGGGCTTTGCCTTGGCGATGGCTTCCAGAACGGTGTCCAGGTTGACCATCAGCTTCTCGGCACCGAAGGATGCCTTGCCGATGGGCACATGGATGATGTTCTGCTTGTCCAGACGGTACTCGATCTTACCGGCCTTGGCATCGGTAACAGCCTTGCCGACGTCGGGGGTAACAGTGCCGGCCTTGGGGTTGGGCATCAAGCCGCGGGGACCCAGGACCTTACCCAGACGACCAACCTTGCCCATCATATCGGGGGTGGTAACCAGGACGTCGAAGTCCAGGTAGCCGCCGGCGATCTTGGCGATCAGATCGTCATCACCGACCTCCTGCGCACCGGCAGCCTCGGCAGCCTTAGCGGCGTCGCCCTTGGCGATGGCGATAACGCGGACGTTCTTACCGGTGCCGTTGGGCAGAACAACAGCGCCGCGAACCTGCTGGTCAGCGTGGCGGCTGTCAACGCCCAGGCGGACGTGCAGCTCAACGGTCTCGTCGAACTTAGCGGTAGCGGTCTTGCAGCACAGCTCCAAGGCCTCGGACGGATCATAGGTCTTGCTGGCCTCGATCAGCTTGACAGCGTCAATATATTTCTTGCCGTGTTTCATTGCTTATTCCCCTCCTATTCAGCCCTCAACGGTAACGCCCATGCTGCGGGCGGTGCCCTTGATCATGCTGACAGCAGCTTCCAGAGAAGCAGCGTTCAGGTCGGGCATCTTGGTCTTGGCGATCTCCTCCACCTGAGCGGCGGTCAGAGAAGCAACCTTTTCCTTGTTGGGCTTGCCGGAAGCGGTGTTGATGCCAGCGGCCTTCTTGATCAGAACAGCTGCCGGAGGAGTCTTGGTGATGAAGCTGAAGGAGCGGTCAGCGTACACGGTGATGACGACGGGGATCACATAACCCATCTGGTTCTTGGTACGCTCGTTGAACTCCTTGGTGAACGCCATGATGTTGACGCCCTTCTGACCCAGAGCAGGACCAACAGGGGGAGCCGGAGTTGCCTTGCCGGCGGGGATTTGCAGCTTAATGTAGCCAGTGATTTTCTGTGCCATAATATTTGCACCTCCAAATTTTGTGGTGAGTTGCGGTCTGCGGTGCAGACCTCCCACGGGCGTGCGACCACCGCACGCCCTATAAAAACCGTACCCCGGGGTGTGACCCGTTCGCGGTTTCTACCGGAAATTCGTTGCTGTGTTAGAACAGCTTGACCTGATGCAGCTCGAGTTCTGCGGGCAGCTCTCGACCGAACATCGTGATCTTTACGCGCACCTTGCGCGCGGGAATATCGATCTCCTCCACCGTGCCGACAGAGCCTTCCATCGGACCTGCGGTGATCTCGACCGTGTCGCCGACCTTGTATTCGACGCTCAGATCGGTGACGACATTCTCGACACCCATCTTGGCGACTTCCGCCTCGGTCAGAGGCTCCGGCTTGGAGGCCGGACCGACAAAACCGGTGCAGCCGCGCGTGTTGCGCACAATGTACCAGGTGTTGTCGTTCATCACCATTTTTACGAACACATAGCCGGGGTACAGCTTGTGCTGCACCTCTTTTTCGCCGGTCTTGTTGCCGCGCTTGTCAAAGACTTCCTCGACAACCGTTTCCGTGGGAACCTTGACATCGCAGATCAGGTCCTGAATCCGGCGGTTTTCCACCATCGTCATCAGATCCTGTGCGACCTTGTTCTCATAGCCGGAATAGGTATGCACGACATACCAGTTTGCTTGTTCTGCCATAAGGGTCATTGCCTCCGCTCAAAGCGCTCAGGCGCCGATCATCAGGTGAATGGCGCCGCCAAAGATAAGATCCAGCACGATTAGCACAATGGCTGCCGCCGCCACCACGAGAATGACGGTGATGGTGTTGGTCTTAACATCCTTTTTGCTGGGCCATACAACTTTTTTCAGTTCACTTCTGGTATCCTTGAAATACTTACCGATGCCCTTAAAAAAGTTTTTGACCTTACCAAAGAACGAAGTTTTTTGGGTTTTGTTGCTTTGAGTCTGGGCTGCAGCGGGAGCTGCTTTTTTGTCTGCCATCTCTAAGCTCCTATCCTCACTTGGTTTCGCGGTGAAGGGTATGCTTCTTGCAGAAACGGCAATACTTCTTCATCTCAAGACGATCGGGAGAATTTTTCTTGTTCTTCTCCTTGTTGTAGTTGCGCTGCTTGCACTCGGTGCAAGCCAGGGTGATCTTGACAGTCATGTTTCGGCACCTCCATTATCGGTTAATAAGCCTCCCTCGCGCTTGCGGGCTGCCCGCGAAAAAGGGCATAAAAAATAAACCCGCAAAAGAGGTACTATCATAATACCACACCCAAGGGGTCGTGTCAATACATTTTTGCAAGCGTATCGGCAATTTTTTATAATTTTCGGCATCAAAAAAGCGCCCGCAAAGCGGACGCCCTATCCGATAGTTTTAACTCTGCTCCCGGCTTTTGCCGACGGCGGCTGCCGCCACGGCAAAAATCAGGCTGGCTGCCACGCCGCCGGAGGCTGCGCTCAGCCCGCCGGTCAGCGCGCCCGGCAGCCCCACCTCGTCCACCGCCTGCTGCACGCCCTGCGCCAGCAGATGACCGAACCCCAGCAGCGGCACGCTTGCCCCGGCACCCGCCAGCTCCACCAGCGGCGCATACCAGCCCACGGCGCTCAGCACCACGCCCGCCACCACATACCCGGTCAGAATACGCGCCGGGGTCAGCTTGGTGTAATCCATAAGCAGCTGCCCCACCACGCAGATGGCACCGCCCACCGCAAACGCCCAGACGTAGTTCATACCGCACCTCCCAGCTCGACGCAGTGGGCGATGCCGGGGATGCTCTCGCCCTGCAAAAAGGTCGTTTGGCTCATCAGCGCCCCGGTCGCCGCAAACAGCACGCGGCGGTACCGCCCCGCCTGCAAGCCGGGCAGGATATGGCTGCACAGCACGGCAGCGCTGCACCCTGCCCCGCTGCCGCCCGCCTGCACGTTCTGCTCCTCTACCTTATATAATAGGCAGCCGCAGTCGCGGTGGTTGGGCATCGGCAGCCCCTCCTTGTCCATCTGCTCGCGCAGAAGGTCGCCGCCCACCTGCCCCAGATCGCCGGTGAAGATCGCATCAAAATCCTGCGGGCTTGCCCCCGTAGCATCAAAATACCGCAGCAGCGTGTCGGCGGCAGCGGGCATCATGGCGGCGCCCATATTGTTGATGTCGCGCACGGCGTAGTCCTGCACGCGCCCAAAGGTGACCGAAAGCACCGGCACCCCCGCAGCGCCCGGTGCGCGCACCAGACACGCTCCCGCCGCGGTGGCTGTCCACTGCGCTGTGGGGGTGCGCTTGGCACCGTAGGGCAGCGGCGTGCGGAATTGACGCTCTGCCGCGCAAAAGTGGCTGCTGGTCAGTGCCAGTGCCTGCTGTGCCAGCCCGCAGGCGGCAAAGCAGGCAGCCAGCGCCAAGGTTTCCGCCATAGTGGAACACGCCCCGTACACCCCGGCAAACGGCGTGCCGAGCGTGCGCATCGTGTAGTTGCTGGCGGTACACTGCGCCTGCAGATCCCCGGCAAAGGTCAGCTGCACGTCCTTGCGGGCAGCGCCCGCCTTGCGCAGGCAAAGCCCCGCCGCCTTCTGCTGCAAAAGGCTTTCTGCCTGTTCCCAATCGGTACAGCCCTGCGCGGAAAATCCGCCATCCTGCGTCAAAAAATCAAACTGCGAAGAAAGCGGTCCCTCGCTTTCCTTTTTGCCCCCGGCAGCCGCCCAAGCGGCAACGACCGGCGGGCGGTCAAAAAACAGGGTATCCTTTTTTCTGGCGGGCATCGCTCACCCCACCTTTCCGATCAGCCAGTACAGCACACCCCACACAAAGGATGCCAGCGTCCCGTAGGCAATAACGGGTCCCGCAATGCTGAAAATTTTTGCCCCCACGCCGGTGATCCAGCCCTCGGGCTTGAACTCAATGGCCGGGCTGACCACCGAGTTGGCAAACCCCGTGATGGGTACCAGCGTACCTGCGCCCGCGTGTGCCGCCAGCTTTTGGTACCAGCCGGGCAACGTCGCCGCCGCCGAGAGGAAAATCAGGCTGACGCTGGTCAGTGTCCCGGCCAGCGCGGTGTCGTACCACAGCAAAAACAGCTGCCGCAGCGCCTCGCCCAGCGCACAGATGCCGCCCCCTACCCCGAACGCCCACGCGCAGTCCCGCCAAACCGGGGACGACGGCGAGGCGCGCTTGACCATTTCCGCATATTGTTTTGGATTTAGTTTCACGCACAATGCCCCCTTTTGGGGGTAGTATGCCCTCAGTTGCCGTAAAATATCACGTTGCCGCGTCCGTATTTTTGCGGACTCATACAGGCGTACAGGCGGCGCAGGGCGTCGGCTGCCGCAGCCTCCGGCAAAGCGCCCTGGCAGGGCAGCGCCAGCACCATATAGCGCACCCCGGCAACGCGGCTTTCGATGGCAGCGCTCTGCGCCCCGGCACGCAGGTAAAACCCGATGCGCCGCTTTGCCGTTTCGGGATCGGGCGCTTCTGCGGGATGCTCGCACTCGGTCAGCAGGGCGGACAGCCTGCCCGCGTAGTGCCGCCGCAGTGTGTGCAGGGCGCGGGTTCCCACACCGCCGCCCCGCAGGTCCGCACGCACGGCAAAATAGTCGATCAATGCGCAGGGAACGCCCGGCGCAACGACCTGTAGGGCGTAGGCAAGCGGCTCCCCCGCCGTGCCGGTAAGCAGCAGCGGTTCGTATAAGCCGCGCCGCAGCAGGGCTTCCATGGCGGAAAAGGGCTTGCGCTCGGCAGGCGGGAAGTCCTGCGCCATCGCTGTATCGTACAAATTCCGGAGTTCGGGCAAGGTGAGCGGCGTAACCTGCATAGAGATTCCCCTTTCTGATTGAAAAATGCAAAAGTTTCCTGTATAATAAAGGTACTACTATGGGGAGGTTCTATCGTATGGAATGGACAGATATCAGCATTACTGTGGCGAAGCGCAACGCCGACACGGCGGAGGCCATTGCCACCATGGTCGCCAACGGCGGCATTTATATTGAGGATTACAGCGACTTGGAGCAGCAGGCTTGGGAGATCGCCCATGTGGATCTGATCGAGCAGGAGCTGCTGGACAAGCCGCGCGACGTGGTCATTGTACATATGTACCTTGCCCCCGATGAAAACCCCGCCGAGGTGCTGCCCTTGTTTGAGGAGCGCCTGAAAGCCAGCGGCATTGCCTACCAGCTGAACACGACCGGCGTGGAGCAGGAGGACTGGCAGAACGCTTGGAAAAAATACTACCACGCGATGGATATCGGCAGCCGCCTTGCCATTGTACCGGGCTGGGAGCAGCACGACACCGACCGTATCAAGATCGTGATGGACCCCGGTATGGCGTTCGGCACCGGCACCCACGAAACCACCAGCCTGTGTCTGGAAACGCTGGACGAGCTGGTACAGGGCGGCGAGCGCGTGCTGGATATCGGCACCGGCTCCGGCATTTTGGCAATTGCCGCGCTGAAGCTGGGTGCCAAGGTTGCCGAGGGCGTGGACATTGACCCGATGTGCGTGCGCACCGCCGGGGAAAACGCCGAGCGCAATGGCGTGAATGACCGTTTTACCGTGCTGGTGGGCGATTTGTCCGAAAAGGCAAGCGGCGAGTACAACATCATTACCGCCAACATTGTCGCCGCCGCCATTTTGTCGCTGGCGCCCCATGTGCCGGTGCTGATGGCGCCCGGCGCCCGCTTTATTGCCAGCGGCATTATTGACGAGCGCAAGGAGGAAGTGCTGACCGGGCTGCGTGCCGCCGGGCTGGAGCCTGTGCAGGTCAAGGAAAAGCGCGGCTGGGTGTGCATTATCTGCGAAAAGAAAGAGGCGTAAGCTATGCCGCATCGCTATTTTACCAAGGAATTGGCGGACGGACGCGCTGCCCTGACCGGCAGCGACGCCCACCATCTGGCGGACGTTATGCGCGCCAAATTGGGCGAGGAGGTCGTGCTGTGCGGTCCCGACGGGCTGGAGTACATCGGCACGGTGACCAGCCTTGCCTCTGACCGGGTGGAGTTCACCGTCACCGACGGCGCGCCCAGCAAGGCAGAGCCGGACGTGCAGGTCACGCTGTTTGCCGCCTACCCCAAGCAGGGCAAGCTGGAGGAGGTCATCCGCCACTGTGTCGAGCTGGGGATTCACGAGGTCGTGCCGTTTTTCAGTCGCTATTGCATCGCCGCGCCCAAAAAAGAGGATGCCAAGTGCGAGCGCTACAACCGCATCGCCGCCGAAGCCTCCAAGCAGGCAGGGCGTGCCATGCTGCCCGCCGTGCGTATGCCGCTGCCGGATTTTAACGCCGTCTGCGATTGTATGAAAGACTACGATCTGGTGTTGTTTTTCTACGAGGGCGGCGGTGTTCCGCTGCGCGAGGTGCTGAAACCGGGCTGCGCCCGAAAAATTGCCATCATCACGGGCAGCGAGGGCGGCTTTTCCACCGAGGAGGCTGCCGCCGCCAAGGCTGCGGGCGCTGTGACCGTGGGGCTGGGTCCGCGCATTTTGCGCTGCGAAACCGCCCCTTTGACCGCCTTGACCGCCGTGATGCTGCTGACCGGCAATCTGGAATAACCGCTGTTCTATCCTATGCCCACCGCCCCCAAAGGGTGACGGGCATTTTTTGTGTCAAAAAACAAAAAGCCGCAGATACCTAAGTATCTGCGGCTTTCAGACTGTCGACAAACTGAATAGAACGATTGCGAACCTTCGGTAGGTTTGTAGGGAACGGTCTTGACCGTTCCGTGCGGCTTTTCCGATAGTACCATATACCGCGAGAACGTGCGCCATTCGGCGCGATTTTATGCGCTGCGCGCAGCCAGCGGTGCGGCAAGGTCACTGCGCCCGCAGGCGTGTTTCGGAGCGCAACCGCCGCTGTGCGGCGGCTCTTAGCGCGGAGATAGACACGCGCCCTACATTTCTACCCATAAAAGGGCTTTCTCTACAAGCTAAAAGCCGCAGATACCTGAGTATCTGCGGCTTTGTATCGAGGTGACAGGACTCGAACCTGCGGCCTCGTGGTCCCAAACGGACCTATTGAAGGCAATTTCCGCTAAAAATAGCTTTTTCTGCCCCTTTCCGCTCGGAAAACCGCGCTCTTCGGCACTCTTATCTCCACTGTTTCCGAGTGCTCCGAAACGGTAGGTGGTCTGTTATGTGGTCATAAAAACACTCCCCGAACAAAAATCGTTCGGGGAGCGTTCGTTTGGTGGTTGTATAGTAACTCTAAACACCGAAAAAGTCAAGTCTTTTAAGCCAAAATCTGCGATGCTGTAAACAAAGAAAAAGCGAGAGCATTATTAGATCTCTCTCTCCTTTTTTTATCATTTGATCTCTTGTCTTAATAGAGCCACATCTTTTTGATGATCTTGCGGCTTGATCTGATCCAATACTTTTTCTTCAACCGGTTGAGTCCAGTATATTTTCAAAGACTCTCTTGCTCGTGTAATAGCGGTGTAGAAGATACTATGAGTAATCAACTCATCAATTTCATCAGTTATGATGATCTTGACATGATCATACTCAAGGCCTTGGGCTTTATGAATAGATACTGCATAGGCAATTTGGAAAGGAACAATGGCTTTTGAAGGTCCTTCGTCATCTTCGTCTGTGGTCTTATTTTTATTAACGACAAAACGAATGATAGAGTTACCGTTAGCGGCAGTTCCAACTATGGTAAAATCCATATCCTTCATATCCATGTCTATGAGTGGTCGATCTATTTCTATATCAAACTGTATTCCTTCTGTAGCTTTCCCCTCGTTCAGCAAAAGAAAATCGACAATACGACCAGTCATATTGTTATGAATCACGGGAAGCTGTTCTTCTGTACGAGTGAAAAACTTGTCCGACGCATCGTTGAATAAGATAGGGTCGCCTACTTTATAACGTTGTATTCCTCGCCATATTGCCTTGCCTGTATTGCCTTCTTGTAGGAAATGGTTAATATTGTTTATGCCATACAGACCACCATAATTGAGACATAAAACGACCTCACCTTCTCTAGCCGGAGCAAAGATTGATTTGTCCAAATCGGTAGAGTAACCATAAGTTTGAAGAAGATAATATATGTCCCCATTCATTTTTCTGACATCGTTCCAAACATTCAATAGAGCAACAGAATCACTTCTGTAAGGTGTTGTGAGTTCACACACTGCAGTTTGAGGAAGGAAGAACCGTACTGCATCAAACCAATTTCCGAATTCTATTGACTCAATCTGGTAGGTGTCGCCAACCAACACGAGCAACTCGCAGTTTGCTCGTTCAAGGACTTCTCTCATATCTTGATTGTTTACCGTACTACACTCATCAATTATTAGTATATCAAAGGTTGTCTTGCCCTTATATTTGTTGCTTGTGAACTTTGATATGGTCATAAAAGTACTGTTTGCAGATGCGGTAACTTTTCTTCTCATATTGTTTACAGCAGGATTGGTTTGAGCTAAATAAAGTCTTGATTTGCTCGTAAACATGTTCGATATATGATTAATCAAGTATGATTTTCCGGTACCGGCAGAGCCATATATGAGAGCAACTTTCGAGTGAGAAAACATGTTGAGTAGAGCAGCTTTTTTCTCATCACTATTGACTTGATTGGTTGTCTGCATCCAATAGTTTGCCATGTTGGTATAATTGTCTATACCATTTTGGGTAAGATTCTTTATCGTCCTAATTATAGATACAGTATCTTCCTTGTAATGTTCGATGAAAAGATGATTATATTTTATAACCATTTTGCGAAGTTGTTGTTTCTCAGAATGGTATAGCCGCTGATTGTAAGTGGCAACCAGGGATTCCACATCATCAAAGTTGTCAAGCTTATATTTGCCATCCTCCGTTTTTTCGAGCGGCGTAAATAGAATGTTTTCTCTTTCTGTATTGTTTTGGACGACCCAAGCCAAAAGCTCGTGCTCACGTCCCTTTACATCAAGGCAATCAAACAAATCCGATAAGCTGGGAACGTGATTTTTTAATCCAGAACAGAAAGGCATCTCGTCAAAAGGGATACATTTGTTGTCCAAATAAAGATCAGAAAGATTGCTGTTTTTTCCTACATGTACGTATTTGTTTTCAAAACGATCATAGTACCAGATATCTTTATATTGCTTCCTAAGTACACGATTGGTTAGATGGTGCAACAAGTATCGCAGTATATTGCTTCCGGGTGCGTTTTGTTTTATTATATCGCGACATTTTTCAAGACAATCAAAAAAGTGGATGGCTTTTGTCGAAGGAACAAGTTGGCTTCTGAGTTTAGCAAAGGCCTCATCGGAGAACATTATTACTTCTGATAAGCTGAGGCCTGTTTTAGTAAGGAATTGACTGATATTGCGTTGTTCTGCTGAGCCGTAGTCTCTTAGTGAATTGTCAAGAATTCTATTGAAATTCTTTAACTCACAGGGGCGAATATTAACCTCCCAATCGACAATAACACGAATTGGCATACGCTGATCAAAAATCTCAATGCTATTGTCAGCTATAGCAAACTTGACCGCGTAGTAACTGGTAATTTCCATGTCTGTAAAAGCAATGATGCTGTCGGTTTTACTTGCATTGTCATTTGCAGGGACAAATGCAACTTCGTAATATATTTTGTTATTGATGAAAAATGGTTTGATTTTTTGAACGTAAAACCTATCGTAACGGAATCCGCCATGAATAGGAGCATTATACCTATCAACTACGGTAGCAATTTTAGTATAGTATTCTGTGAGTTCATCATTAGTGTCTAAAGGGAATTGTTCTAGGTTTTCGAGTACCACCATAGAGTATTTGTCATATAGAAATTTCCTGATTCGGAACAAATATTCATAGTATCTTATCATGAGTCTCTCGGCATTGTGTTCTTTGAGCACACGATGAGATGATGATACTTGAAGGAAGTGGTGAAATCTAGATAAGTGTATTAACTGCGGCTCGTTTTTTACGTACTTAACCGCGGCTTTTAGATTCTCGTGAGTGTCTTCAATATCTCCACCGTTAGCATATTCTTTAAGAATGATGTGTTCTACAAAATGGCGCAAAGATTCCAAAACTTCTTGAGAAACCTCTCCGCGTGTTGATTCGCCCAAACGACTGATTTGGCGACAAATAATCTTGTTGCTTTCATAAATTGCCTCATCTACTTTTAACATTCCCGAAATCACGGTTTTGCACCTCCACCATTCTATGATCTTATATAAGATACAAGCTATGAGACTTTATTGATTTTTATATTTATTATATCATGATTTGCTTGATATTTCAATGTACTCTTAGACGGCGTTTGAAACACATTATAGTAAATAGAAAGAGTTTCATAGCACATAACGGATGAGAGGACAGATTTGTGGCTAAGAGCTGACAAATGCTGAAATCGCAGTATTATTATGCCGAAAGCAGTTGATATTCAGACCGAAATGTGGTATAATGACGAAAATGGTAAAATGCCAAATTTATAACTGCGTATGAGGTGTAATACAATGGCCGCGAGCTATAAAAAATTATTCAAGCTTTTAATCGACCGTGATATGAAAAAGAAAGAACTTGCCGAAAAAGCCGGCATCAGCATCGCTACCATCACCAAGATGGGTAAGGACGGCGCCGTTGTCAGCAGTGAGGTTCTTGTAAAGATATGCTCAGCCCTTGGTTGCACTATGGATGATATAGTGGAGATAATTGAAAAATAAAAGAAAGGTATTTTATAATATGTTGCACGATGGGCTGTATGAGCAAATTATCAATAAGGGATTAGAAACAGAGCTATCCGTTACGGACAAGCTTTCTACTACTGCGCCCATTGATAGTGCTGAGGCGTCCAAAGTGCTGGCAAAATATATTGCCGAAGTTGTAGAAAAAGGGCTTGATAATGTTGCTGACAATGGCGGTGACGTTAGCTCACAAGTAGCGCTTGCAAACCGTATTATTTCTACGATTATCACCGAAACAAAAGAAAACGAACTTGATGAAATGACGGTTGCAGAGCGGGCCGAGCAGCTACTCGCACTCTTTGACAAAAAGAACAGCATTTTATTCCTCGATGAAAAGGCAGCGATTATTCGTCCTGAAACATCTATTGCGCAAAGCTCGCTATTTACTGGTGCAATCCACGAGCCGCAGATGTTTACCGAGCTCAAGAAGGAAATTATATCCTGTAACCGTATTGATATGCTGGTATCCTTCATTAAATGGAGCGGACTGCGCTTAATAATGGATGAGCTTACAACCTTTACACAAAACGGCGGTGAACTCCGCATTATTACAACCTCTTATATGGGAGCGACCGATGTAAAGGCAATCGAAGAACTCCGCAAACTTCCTAACACAAAAATCAAGGTGAGTTATGACACCAAACGTACCCGACTTCATGCGAAAACGTATGTTTTCTATCGGGATACCGGTTTTACTACGGCGTATGTTGGTTCGTCGAATCTATCTAATGCTGCCATTTCCAGCGGCCTTGAATGGAACGTAAAGGTTACAAAGAAGGACCTGCCGGAAACGATTGACAAAATTGAAGCCACCTTTGAAAGCTATTGGAATTCCAATGAATTTGAATATTACGACGAGGATCAAAAGGAGCGTTTAGCACGTGCACTAAAGTCCGAAAAATACTTTGACAGTAATAATGCCGAAGTGTATACGATGGATATCACTCCATATTCCTATCAGCAAGAAATTCTTGATAAGCTGGAAGCAGAACGCAAGGTTCGTGGCTATCACAGAAACCTTGTTGTTGCCGCCACAGGCACCGGAAAGACGGTGATTTCTGCGCTTGATTACAAGCGTTTCCGCAAGCAAAACCCGGATAAGCCTTGCCGACTTTTGTTCGTGGCTCATCGTGAAGAAATTCTGAAACAAAGTATGTACACCTTTCGCGCAGTACTGAAAGATGCAAACTTTGGGGAGATGTTTGTAGGCAGCTATAAACCGGAAAGCATAGACAATCTTTTTATATCTATTCAAACCTTCAACTCGCAGAGCTTTACCGAAAAAACAACGTCAGATTTTTATGATTATATTATTGTGGACGAGTTCCACCATGCTGCCGCACCTACATATCAAAAGCTCTTATCCTATTATAATCCGCAGATTCTTCTCGGTTTGACGGCAACGCCCGAGCGTATGGACGGAAAGAGCATTTTGCCGTATTTCAATAATCGTATTGCTGCCGAAATTCGTCTGCCCGAAGCTATTGACCGTAAGCTCCTGTGTCCGTTTCAATATTTTGGCGTAACTGATACGGTTGATCTGGATCACTTAAAATGGGCAGCCGGAGGTTATGATAAAGGCGAACTTTCGCGGGTTTATACACTCAGCGGTATGACGGCAAACCGTCGCGCCAACTTGGTGATTTCTTCATTGCTCAAATATGTTACCGATATTGATGATGTAAAGGGGCTTGGATTTTGCGTAACGGTTGAACACGCAAAGTTTATGTCTGATTATTTTAATGCCCGCGGAATTCCGTCGATGTTTCTGACTGGGCATTCGCCGGACGAAGAAAGAAAAGAAGCAAAGGCCAGACTTGTAAAAGGCGAAGTGCGGTTTATCTTCGTCGTTGATATCTACAACGAAGGTGTGGACATCCCTGAAGTCAACACGGTTTTATTCTTGCGCCCAACAGAATCTTTGACAGTGTTTTTACAGCAGCTTGGACGTGGACTGCGTTTATCCGAGGATAAAGAGTGCCTGACTGTACTTGATTTTATCGGACAGGCAAACAAAAAGTATAATTTTGAAGATAAGTTTGCAGCTCTACTTTCCAACACCACACGAGGCGTAACACGTGAAATTAAGGATGGGTTTATTTCACTTCCAAAGGGATGCTATGTTCAGCTTGAAAAGAAGGCAGCAAGATATATTCTTGATAATATTCGTGCATCTTATGGAAACAGCACAGGCCTTGTTGCACGTATAGCAACCTTTGAAGAAGATACCGGCCTAAAACTTACTCTCGAAAACTTTCTTGACCACTATCGCTTGGATCCTCGCTCAATCTATAAATTTGCTTCCTTTTCTCGTCTGTGTGCGCGTGCAGATATAATTGATGATTTCGAGGAACCGATCGAAGAGGTAATGTCAAAAGCACTCAGCCGTTTTGCTTTGGTTGATTCAAGACGTTGGATTGTGTTTATGCTACGTGTTTTGGAAAACATCGACCATTTCGACCTTACAAAACTTTCGGATATAGAAAAGCGTATGCTTCAGATGTTCTATATTACAATGTGGGGAAAAGCGATTGAGGATTGGAACGCGGACGAAGTATTCGAAAATTTCCGGGCTCTTTCAAATAGCCCGATAATGCTTTCTGAGCTGATTGCATTACTCAAATATAACTACAATCGCATTGATTTTATTGATGAGCCTGTCAGCCTCGGATTTGATTGTCCGCTGGATCTGCATTGTACCTATACGCGCGATCAACTGCTTGTTGCAATGGATTTTATGAAGCCAAGCACTGTTCGCGAAGGTGTGAAATGGTTACCAGACAAGAAAATTGATGTGTTCTTTATTACATTGAACAAGTCGGATAAAGACTACTCACCGACGACCATGTATCAGGATTATTCTATCAACGAAACACTGTTCCATTTGCAAAGTCAAAGCACGACCAATGCAGAAGGAAAAGTCGGTCAGCGGTATATCAATCATCACAAAAACGGCAGCAAGGTTCTCTTGTTTGTGCGCGAATTTAAGAATGATGTTTATGGCAATACGGCACCGTACACTTATCTCGGTACTGCAAATTATGTTTCGCATAATGGTTCAAGACCAATGAACATTACATGGAGATTAGATGCCCCCATTCCGGCAAAATACCTGAAGAAAACAAACAAATTGGTGGTAGGATAATATGGTTAAAAGTCAGTTGAATCTGACATACGCACTAAAAGATGGCATAATCACCAGCATTTCAAACGTTGAAAGCGGATTAAAATGTGGGTGTGTATGTCCAGCGTGCGATATGCCACTTGTCGCCAAGAAGGGCGAAAAGATGATGCATCACTTTGCGCATCATGCAGGGCATAACTGTGAATACGGATATGAATCTTCCCTTCATTTAGCTGCCAAGGATATTCTATCTAAAGCAAAAAAGATTGTAATACCTCCAGTATATGTTAAATTCCCGGATTCCTATAAAAAGGATGAACTAGTTTGTGAAGAAAGAGAAATAAATATTGATAGAGTTGAATTAGAAAAACGCTATAATGATATTATCCCGGACATTGTTATATATGCTGGAGGTAGACAGTTTTTTGTCGAAATATTTGTTACACACTGTATTGATGATGTAAAACTTGAAAAGCTTAAAAAAGCAAACATTTCTACCATTGAAATTGATTTAAGCAAAAAGAATGAGACAATTACTACAGAAGAACTGACAGAACTATTATTAAGCAATAGCAACGAGAAAAAATGGAAATATAATGTTATAGCTCAAAGCTATTTGCAAAAATTCTACAAGGTTTCTGATAAACGAAAGTTAGTGTCTAGAGGATTTGCGGTACACGTTGATAATTGCCCAATAAAATCTCGTGTATGGAAAGGCAAACCTTATGCAAACTTTTTGGATGATTGCTTGTATTGCGAATATTGCATTTTATCAAAAAAAGATGATGAAATGCTTTGTTCAGGAAGGCTTCGCATCGCATCAATAGCGGATTTTGACATTCCTGAAAATCAACGAATTAGAGAAAGCGATAAAGGATTTGACGATTTAAAAGAAAATGCGTTTATTGAAGGAATCTGTCCAAACTGTGGGGGCAAATTAGTAGAACGGCAAAGCAGATACGGAACCTTTTGGGGGTGCAGTAATTATCCTCACTGTAGATTTACAGCATCTCCGGACCCACAAACAGGAGAAATTAAAATGAAAGCATAATTTTTGATCAAAATGGAGCGCTAAAAATGACTGAAGTAGTAGCGGCACTTATATGGCAGGAGAATAAATTTATGATCTGCCAACGTCCGTCGCACAAGGCAAGGGGACTTTTGTGGGAATTTGTTGGCGGTAAGGTAGAACCGGGAGAGACAAAAGAACAGGCGCTTATCCGTGAGTGTCAGGAAGAACTTGCCGTTACCTTGTCGGTGGGCAATGTGTTTATGGATGTTGTTCATGAGTATCCCGATATCACCGTTCACCTAACCTTGTTCAACGCAAAAATCGCCGAAGGTTTGCCGCAGAAGTTAGAACATAACGATATCAAGTGGATTGCGCCGAGCGAGATTTTTAACTATGATTTCTGCCCGGCAGACAAAGAAATATTAAAAAGAATCCTTGAGGTTTACAATGGTTAAAGAGGTAATACACGATCCGATTTTTCTTGGCGTGAAGTCGGAAAAGGCGACAAAAGAAAAATCGCAGGTGGTACAGTACTTGCTGGATACGTTGATTGCCAACAAGGACAGTTGTGTTGGTATGGTAGCAAATATAATTGGCGTACGTAAGCGGGTTATTGTGTTTGATAATGAAGGTACATATATGACTATGTTCAATCCTGAGATTATCAAAAAGTCATGATCGTATGATGCCGAAGAGGTTGTCTTTCTTTGTTGGGCACCACACGAAAATGCAAACGCTATCAGACCATTAAAGTGCAGCGAAAAACCGCCGAATTCCAAACTCGAATCAAAACTTTTACAGGCTGGACGGCGCAAATCATTCAGCACGAAATAGATCATTGCAATGT
>ERZ1034882.468-NODE-468-length-19686-cov-9.893739_pt1 | contig 19686 bp, 15 predicted proteins | sample MGYA00520606_ERZ1034882 | MGnify/ENA primary metagenome ERZ1034882 (study PRJEB33766, sample SAMN09781726) | gut metagenome | biome: gut microbiome | host: Homo sapiens | place: Madagascar | study: EMG produced TPA metagenomics assembly of the PRJNA485056 data set...
CCGCCGCGTTTACGATGTTTTTAGCAATCAGACCCGTGCCGGCGGCAAGCTCCAGCACGGTTTTGCCTTTCACGACCGGACGGATCAGCCCATACATTGTTTCGTATGCTGCGCCGTCTTTTCGCATAAAGCGGTCATACCGACCTGCATTTCTGTCCCAAAAGTTCTTATGTTCCCGCATTGTAATCCTTCCTTTTCGACGTTAGATTCAGCTAACCGACACACACGCTTCCGGGTTAGACTGTGCTAACCCATCCGTTTAAGAAAAGCCGCATTTCTGCGGCCTTTTTGCTTATTCCAATAACATCCTGCAGGCAGTGCCTATCCGCGTTTTTGATTCACCGAGGATCGTTCCACTCGAGTTTCCCCTTTCGGGCAACGTCCGGGTTCTTTTTTTGCACCGTTGCAGCGGCATTTATCTTTATTTTCATATTATACCGCGCTTACTTCCTTTTTTCAATAGTCTTTGCGCAATATTCTGATGAGGATTTTTTCTCAAACAAAAAAGCAGGAGATGCTCTCCTTGCGGAAAACATCTCCTGCGATAAGGCGTATGTCGCTGTGGAAGTCTGCTGCATATTCGCTTATTGTATGCCGCTTTTTCAGCAAGCTCCCAAGCGATTTTCTGCATTCCACGGCTTCAGACACTTCCGATTTTCTGCACACAGTCGTGCAAAAAAGCTGTGAAGCGTTCTGAAAGGTTCGCAAATACTGCTGATAATCAGCGCTTGCTGAACTTCAAGAGCCCTGTGCTGACCTTGCCAAACATCCGGTGATTTCTTCGCTTTCCACATGATTTTTGGCTTAATACTGCGGTTTTTCTACACATCAGATTCTAATTTTCACCCCGTGCATAGCGCACGAAAAACAAGTTTTGCTCCTTATGTGTGCCTTGCGTATCGCTGCCCAGGGCAACGCAGGACAACAGTAAGGGAAGAAACCTGGTTGCTGTTCTTGTCTTCACCTCAAAATTAAATTCAGACACGGAGGACAGCATAATGGAAAAATACATTTTCGATCAAAGCAACGGCCTTTGGTATGCACTCCAGGGCAACTACTATATCCCCTGCTTAGTGCTGGATGAAGCGGGGACATCTTCTATTGGCATGTGGGGCAGAAAGCACCAGCAATACCTGAAAGAGCATCGACCTATGCTCTATTCTAATCTCATCCTCAGCGGAAGATTGCACAGCTATCTGGCTGGCATTGACACCCAGGCACGAAGCAAACTTCATCTGCTCGTAACACAGCTGGCAGAGAAAGAGGGTATCAATGAGCAGCTGAAAGCGCAGGACCAGATGGCGTGGGTTGGGGCCATGAACAACATCCGAAATCGGGCGGAAGAAATCATCCTCCAAGAGCTGATCTTTGGGGAGGATGCCGTATGAGACTTTTTGAAGAATTTTGGTATGGCAACATTGAACCGACGGAATACGACACAAACGCCTGCAAGGAGTACAAAGAAGTGCTTCGCCTGATTACCCGAAATGAGGAAAAGCTTCTGGCTGCTATGACGGATGAGCAGAAAGAACTGTTCTCTCGATATACGGACGCTGTTCGTGAGTATCAGACCATGGCAGAGTGCTTGCTGTTCCAAAATAGCTTTAAGCTGGGGGCCAGGATGATGTTAGAGGTTATGGAGGAATAACAATATCGACCATCGGCCGAGCAGTTGGTCACTGCTTGGCCGATTTATTACTTCTACTCGCTCCTGATTAAGGAAAACTAAGCTTTTTAGTTAGTGAAAATAGCATCTCGTATTACTATTATTCTCATTATCAGGATAGTATAGACTATCTGATCTGGTGTTGCCACAAGACTACGCTTAATATATGTTCCAAAATATTGCGCCAGACTTATGGCTTGCATGTATTATAGCATACACTTTCCAGTCAGTATCTTAATTTTGACGCCACTTAAAACGGATATTCTTCGTTTCCATTTTGAGAAGACGGTTCTATTTCTTGCTCGGTGTTTTCTGAAAGGATCGTTATTAAGTCAATGATCCGTTGATAGAGTTCATCGAATGTGATTACAAGAATATTATTCAAGCTATTCCGAAAGTTTTCAAAAGCAGCAATCTGTCCAGAATCCATTGTTGAAATCTTTCCGATGATAACAACACACTTAGGTGTCATCACTTCAAACGGCTGTGATCCCTGATGGCACAACGTATAGTATTCCTTTGTTAGCTTATCTCTGTAATTTAACACCTGACTGACTGCACCGCTTAATTCATAGCTAAAACTATATGTTCCACGGTATTGTCCACCTATAATTCCCGTACACGGTGTCTTAATTTCAATCAAAGCCACATTTTGCGACAAGCTGTTCTGATAGATAAAATCACACAGGTTACCACAGCCATTATTAATATTTTTGCCTCCCACATATGCCTTGTCTGCAAATATTGTACAGGGACAAGCGAACAACTGTGCCAAAACCCATTGATTCTCTTTAAAGACCGTAGTTTGCCAAAACTCCTCGCTATTATTATCAAGATTGTCTTTCATGAGTGTAGCGACTCTCTGAAGTTTCTCGATGTTCAGCGATGTTGTCAAATACTGTAGATTATCATCTTGAAGTTCAGAAAGACTTTTCTTTAAAGATTCCAGGGAGCTCGTTTGGGTGATAAGGCGCAATAATGTTTTAACCAGATCATAATTCTCTTCGTTTCCAATCATTCTGGCAGCCGCTGGATCATTCTGGATTATAGACAAAAACTGCCGGAAAGCACCATCTACTCTGGCGTATGTAGCTGTTCCGTAAGGAATTTTTCCCATATCATCATATAGGGCATACAAACGTTGCAGGCCCTCATACAGTGCATATGTTTCACTGGTACTCAGCTTAAATTCCATCCAGTCGCAGACTTTAACAGATCCTCGTGAAACTTTTTCCGATGTATCTTTGCTATCACCGGGAAAGCGTTCATCACCTTTGCGCTTTTTCTCATATAGCAGCTTTCCAGACACGGATTTCTGAGGATCTTTGACGTTATCTATTAAAGTGGGCAAAAACTTCAAACGAAGCATTTCTGTTTGAGCTAATACAATAGGAGAGGCATCCGCTGTTGTTGCAGAAGTTGATACCACATCAACAGTAGTATCTGTCATATCATGTATCTCACGGGATGGAAAATATATTTTCACGGTTTACTCTCCTTTCGAAGCAAAACTTGTTTGTACTATATAAAGCACACACTCAGAGTACTACAAATTCGCCTTAATCAGTTGGAATATGCGCTTTATCTATTCCATACTTCTCCCAGATCATATCATTTCTTGCCTTTAGATTACTTTCCGAATATAAATTGTTTTTTTCAGAGTCTGTCAGATTAGGTATAGAAAATCTTGCGATATAGTTTTTGGCTAACGCCATAAAGCCTTTTGCATACGGTTTACTTGTATGTCGAATGTAATACCAAAATACATCTGATTCCAGAAATACTTTCAGAATTTTCAAGGTTTCAGCATCTTCACAAAACAGTGCGTATCCACAATAGAAAAGAAGATCTTCCTTTAAAGAAATCACTGCTGTTGGTGTACCACTAATATAGGGAATCAGCAACTTTTTGCCATAATTATTCATCCCCTGGGTTCTGCCATAGGCATACCAAGCAGGATAGTGTCCCTTTCCTTTATCTCTTTGTGCCAGCTCATCCTTATACAACAGTAAAAAGTCATATGTATACGGATAACATTTTCTGAATTGAACTTCTGGAATGATTTGCAAATCATTTGCTTTTTTGACATAAGGAAAAATTGCTTTTTCTCTATTGTCCGCCAGTTCCTTTTCCGTTTTAATTGTATTTGGCTTTACTATATCAATGCAGGCGGATTTTTCAATGGGGAACTCTTTACCATCTTTCATTCGATAGTAATATGCGTCATCTTCTCGATCGGGCACAAAGAAATATAAATCATTTTTCAGTGTAGCCAATCCATTGCGAATTTTCCATGTACCCAGAGGAGTGCCTACATGCTCGATTTTATAGATAAGGTCATCATGCACAGCATCGCAGAGTCTCCACGGCTGATTTTCTGCAAAGTCCTTCATGTGGTAAGTTGTAAAGCTCTGACTGCCCAATTTCTCGGAATCTTTCATCCGTGCGTAATGAATTGTTCCGCCAGCTTCTCGGTATGCACTGGTAACGCAAGTATAACTGGTCACATTGCTAAAAACCTGTGAATCTCTAAAATCAATGATCTCTAATGTAATATCTTGGCTTTTAAAATAGTTTCTGAGTCCCCGGCCATTGACCGCCTGAAGGTACGTGTTTGGGGAAATGTAAACCAATTTTCCGTGAGAATTTAATAATTTCAGGCCAACCTCATAAAACGGCATATATAAGTCCATATTACCGCTTTTTCCACATTCCCAGTCGGAAAAGAATTCTTTCGTCTTGTCGGATACATTTCGTGCACGAACATAAGGAGGATTACCAACAATACAGTCAAAACCATTCGGTGTTCCTTTTAATACAACAGTGATGGTATGTGGATCTAACATATCTGCACATAACAAGTGATAGCGATTTAGAGGCTTTTCGCTATTCATGGAAAGCAGCAAGTCTATCAATATTTTAGCCCGCTCAATGGCATGATGGTCTATATCAATTCCATACAGGTACTTGGAAAAAAGGTCATAATAAGACTTTTGGTATCTTTTATGAAACATTTCTGCAGCCGTGATTAGGAACGATCCACATCCGCAGGACGGATCGCACAAAACAGGAATTTCATTCTGCTCACATGTGGCCTTCTCTATGATGTACTCTTTGATTTCGAGTGGAGTATATACAATTCCTTTTTCCTTTTTTTCATCTGAGGAAATTAGGCTTTCAAAACAAGTTACTAAATCATGCAGAGAAATAATCTCTCCATGTGCAGAAAGCTGTTCTTCGGCTTTGTTTACAAGGATTGTATCGGCTGCTGCCACCGCTGAAATTAAATTAGGAAATCGATCTATGTTGATAGCATGTCTTCTTACAAAGACGGCTACCAATACATGTACCATACTGCACGCATCAACGGTTTGCTTCGAACTCTTATAGATTCGTTTAATGATTTGAGTTAAGGTCATCATTCTGCTCCATTCAGCAAATCAATGCGACTAATGGTTCTACCAATAGCTTGGATTTGTGCTTTTTCTACATCGGTTACTTCATACAGATTGAAGCACACTTCATCCAAATCGGACCATTTTTCCTTTAGTGCACGTGTGAAAACTTCTTTTTGGTTCTGAGTTGCTACCAAGTAACGATCCTGCAATTCAGTAATTTCGTCAAATATGCTGCTCAGATACAGCACCGCCTCAGAGTCTGCTGTTAATTTTACTGAAGGAAACGGTATCGGCGTTAAGAACTGCTTGTTAAATTTGTAGTATTCGCCAGTCTGTGGATTAGCACCAGCTTTTCCTAACACAGAAAAAACTGTGGAATTAATCGCACAAGTAATGGCTTTCATTATCTTACTGTCTGCATTTGGGATGGTAATAAACCAAACATTGGCATTATCCATATACAACCCCCTGTTGGATATGTAGGTTGCAATTGTGTCCTTTGCAGTCATAGGAATAATGATTTTATCTACATCATACATCGACTGATTATGTTCACGTGTAAATGTGTGCCACATAACACCTTCTCGACATTGAACATTCTCTTTGATTCGATCTTCATTTTCTTTTAAATACCGATATGCCAAGGGGTATCTAATTTCCATTTCATTAAATTTAATCGGGTCGGCACTTGCTCCATTGTATGGGAAAATACAGTAAGCATCGGGTTCTACTTTTTTGAAGGGATAAAACACTTTATTATAAATAACCGCACGCAAAATATCCTTTTCTACTGTTACCACCTCACCAAATCCATTTTTTCCTGTAGCAATTCCATTGTGGAACTGGACATTTTGAAGATGGTACATTTTTTTCCACAGTGCCTGAATACCGTCTTTAACTTGCAGCTGAGGATATTGGCCTAAAGTTCCCCATTCTTCCTGGAGCCTCTTTTTCAGACTTTGAATAGCAAAACTTTCAAATGCCCATGGGGCATCGTCATCATCATAATCAATGTTCTGAAACTGGCATCCTGTAAAATGACCACTTTCATCAGCATTTTCAAATTTAGTTCTGATTGTATCTGCCGCTTCCGGCATATAGTAGTACTGAAGATGTGGATTTCCGCCCTTTTCCAAAACCATGATGGAAACATACGTAATCCGACCAGGAAAAATATCTGTTGCTTTAAAATCTATCAGTTTACTCAAATAATGGCCATGTGTAATCATGTGTCGTGCCATACGGCCATAATTGGTCTTAAACCATCTTCGCTGTACAATCAAACCAAACTTACCGTTTCTGGCAAGCAATGACAGACAACGCTCGATAAACAGGACCGACAAATCAGCTTTTCCCTCAAAAGCAGCATATTTGTTAGTCAAATATTCATGCATAATCGGACTGGCAGCTTTATAGTGCTTGGTTTCAACATATGGAGGGTTGCCCACGATATAACGGAATCCCCCGTGGTTTCCAAACACCGAATTAAACTCTCTTCTGATATTTAAAGGCTTTATTGCTATTATTTGATCTGCACTAAATGCTCTATCAAAATCGACCAAAGTGTTACCCAATTTGATATTATCTGATATTTCACGCAGAACTCGTTCACCAAACGCTCCAATATCTTCCCAGGCTAACTGATTATTACCATCTACGATTTTCAATGCGATAGACATTTTTGTTACTTCGATAGCCGCCGCATCACAATCAATACCATACAGACAGTTCTTTACGATTGCACGTCGTGCCTCCATGGTGAGCATCAGTTCATCACCCAGTAAGCAAAATAGTTCTTGATGTGTCTGCATTTCAGCAGCATTGTGGCGCAAAATATCAGATAATCTTCTTACAAGAATTTCATAGCAGGCAATCAAGAACACACCAGAACCGCAGCATGGATCAAGAACTTCTGTTGCCATCAGTTCTTCAACTGTCTGACATTGCGCAATATCAATTGTCTGGCGACAAATCATATCAACGATATGCTCAGGCGTACTGACTGCGCCGTTGGTTCTGATATACTCCTCCTTGGTTTCTGCAATAACATTATTTCCTCTTATAACCAGTTTGATTCCCAAGAACTCCTCATAAATTTTTGCAATTACTTTGACCGGAATTACATCAAAACAATACGGATAAGGGTAGTAGAGGTTTTGAATAAACTCCTCCAAAATAGCATTATCAACATGTAACTCATGGAATCTTGCATCTCTGGTAAACATTGGACCATCATAGTGATTATAAAATTCAAAATAACAACTATTTTTAAACGATTTCCAAAACCCGCTTTGAGAGTCGCAAAAGCTTTTAAGTTTTCCCTGTTCTTCAATCCCCTTAGACTCACAAACGCGTATGAATATAATTCTATCCAAAATCACTTGTGTATAGTAATTCAACGCATCTGCATCATTTCTGAACTCTTGATTATTATACAAAAGATTGTTAGCGATTCTTAAACGAAAATTTGAAAGAACTGCAGAAAAATGATCATCCACACGGCTCTTGCCTTCAATTGCCGTTGTTTCATAGAGTTCATATAAATAGTTATTACAAATCAGATCATGTGCCAAATGGTCATAAAGGACATCAAAGTTGTCGAGATACTCGTCGATAGAAATACATTTCGCCCCATAATTCGCAGGCATATCAGGGGTAGGTGACATCCGGGTATCAAAGATCACAAAGGTATCAAAATTAGATACAAAGGCGCACGGCACTTGTGCTGACCAACCATACGATCTAATTTGATATGCTACCTGCGGATCATTGATAATATCAACTGTCGGCGCTTTAGCATCTAAAAACGATTTAATATTAGTCCCATTTATCAAAATGTAGTCTGGTTTTCGGTGCGGAGACTGGATTTCTCGCAGCCGCTCACCCGCTACGCCTCGTAAGCAACGTTCCTGTATTACTTCGTGAGTATTCTTAACATCCCAGCCGAATAAACCAAGAAACTCATTTAGCCAAGTACGAATCGTTTCTTCTGAAACGTTTTCCTTAGCCTCCAAACGTGTAGTCTGATTATATCGTTCCAGCAGTATCTGGAGACGTGCTTTTATATTTTCTTTATTCATTGTCCATCCTCATCTTCAACATCAAATTCTAAAATATCATCTATCTTACATTCAAATACAGAACATATTTTCCCAATACTTTCTAAAGAAACTGGTTCTTCACGCCCCATCCGGGCCAGAACATTAGAGCTGATATTTGCTTGACCAATTAAATCTGTCTTTTTCATTTTTTTATCTATAAGCAGTTTCCATAGCTTGTCGTAGTTGACCTTCATACAGCTCCTCCTTAGCAGATATTTAACGCTTGTTAATACTGTAAATAATATCACAAATTTGCTTAAATAGCAATTTATTTTCACGTTATCAATCTTAAATACCACTTTTTCATGATATTTTAGTTGCTTTCAACAATGTCTTTTTCAATTTTGCATACTCCACCAACTCCTGGGCATTACTGGCCGGATGCCATGCGTAGGCAATCAGGTAGTCCACATGATCAACCATATAGCGGTTCGCCCTGACGAGGGCTACACGGCGTGGCACACGCTCCATATTGGGAGGGTAATACGTGCCGTCAAAGCCCTTCGGAGGTACCATGGGACGATTCTCAGGGTGATACGGCAACAGCAACGCCAGGGTTACTTCTGGGTCTATTTTCTTCGCTTCAACAACTGCTTTGGCAGCCAACCTGTCAAAGCCGCCATGCGGCATTTTTTGAACAGGGAGGGCCCGGACGATGCACCCTCCCATTGGCAGAATCCTGACTTTTACGGCTCTGCACGGGAATCAACGGCTTTCTTCTCTGGTAGCCGTTTTAGTCTGTTTCCGTCCAAACAGGTGCCACAGATCATGCCGGTCGATCACTGTTTCATAGCTGCGGAGCTTATCCCGAAGCTTCGCATTTTCCTGCTCCAGTTCGTTGATGTGCAGCTTTCCCCGGACAGATTTATACTTTGCCAGCTCTGACATCAGCTCCGCAATTTTCCGTTCAAGCTTGGAGATCATCTGATTGGCGGCATCCAGCAGCTTTTGCAGGTGCCGTTCTTTCTTCTCCTGTATCACATACTTCTTTGCGGCCGTGGCAAGACTTTCATACTCGGAGCGATCCAGCATTACCTTAGAGGAGAGAGGGACAGACTTTGGCTCAATCTTTTCCACTCTCTCAACAGCCAACCGCTGCTTCTGGACACGCTCAATCTTCTGGTCCAGAGCGGCGGCTTCCTGACTTTTCTGGGCTGTCTGCGCGGTCAGTTCAGTCAGCCGCTCCTGCTCCTTCATCACCTTGAACTGGGTCACAGACAGGTGTTCCTCGCTGCGGCCCCGTTCTCCACGCTCCACATCCGTATATCCGGCGTTTCGCATAGCCCGGAAGAAATCGTCCTGGAGAACACTGTAAGACTTCCGCAGTACCGGCCTGCCATTCTTCTGGAGAATGAGCGCTCCCCGTTCGTCCAACGCCGGTTTAGACAGCCATTTTTTACTGCTGCTCACCTGCATAATCGTTTCCTTGACGGTTCCCACAAGTGATTTGTCTTTGCACCTCTTGGACCAGAGGATCTGCTTCTCCACAACCGGAACATAGACCACATGGAGATGATAATGGAATACATCCTGCCCCAGTGCTTCGGACATAGCCCGGTTGCGCTCATCGGCGTGCATAACAGCGGAGAGAATATACTGTTCGCCACCCACGATCTCTACGGCTGCCCTGTAAGCGTCCTCATAAAATCGCTTGGCAAACTCATACCCACCATGGTTATAGAAGTAGGCGGAGTTTACATCAAAAATCAATTCTCCATAAAGGTTGGCATCTGTTTTCAGGCCACGAGTGGAGATTACGCCCTTCTGCTCCATCTGGGCAAACATCTCTGCATACCCGGCGGTAGGCTTCTTAAAGTGGATGTTCTGAGGGGTGCGTTCTGGTATAATATCTGGGTTGGTATAGGATTCTTTTTCTCGTTCATTGTGCCGCTGAGCATTGCCGATTTTGGCGGCGGTCAGGTTTGCGTTTCTTGCACTGGTACGGTCAATCCCATCGTTTCTCGCCATAGAGCTCCTTTCACGTTTGTACGGCCTGCGGGCCGGGGTGCACTTCCTGCGGAAGTGTAATAACCCACTATGATACTTTCATCCTGCGGCTGCAAAGTATCGTGGGCTCTCCGAGGGGGATGCGGCTCCTGCGGGAGCCTCCCTGACTTGTGTGTGCTATCCACACAGCAAGCCAGGTGTGTCCGACATCCTTCCTCCGGTAAGCAATCCTGCCGGCCATGGTTCGGGAAAATCCACCGGATTCTCCCGAACCATCCATCTCCAAAGCTGCGGATTTTTCGGTGGGGACGGTGGTGCGATACCAGAGTTTAACTCTGTGCAGGAAATGCAATAAATGCAGAAAATTCCGGTTTCATGCTGCGGGGTTCACAATGATTTTCACATCGGCTGGTCTGCCTACCGACTGGCGTTCCGGTTCTTCCAGCCGAATGTATCCATGTCCCTCCAGCAGTTCCAGCGTCGGAAAAATCTCCTCCGTCTTCTTGAAAAACTTTCCCCGGCACATCTGAAAAAGCTCAGAACGCTTGATCACCGATACATTCTTCTTTTTCAGCTTTGCCAAGACAAATTTGGCTTTTTGGATGCTTAAGTCAGTACCCATCATAGAATAGGCATAGGTGGAATGAGCCAGAAAATATTTTCCGATCTGAATCGCCCTGCTCATCGTAGAAGCTGCCACTTCTGTTTTGTCATCTTCCATATCAGCACAGTGCAACAATCCCGCAATCCGGAGCACGGCACCGATATATTTGCTTGCCCAATCGGAAATTGCCTGTCCCTCGCCAACCAGAAACTTCTCATGTTCCTGAAAGTAATCGGCCATCAGATCAAAGGCCTTTTCGGAAAGGTGTACCGTCTGGGCATTTCCAGCAATCGGCAGAGCCATCAGGCGAAAAATCAAGCTGCGATAAACGGCGGTTATTTCGGGCGGAATCGGCTGGGTACGAAAGACCCGGCTGCCAATTCTGGATGGTGGAGACGCATACAGGAAGCGGGCAATTAAGCCCCGTCCGGTCATGGTGGTATTGGACATGATTTCATCCAGCACACTGGGCTGAATAGAGAGGATAGCCGACAGTGCCGGGTGCATGATGCACTCTGCTTCACGGGTCATTCGATCCACATAAATGGCATCTCCACAATGACCTTTCAGCCAGACATCAATGTTGGATTTGTTGGAATACCGTCCGGCCATGATGTCAAAGATACCGCCCTCGGTGGAAATCACGGAGAATACTCCGTTGTTGGCCGCCATCAAGCTGGTCAGAGCTTCACTGGAACAATCGTCCGCAAAAAAGCGAACCGGCTTTAGTTCTGGAATTTCTTCCAGCTGCTCCTGAAGCTGCCGCAGCTCCAACTCCATTTCCCGGCTTTCCTTGCGCTCCAGCTTCTTTTGCAGACCGGAGATCTGGCGCTCCATAGATTCCCGCTGCAAAAGGTTTTCCCGTATTTCCATGCTGTGCGCCTTGTTATATTCCTGCTCATACTCATAGAGGAATGTGGTCATATCCCGCATGACGCTGGACTTTCGCTCCCCCGGTGCGGCGATCACCACTGTGTACAAGCTCAAAGGCTCACAGTATCCCGGCGTTCCCTCTATCTTGTATTTTCCCTGTAAGCAGATAGCCAGCACACCCAGGCTGATCACCGCTGCCATGTCCGGGGCAGTCTGACTGTGTTCAGCTGCCGCACTCACATAATTCCGAACCACATCCGGGAGAGCATCTACCGGAAATGCAGGCAGGTCACTCCACTGTGGAGTCAGCGGAACAATAGGTTGAAAAACCGGTGACGACTCCGCTTTTGGAGTGTAAATCTCCCGGCAATGCTCGATTGCTTTCTGAATGGTGATTGCACCATACGTTGTGCCGGATTGCTGCCGGTCCCATTTATCCCGCATCAATCCCGACTGCCGGAACATAGTGTCCATCTTGGCAGCATCCCGTCCTGTCCAAAAGGCGAGATGACTGCACAACGCCAGATCTGCCTCTGATGGGGACAAATATCCCTCCAATGAACCATTCCAAAGGGCTGTGAATGCTGCCCCATTCTTACTGCTTTTTGCCAGTTGTAGAAGCTGCTCCATGCTTAAATCAGAGTTTTTTGCATTTATTGCATTTTCTGCGCCTACCTCTGGCCTGCGCATGAACTTGTCCAGTAACACTTGCAGCTCCTGGGTCCGGTCACCATACTCATAATCCTCACAGTGGTTTCCGGTCACGGTGACATATTTGTTGGTTGCTCCCGCCACGTACACCTCAATTCCAGCCTGGTGGTTCATAATATAAAATCGTTTGGTATCATACTGAAACCCTTTTGCCGAAAAGAGAATGTGAAGACCGTTTCCGCTGGGGCTGTACTCGGTATAGCTGTGCATTAAGGCCACAATTTCTGCGGCGGTCTGGGTGTAATAGCCGCTGTCCGAAACGCAGTTGTCCAGGTCAATCGCACAGATGCCGTTGAAAATTCCAATTCCAATGCCATCATATCCGCTGGCCTGTACTGCTGTTTTATAAGGTACGAAGCTGGAAGGATCATTGCTTTTCGCTCCCAGACCGGTTTGCGGCTGGTATGGCACCTTCGTTTTCCTCTCATTCCGTTCCTCATACTTCCAGCAGCAGAACAGACCATTTTGTATGATGCTGTCTGGTAAAGCTGTCAAATTCTATTCCTCCTTAAATAATTGTTGAATTTGGCAGCTGTCGTGTTATAATATCCTTGCTGAGTGATAGTCACACGGCAGCTGCCGTTTGTACTGTCCGTCAAGAGTTCTCATCTGCCAGGATGAGAGCTCTTTTTTTATGCAGTTTCCGGCTGGAAGTATCCAATTTCCTCCCACACCTTTCTGTCAGGGCAGTAGTAGTTGTACTCGTTGGAGTTCTCCAGCTTGATCGCAAAGCCGAATTTCAGGATTCCCTGCTGCAAACCAATGCGCACATACTGGGCATCCTTGTGCATGGCGGCTGCAATTTCGGTGATGGGAACATTGCGCCCGGTGAAGGGCGGCAGTTCGACATAAACTTTCTTCTCCATGTGAATGACCTCCTATTACAATAAATTTGGACAGGAAAGTCGGACAGCCAGTCCGGCTTTCTTTCCATCTCATGCCTAAGCTACAATAAGGGGAGCAACTGGCTGACCATGACCTCCTTGGGCTTCTGTGCCCGCAATTAAGACTGTCAGTCATCCCCTTATTGCAGCGTTCGATTTGAGCAGGTTGAGCCTTGGAGTTCGCGTCACCCAATAGATTGAATCGGCAATGAGAAAAAGATGGATCCCAGTTGCAAATTCGTATTGGAGGAATACACATGAACTCTGTTGGCATTGACATTTCCAAAGGCAGAAGCACGATTGCCGTCATGCGTCCCTTTGGAGAGGTCGTTATCTCACCCTTTGAAGTCCGTCACACCGACAGTGAACTGAGCAAACTGGCAAGGCAGCTCAAAAGCCTGGACGGTGAGACTCGTGTGGTCTTGGAGGCCACAGGAAATTACCATGCGCCGGTGGCAAAGCTGCTCCATGACGCAGGACTATATGTTTCCGTCGTCAATGCAAAGCTGGTGCACGGCTACGGGAACAACGATTTGAGGCGGGTCAAGACTGACAAGAAAGATGCTGTCAAGCCGGCAAACTACGGCCTTGACCGCTGGCTCACTTTGCCAAGGTATGTTCCAGAGGAAGATATCCGGTTGCTGCTGAAGAACTGCTACCGCCAGTACCGGCAGTATTCCAAGGTGCAAACGGTTCTGAAGAACAATTTGATTTCGTTGCTGGATACGGTATTTCCTAATGTAAACCGTTTGTTCAGCAGTCCCGCCCGTGCAGATGGGAGCGAGAAATGGGTGGACTTCGTGGCTGAATTCTGGCATTGCCGCTGTGTCAGTGAGAAATCCGAAAGGACATTCACAAACAAATACCAGCGTTGGTGTAGGAAGCATGGCTATAACTTCAGCGAAGCAACGGCGCACACGATTCACGCCGAAGCCAGCGGACACATTGGTGTCATGCCGAAATCCGAAACGACAAAGCTGCTCGTGGAACAAGCTGTATCCCAGCTCAGGGCAACTTCTGCGGCACTCGTTGCTCTCAAGCAGGAGATGCAGTCATTAGCCTCCACGCTTCCGGAATATCCCGTTGTCATGGATATGTTCGGCGTAGGCCCGACTTTGGGGCCGCAGCTCATAGCAGAGATTGGGGACGTGCGCCGTTTTTATTCCAAGAAAGCGCTCGTGGCCTACGCTGGGCTGGATGCTCCGCCAAATGATTCCGGCGATGTGACCGGCAGACACAATAGCATGAGCAAAGTTGGCGCGTCGTCTCTGCGGCGAACGCTGTTTCTTGTCATGAGTGTCTATTTGCAGAACGCTCCTCTGAATGAGCCGGTCTACCAGTTCATGGACAAGAAGCGTGCCGAGGGTAAACCCTACCGCGTCTACATGATGGCTTCCGCCAACAAGTTTCTGCGGATCTACTACGCTACCGTGAAAGCCTATCTGGAGTCGCTGGAACACACCGTTTGATCTCTCCATAAAGCAATGGCGGGCCGCCGTTTCATTTTGAGACGCTAAGCGGCTTGGTTTGGTGCGGCACTTTTACAAGCTGCATTGCCTTGAAATTTCTACTTGACTTTTCTTAGCAGGTCTTATTGCTAATATACGAATTATTAGTTCGTATTTTGATTATAAGCCATCCAAGACCGCTTGTCAACACTAAATACGAAAAAGTTATTCGTATTACGACCTTGTAATTCGCACGGCTTCGTGTTACAATACAAACGAGGTGATGACAATGCACAGCAACCCGGCTGAAATTGGCGAGAGAATCAAGGCAGCCCGCAAGGCCGCTCACTTGAGCCAAACGGAGCTGGCACAGCGTCTGGACAAGACGATGCGCACAGTTCAAAAATACGAAAGCGGTGAAATTGAGCCATCCATAGCGATGATCAATGCCATCGCCAAAATCTTAAACATATCTCCGGCAGACCTGATTGGCTACCAGAAACCTGAAATCCAACTGGACAGCCTGTCTGATGTAATTGCGGTTCTTTACCAATTAAACAAGAAGGCCGGTATCCGGTTCGAAATCGATGTCCAGCGCCCGCCCCACAGCGAAGAATGGTCCTGCTCCCTGAAATTCAAGGGAAATGACCACTCCGCAGAAATGAATGATTCCCTATGCCTGATTTTGGAAGAGTTCCGGGACGAGCGTGAAAAGCTGGAAACCTATTGGACCGATCAAGAATCCTTTGACCGCTGGATTGAAAAAGAACTGGCTTACTACGCAGGTGCCAAGTTGCAGGACAAGGAAGTGGAAGCTCTCTCCGATTTGGAGCGCATTCAGCGGCGCAACGAACTGGATCAGCAGATGCTGGAGAAAATGAAAAAGGCCGCCGAAGAAAACGGCGACCAGAAATAACGGTGGGTGTTACATACCCCTGTCAAATTTAATTTGAAAACGCTGGGAGAAAGGAAGTTTGAGATTTTTTGAGATTACCCAACGGATATGGAAGCGTAAAGAAAATGTCCGGAAAGCGAAGAAGACCCTATGCAGTGAGTAAAACCGTAGGGTGGCATGTTAACCCAGAAACAGGCAAGTCCGTTCAAGAACAAATCACCATCGGCTATGCAGCAACCAGAGCAGAGGGGCTGCAAATGTTGGCAGAGTATAACAACAACCCCTTTGACATCAAGGCATCCAAAGCCACCTTCCAGGAGGTCTATGAACGCTGGTCAAAGGAGAAGTTTCCCACCATCTCCAAGTCAAATGTAAAAGGCTATGAGGCGTCCTTTCGGGTGTGCGGAACACTTTACAACAAGGTGCTTCGGGATATTCGGCTGATGGACCTCCAATTTGTGGTGGACACCTGCGGGAAGAATTACCCCACCCTGAAAAAACTCAAGGGGCTGTTCAACCAACTGTACGCCTACGCCATGAAAAACGACATCTGCAATAAGGATTATTCCGAGTTTGTGGATTTGAGCCGGTACAAGGATAAGAACCCCAACAAGCGTGACCGCAACAAGTTCACAAAGGAGCAGATTGCCCGCCTGTGGGAGCTTGCAGAGGACCCGTACTATCAGATCGTGCTGATGCTGATCTACAACGGTTGCCGCATCTCGGAGTTCCTCGACTTGAAGAAGGGAAACGTACATCTGGAAGAACAATACTTTGATGTGATTGCCAGCAAAACCGAAAATGGCCTGCGGAAAGTTCCTATTGCCGACAAAGTGCTGCCATTCTACAAAGCGTGGTACGAAGGTTCTCAGTGTGAATATCTGCTCCACACGCCGGATCAAAAGCACTTTGATTACAGAAACTACTACGACAGTTACTTCACGCCCCTGATGGAGCAGCTTGGATATGACCAGACGCCGCACTGTACCCGGCACACCTGCATCTCCATGCTGACAGAGGCCCATGTAGACCAAACCATGATCAAGAAGATTGTGGGACACTCCGGTGCCATGACGCTCACTGAACGTGTCTATACCCACCTGGATATCGAAACACTGGTGGAGGCAATCAACAAGATCTAAAAGGAAGAAGGAAAAGCCGTGCAGCACAAAAAAGCAGGAGATACGCTCCTTGCGGAACGATCTCCTGCTTCATAAGGCTTTTGCTTTCGCTTGCGCTTCTTGTTCCTTGTGTGCTCCTTGCTTGCTCCTTACGAAACAAAACGGAACACTTTCGAGGACCACGCACAGCTCCAAAAGTACTGAATTTTCCTACAAATCGACGTCGTGAGACGTACTGAGAAGTAGGGTAAATCAGCGCTTGCTGAACTGGGGAGCGCGGCGAGCAGCCTTCAAGCCGTATTGCGCGAGTTTTTGAGCTGTTTTTCCTTGATATTCCGGGCTTTTCCGGCTTTCTGCTTCTCAGTTATCCGGTGTGCGGACCATAAAAAACGGCCTTTTTTCATTCAGCGATAGCCTGATGAAACGCACCATTTACTACCCCAAACAACTCCTCTGGTTTATTATACTTCACTTTTGCATAGATGTCCATAGTTGTTTTGCTGTTTTCGTGTCCGGCAAGGTATTGTACTGTCTTTGGATCAACGCCCGCATAGAGAAGATTGGTGATGTAAGTGTGCCGCAGCTGATGAGGTGTCACATCAAAGTCCAGCGTATATTTGATTTGGGGTTGATTCTTCTGGGTCATACCCAGCGTTGGAGTAACCGTATATTTGATACTCTCCCCATTTACATACTTATAATAGTTCCGGGGCTTAGTGGAGCGGACAACGACATACTGCCACACTCTTTGGAACTGCGAGGCAGCCAGTGGCTCTCCTTTGCTGTCAGCGATCACATAATCTGATATGGAATTTTCTTTCGTTTCTCTCAGACAGTCCACCAAACACTTCGGTATCGGAATATCCCTTTTTGCCGCCGGAGTCTTTAGCACCGTAGAAACCACGGGTCTGTTATGCTCTGTACGCCATGCCCGCCTCACCGATAGATAAGGTGTATCCTCGTCCAGAAACACACAATCCCATTGCAGTGCAAGAATTTCTTCCCGACGCAGACCGGAATACAAACCGAGCATAATAAACAAATATGGAGGAAGCCCCTTGACTGTATCCAGAAGCACGGCTACCTGCTGATCTGTCAATGCCTCCTTCTTTTTTGTCGGTTTTCCGCCTTTACCGGATATTCCCGCACAGGGATTGTGTTCAAGAATTTGGTTTCTCTCTGCCGCATAAAAAATGCACTTGAGCAGCATATTGACCTTATTGTATAAGCCTTCCGATTTCTTTGACAATGGAACAAGAGCCAGCCGAATATCGTCAGCAGTCACTTCTTCCATATACATCTCTCCCAGAGGTTTGATGATATAGTTTGTCATATCCCTCGTATAACCTCTGAGTGTAGACGCAGACACCTTTGCCGACTGCATCAGCAGCCACTTCTCTCCATACTCAGCTACTGTCGGGTGCTGCCGGTGAAAGATAATTTCTTCCACCTTCTTCCGGGCCTCTAACTGCTTCTCATACAATTCTTCACAAGTAGCGGCATACAAACTCAACTCTTTGCCATCTGCATCCGTAATCCTGGTTCTGTAATACTGGATTCCTTTCAATGTAATGGTCCCATACTTCGGGATCTGTGTTTTCTTTTTTGCCATCTTTGATCGTCCTTTCTTGATAATGTGTAGTCTCCGTATCTACACTCTCTTTTTATCAGAAAGCCTCGATTTAATCAAAGATACGGCTGATGTAAAACAAAGAGCGAGACATCCTTGCCTCGCTCCTGCTTTACTTCCTATTTTATTATTACTGTGCTGCGTCCCAGCTTGCAAACGCGCAACTCATTGATCTGACCAGCTCATCTGGTCTGTTGTACTTAACCTTTGCATAAATGTCCATGGTAATCTTGCTGCTTTCATGGCCTGCCAGGTATTGAACCGTTTTGGGATCTACCGATGCATGAATAAGATTGGTAATGTAAGTATGCCGCAGCTGATGGGGTGTTACTTCAAAGTCCAGACTGTAAACCACTTTTCCGTTATGAGCAGCCTTTTCCCCCAAGACAGGTGTGACAGTATGCTTTACTCTTTTCCCATCTTCATACCGATAATAGCTCCGCTCCTTGACCGTCCTCGTAACAATATACTGCCAAAGTCGCTTAAACTGCGTGTAGGACAGCGGTTCGCCGTCCCGGTTTGAAACCACATACTCCGAAGTCGATGTTTCCTTTGCTGCTTTCAAACACTCAGCCAAGCAAACAGGAAGAGGGATATTTCTCTCCGCAGCCTTGGTTTTCAATTCGTCTGAGATTACCGGTCTGTTGTGTTCTGTGTGCCATGCCCGCCTTACCGTCAGATATGGAGTATCCGTATCCAGATATACTGAATCCCATTGCAGAGCAAGAATTTCTTCCCGGCGCAGCCCTGCATATAAACCAATCATGACAAAGACATAAGGCGGCAAATCTCGGATAGCATCCAAAAGGCGTGCTGCCTGTTCATCTGTCAAAGCCTGACGATCCTCTTGTGGAACACCGCCACCTTTTGTCGTGAGATAAATCGTCGGGTTATGGTCAATGATCCTGCTTTCCATTGCTGCGCGAAAGATAGATTTGTAAAGGATTACCACAGATTTATAAACCGATGCAGATTTCTTGGAAACCGGAACAAGGGCAAGCTGAATATCATCCAGGCTAACCTCACCCATCCGTTTATCTCCCAATTCCGCTATAATATGCCGCCTGACCTTTGAGGTGTAATCCGTCAAAGTAGTAGCTCGTACATGAACCGACTGCATCAGCAGCCACTTTTCACAATACTCTGCAACTGTGGGCGTTTTCCGATGAAAAGTGGCATTCTCAATCTGTTCCAACGCAAGCGTTTCTTTGTTGTATAGTTCTTCAGGTGTTTTTGCGTAGATAGCTACGAGCTTACCATTCGTGTCTTTGATTCTGGTCCTATAATATAGGACACCTCTTTTCATAACTGTGCCATATTGAGGAAGCATTATTTTCCTATTTGCCAATTCCTCCACCTCCTAAGAATATACTCCAGCGCTGTATCTATGTTTTATCAGACCATTATG
>ERZ1034882.472-NODE-472-length-19633-cov-8.647666_pt1 | contig 19633 bp, 16 predicted proteins | sample MGYA00520606_ERZ1034882 | MGnify/ENA primary metagenome ERZ1034882 (study PRJEB33766, sample SAMN09781726) | gut metagenome | biome: gut microbiome | host: Homo sapiens | place: Madagascar | study: EMG produced TPA metagenomics assembly of the PRJNA485056 data set...
TAACAAGCTCACTGTCAAAGTCAACAGAGAAGTTATCATCAGGTTATAGAATTAATCGTGCAGCAGATGATGCAGCAGGTCTTTCAATCTCAGAGAAGATGAGAAGTCAGATCAGAGGTCTTAATAAGGCATCTGATAATGCTCAGGATGGTATCTCTCTTATTCAGGTAGCTGAAGGTGCTCTTAATGAGACACATTCAATTCTTCAGAGAATGAACGAGTTAGCAACACAGGCTGCTAATGATACTAATACAAGTTCAGATCGTAAAGCTATTCAGCAGGAGGTTGATCAGTTAACATCAGAGATCGACAGAATCCGTTCAACAACACAGTTTAATACACAGAATCTTTTAGATGGAAGTTTTTCTAAGAAGAACCTTCAGATTGGTTCGCTTTCAGGACAGTCAATCTCTATCTCTGTAAGCAACATGAATGCAACATCACTTGGTGTTAATGGACTTAAGGTATCTTCATTCTCAGGTGCAGGTGAAGCAATGTCTAAGATTCAGGCTGCTATCGATAAGGTATCTACACAGAGATCTAAGCTTGGTGCTCTTCAGAACAGACTTGAGCATACAATTAACAACTTAGATACAACATCTGAGAATACACAGTCAGCTGAGTCACGTATCCGTGATACAGATATGGCTGATGAGATGGTTCAGTACTCAAAGAACAACATTCTTTCACAGGCTGGACAGTCAATGCTTGCTCAGGCTAATCAGGCTAATCAGGGTGTTCTTTCACTTCTCGGTTAATATTAGTTACTACTGTAGAGAAAAGTCTCCGGTGCGTAAGCATCGGAGATTTTTTTGACTGAGTTAAGAAAGGATTATTTAATATGGAAAATAATGCCAAAGCCATATATAAAAAGTATATAGATAAGATTAATCCAAAACCGGTATGGAATATTAACTATTATAAAGATGACGACCAATATTCGGATGGCGATGTTGAAGACCAGATTCTTAAGATTATTGCGGATAATGAACCAGAAAGATATACAGAAGCAATAATGCAGAATTATAGCTGGCCAGTATTTTATCATCTTACCAGAACAAGAAGAAATATATTAAACTGGTATGATTTTAACAGAGATAGTGATGTCCTTGAAATTGGATGTGGATTTGGTGCTTTGACAGGATTGTTATGTGATAAATGCAATTCTGTTACAGCCGTTGAGTTATCACAGAGAAGGGCTGTGGGAACACTTCTTCGCTGCAGGGATAAAGAAAATCTGGAGATTATTGTTGGTAATCTTAATGATATAAAATTTGAAAAAAAATATGACTATATAACACTTATAGGAGTGCTTGAATATCAGGGCAGATTTACAGAATCAGATAATCCATACAGAGATTTTCTTGACAAAGTCAAGAGACTTCTGAAACCGGATGGAAAACTGCTTATAGCTATTGAAAATCAATATGGACTTAAATACTGGTGTGGAGCAAGGGAAGACCATACAGGAGTGCCATTTGATGGAATAAATCAATATTTGTATACAAATCAGGGCATTCGTACATTTTCAAGAGAGGGTTTGAAAAAGCTGATAAAAGATAGTGGATTTAATAATACATATTTTTATTATCCTATGCCTGATTATAAATTACCTACAGTAATTTATTCGCAGGGATATCTTCCACAAGATGAAAATATGCAGAATATGTCCTGCTATTATGCGAAAGATTCTAAGACATTGATAGCATCAGAAAAAAGAATGTATAAAGACATAATTGACAATAATGTGTTTGAGTTTTTTGCTAATTCTTTTCTTGTTGAATGTTCAGAATCAGCTTCTACAGGTAATATAATATTTGCAAGTCTGTGTGATGATAGAAAAGAAGAATATCAGCTGGGAACCAAAATATCGAAAGATCAGAAAGTTGTAAAATTTGCTCTGTCTGATAAAGGAACAGCACATATTAAACAGACTGTAAAAAATGAGGAGCAGATAAAATCCAAGGGACTTTTTACGCTTGGAAGTTATATGGAAGCTGATCTGATGAATGTGCCATTTTCAGAAGATGAATTATTCGAAAAAAAATTTGTGGAAACATGTAAAAGTGGAAATATTGATAATGCAGTATATCTTGTAGAAAAATTATACGAACAGATTTTAAAGTCGTCAGATATAGTGAATTCTGATGATAACATATTATATAGCCTGGAACCAGATATGCGCAATGATAATATAGATTATGGCTATATTCTTAAGAATGGGTATCTTGACATGACATTCCGTAATGCATTCGTGCATGGTGATGACCTGATATGGTATGATCAGGAATGGATGCTTGAAAATATTCCAGCAGATTATGTTGTATATAGGGCATTGGGAACTGTGTATTTTTCATATCCAGAGATTAATGGTTATATTCCAATGGAGAATATTATTGAACAATGCGGTCTTGAAAAATCATGGAGTGGATTCAAAAAAATTGAACAGCTATTTTCAGCATCAATAAGGGATGAACTTCACATAATCCAGAAAAACAGGTACTCTCAGGTAATTGAAGAAGGTATTGTTGAAAATATAAAAAAAATAATGTAAAAAATTTCAAAAAAGGGGTTAAGTATTTTAAGATACCTCCGATATATAAGACAAGTAAGTGATAAACAAATAAAAATGGATGGTTTATTTGTTTATAAAGTGGTTTTGGAAATCACATATATATGCAGTTAGGAACTGCTTAATAATCAAAATGGATGATTGAATATCAGGGAGGAATTAATTATGGTAGTACAGCACAATTTATCAGCAATGAACACAAGCAGACAGTTAAACGGAGTAACAAGCTCACTGTCAAAGTCAACAGAGAAGTTATCATCAGGTTATAGAATTAATCGTGCAGCAGATGATGCAGCAGGTCTTTCAATCTCAGAGAAGATGAGAAGTCAGATCAGAGGTCTTAATAAGGCATCTGATAATGCTCAGGATGGTATCTCTCTTATTCAGGTAGCTGAAGGTGCTCTTAATGAGACACATTCAATTCTTCAGAGAATGAACGAGTTAGCAACACAGGCTGCTAATGATACTAATACAAGTTCAGATCGTAAAGCTATTCAGCAGGAGGTTGATCAGTTAACATCAGAGATCGACAGAATCCGTTCAACAACACAGTTTAATACACAGAATCTTTTAGATGGAAGTTTTTCTAAGAAGAACCTTCAGATTGGTTCGCTTTCAGGACAGTCAATCTCTATCTCTGTAAGCAACATGAATGCAACATCACTTGGTGTTAATGGACTTAAGGTATCTTCATTCTCAGGTGCAGGTGAAGCAATGTCTAAGATTCAGGCTGCTATCGATAAGGTATCTACACAGAGATCTAAGCTTGGTGCTCTTCAGAACAGACTTGAGCATACAATTAACAACCTTGATACAACATCTGAGAATACACAGGCAGCTGAGTCACGTATCCGTGATACAGATATGGCTGATGAAATGGTTCAGTACTCAAAGAACAATATCCTTTCACAGGCTGGTCAGTCAATGCTTTCACAGGCAAATCAGCAGACACAGGGTGTTCTTTCACTTCTCCAGTAATCATAATAATATTCGAAATTTATCAATTAGGGACTGGCATATGTCAGTCCCTTTTTTAAATCAAATTATGTAACATTGGGGAAGCAGTTATGACAAGAATATATACAATGACGCATAAAAAATACAAAGAGGGATGTTATATGGATATTAAGATACCAGAGGGATTTTTTAAAGGTGAGATAAGAGAAGGCTTTTATGTAGAGAGCATGATGAAGAAAAACTGGGCTTGTATGATAAAGATGCTTGCTGAAGTAGATAGAATCTGCAAGAAACATAATATACAATATTTTGCAGACTGGGGAACGCTTCTGGGAACAGTAAGACACCATGGGTTCGTGCCTTGGGATGATGATGTTGATATAACGATGAAACGGCCGGATTTTAATAAATTCTGCCTTGTAGCACCTAAAGAACTGCCTGAAGGCTGGGAGATAGTAAATATACATAATGATGTCAACTGGCGTCATATGCTTGCACATGTTGTTACAGGCAGAAGTGTTAATTATGACCCGGAGCATCTTAAAGAATTTTATGGCTTTCCATACGTTCCAGGAATTGATATATTTCCACTTGACTATCTTGCACCAACAGAGGAAGAAGATGCTGATGTGTGTAAACTGGTTAATATAGTAGGGGTTACAGCAGCATCATATGATAATTCTGAGAATTCTGAGGATTCTGAAGAAGAAAAGATGGCAACAATTAAAGCTATTGAGGAGATGTGTGGTGTTAAGTTTGATTACAGCAAGGATATTGTCAATCAGCTTTTAAGACTACAGGAAAGATTATCAATGATGTATTCAGAGGAAGAAGCTACCAAGATTGCACTTATGCCTGACCATGCTGGTCCAAGACCTACTGATGTATACCCTAAAGAGTATTATGCAGGCACAATTGAGATGCCATTTGAATATATAACATTGCCAGTGCCAGTAGGTTATGAGAATATTCTGGCACAGAAGTATGGACCAAATTGGAGAACCCCATATCTTGGAGGTGGAAGCCATGATTATCCATATTATAAAAAGCAGCAAAAGATAGTATGGGAAGCATTAGGCGTATTATAATAATCGGATAGTTGGACTGTCATATATCGCATGGAGGCGCTAATGAAGAAGGTAATAACGTATGGAACATTTGATTTGTTCCATCAGGGACATTATAACTTGTTAAAAAGAGCTAAAGAGCTGGGGGATTATCTTATAGTAGGTGTCACTACAGAGCATTTTGATGAGGCAAGAGGCAAGGTTAATGTAGTAGATCCTATTATTGAAAGAATTGATAATGTCCGCAGGACAGGGTTTGCTGACATGATAATTGTTGAAGACCATGATGGACAGAAGATAGAAGACATACAGAAGTATGGTGTAGATATATTCACATTAGGTTCAGACTGGATAGGTACATTTGATTACCTTAATTCGTTCTGTAAGGTTATATATCTTGACAGAACGCCTAATGTATCATCGACAATGTTAAGAAAAGACAGATTTAACATTGTGAGAGTTGGAGTTGTTGGAACTGGAAGAATTGTTCCAAGATTTATATCAGAAACAAAGTATGTAAGTGGATTAAGTGTAGAGAGTGTATATGATCCAGTAAATGATAATATTGATTCATTTGCATCTAAATATGAAATCAAAGCATACAGTGATTCATATGAGCAGTTTCTTGAGGGCGTAGATGCTGTGTATATAGCTTCCCCTAATGAGACACATTATGAGTATGCTAAAAAAGCATTATCAGCAGGTAAACATGTACTGAGTGAGAAACCTCTTGCATTTACAATGGAAGAAAGCAAGGAGCTTTATAAGCTGGCATCGGATAAATCGGTTGTGTTGATGGAAGCAATCAAAGCCGCATATTGTCCAGGTTTCCAGCAGCTTATCAATGTTGCTAAAAGTGGAAAGATTGGCGATATCATAGATGTTGAGGCTAACTTTACAAGACTTGCAGCAATTGATTCAAGGGAGCGCACAGATTCTGTGTATGGCGGTGCATTTCTTGAATTTGGTCCAAGTACACTGCTTCCGGTTATTAAACTTTTAGGAACAGATTACAATGATATGCATATTGATACGTTGACAGATGATAATGGTGTAGATATATATACCAAGGTTAATATTAAATATGACAATGCATTTGCAACGATGCGAACAGGCGTAGGGGTAAAGACAGAGGGTCAGCTTGTTGTATCGGGAACCAAAGGCTACATAATAGCACCATCTCCATGGTGGCTTATGAGACAGTTTGATGTCAGATATGAGGATTCATACAGGGTTGAACATTATGAACCTACATTTCAGGGGGATGGATTAAGGTATGAAATTGGTGAATTTATATCTAAGATAAATGGTGTAGGTGGCAAAGATTATAAGCTTACGGCAGGAGAGTCGGTAGCTATGGCATCATTTATTGAAAGATATATGGAATCAAGAAAGAAGTAGTTTGGTGCAGAGGTATTGTTATGTATAGATTAGGAATAATTGGAACCGGAAGAATTGCGGATAGAATGGTAAAGACGGGACTTTCCGGACTTGAAGTTGAGTGCGTTTGTGTATACAATCCCCAAATTGATAGTGCAAGAAGATTCGCAGAGAAAAATAAGATAGCAAAATATACAGATAAGCTTGAAGAGTTAGCTGAATGTGTTGATATTGTATATGTAGCATCTCCACATGAGACACATGCCCAGTACTGTAGTTATATGTTAAATAAGGATAAGCATGTACTGTGTGAGAAACCTCTTGCTTTAAAGAGGAGTGAGGCTGCATTCCTGTATGAGCTTGCAAAACAGAATAATGTTGTGTTAAAAGAGGCTGTAAAGACTGCGTTTTGTCCGGGATTTAATGCTGTGATAGAGCATGTTAAGAGTGGCAAGATAGGAAGAGTTGTGGATGTTGAGGCTGCATTTACAAGACTTACATTTAATAATACAAGAGAGTTCAGAAATCCTGTATATAATGGCAGTATGCTTGAATTTGGAAGCTATTGCATGCTTCCTATCTTCCGTCTGTTAGGATGTGATTATGAGGAAGTCGATTTTAAATGTGTAAGAGAGCTTGGTGGGGTTGATATATATACCAAAGCAGAATTCAGATTTAAAGAGGCATTTGCAACAGTAAAGACTGGAATGGGTGCAAAGAGCGAAGGACAGCTCCTTATAACAGGAACGAAGGGATATATATTAGTTCCATCTCCTTGGTGGATGACGAAGAAATTTCAGGTAAGATATGAGGATGCATCTGTTATTGAGAATTATGAAGCTCCATATGAAGGCTCAGGTCTTCAATATGAGATGGCAATATTCCTTGTAGATGTAATGAAAACATCTGGCATGTTATCAGAAGATGATGAAAGTGTTAAAGGGATTGATAATATATGTGTTCATAATGATGAAAGTATTACAATGGCTGATATAATGGAGCAGTTTGTAAAATGGAACACACCTTGGTGGAAGCTCTGTCAGGGATACATTGAGAGCAAGAACGAGCAGCTCTCTAAGCCTGGAATATGGGCACATAGAGGGTGCAGCATGAGATATCCAGAGAATACCCTTGAAAGTTTTGAGGCAGCAGCCAGACTTAAAGGTATAACTGGAATAGAGCTGGATGTTCAGTATACCAGTGATAAGCAGGTTGTTGTATTTCACGATGAAAATGTAGGACGTGTTACAGATGGTGACAAGAACGTATGTGAATATACTTTAGAAGAGATAAAAAATCTTAAAATATATGCAGGCAGGGATTCACAAGGTGAGAGTACATATACGCACATACCTACATTGGATGAGGTGCTTGCTCTTCTTAAACCATATTGTGAAAAGAACGGACTGCTTATTAATATAGAATTAAAGACAAGCAATATACGATATGAAGGCATAGAGAGAGATACATATGATATTGTATCAAGGTATGGATTACAGGATTATATCGTATATTCATCATTTCTACCAGAATCGGTTGCGTTGATGAAAAAGATAGATAAGAATGTTAAGACTGGAATGCTTGCATCATATATTGATGACTGTATCATGTATGGAAGACAGACAAATGCTGATGCAATTCATCCTGCTATAATATCTATGGGAGCAGAGATACCGGATGACTTCAAAGGAAAACCGGTAAGAGCATGGAATTTTGAAGAGCCATTTTTTGAAGATGGAAGAGTACTCAAGGATGATGACCTTACAAGATACAGAGCATATGGTGTGACAGATATAATTACTAATGTACCTGAAAGATATCTATAGAGGAGGCGGACATGTTTAAAGCTGGAATACAGTATCTTAATGTTATGGACAAACAGGCTGTGAATGAAAGTATATTTAACGAGTCATTAGAAATCCGTATTGCTGAGGCTGATGATATTTTTAATGATGACAAAGATATACATATAAAGGGGGCAGTGTGGAATCCAGTAAAAGATGGTGATATAACAGATGATGTTTTTGAAAGACTGAGTAAGGCTGGGTGTATCTATGTTGTTTTGGAGACAAAGGGCATAAAAGATGGCGGACAACTTATGAAGTTACTGGATAACAGCATGGATAAAATAAAGATATATGGTATGACACTTCTGATAGAGAACAGCAATGTTGAGAAGAATGAAGTATATATATATGGTCCATTTTCGGAGGGACGAAAGCTGTGTGCAATAGTTTCTGATATCAGGAGCAGATATAATTATGATAATGTTGGAATATGTGCAGATATCGGAGTGGCTAATCTGTTAGGAAGTAATCTGAAAGCATTTATAGAGGATTGCATGTCTTGCCTTGTTCTTGTGCATGTCAATGATAATGACGGAGCTGAAGATATGGCGCAGATGCCATTTACATTCACGGTTGACAGAGGTACGAGGGCTACAGATATATATAGAGTTATAGGAATGCTTATTAAGTATGATTTTAGTGGCTTTATAGTGTTTAATAATGTGGGAACATGGAAGAGAACACCTGCTGTCCTGCATCACAGCATGATAAGGCTTCTTGAAGGAATGGCTGCTGAGTGGGAAAAGGAATTTGGATTTGCGGATAAACTGAACCAGGATGGCAGGCAGCTGATACTTTTTGGGGCTGGCAATATGTTCAGGGATTATATGATAAGCTTTGGCGATAAGTACCCACCGAAGTTTATAGTGGATAACAATAAAAAAGTGTGGGGAGAGAAACGTCTGGGGATAGAGATAAAGTCACCTGAAGCGATTCTTGATATTCCACCAGAGGAAAGAAATGTCTGGATATGTAATATGAATTATGGACCAATAGGAAAGCAGTTAAAGAGTATGGGCATAGAGTATGATTGCTTCATTGACCAGTATTATATATAGACATGGAGGTGAAAGATGTATAAAGTAGGAGTTCAGACAAAAGGATTACTTCCAGAAAAGGATATAGATGAAGCGTTCTGCATGATTCATGAGGCTGGGTTTGACTGTGTTGATATTAATATAGATGCATTCCTTAAGAATTCAGATTTATATGCTGGTAAAGTTAATGGGTTCTTTAGTGAAGATATTAACAATCTTGCACAGTATTTCATGCAGTACAGAGTGGCGATGGAGAAGTATGGAATAAAGGCATCGCAGATGCATGCACCATATCCTGTAAGAGTTGAAGGAATGGGTGGACAGAATGATTATATGCAGGGTGAGGTAATTCCTAAGAGCCTTGTAATAGCAGAAGTGCTTGGCGTTCCATGGGTTGTTATTCATCCATTTAAGATGCAGTATAAGTATAACAAAACGGTCGAATTTAATACTAATGTCGAATATTTCAAAATGCTTGTGCCTATACTTAAACAGTGTAATGTAGGCATATGTTTTGAGAATCTTTATCAAGGTCTTGGACAGAGGATTGTTGAGGGTGTGTGTGCTGATCCGCAGGAAGCGGTAAGGTATATAGATACCCTTAATGAATATGCAGGACAGGAGCTGTTTGGATTCTGCCTTGATACAGGACATCTGCAGCTTGTAAAACGTGATCCGGTAGAATTTATTCATACAATGGGTAACAGACTTAAAGCATTGCATCTTCATGAGAATGATGCAAAAGGAGATCTGCACCAACTGCCATATTCTTTTGGAGATGACGCGGCAAGTGGTCAGGACTGGAATGCATTAATTAATGCATTAAAGGATATTGGATTTAGTGGAACATTAAGTTTTGAGACATATCCAACAATGAACAGTTTTCCTATGAGTATGCAGGAAACAGTGTTAAAAACAATTCATGATATAGGAGAGTACTGGAGCGGATTATAAAATCACGCTCCTTTAATTTTGGCATCAATAAGAGCATCAAGCTCATCATCTGTGATTGAAGTGTTAAATTCAGATTCGATAACAGATTTTAACGCTTGTTCCTGTTTGGCATAGAATGGATAGTCGTGAGAGCTGCCGGTATTCAATGGTGTCATATATCCCTCGCCATATTTTATTTTTAAAATAATATCATAACCTATAGGAACAGGAATTGTAGTGTTTTCAAAAGGCATATCAATGGTATTCTGATAACACTCAATTGGAACATGGTAATCCCACCCACCAGCTAAATCAATCATGGAGCATACCTCGCAGGATTCGTTGGCAGTGTATTTTGAACTGAGAATATCAACAAGTTTTTTTAATTCATGAAATAATCTGTTGTGAGGATTAAATGTCACATGAAAGGTCTGCTGGATATTTTCAACAAGATTAATCTGCTCCCTGGTGACAGCCTTGTCTTCAGGAAGGCTGCCCGCAGCAGACAGAACCAGTTCAATCTCTTGTAACTGCTCATTCATTACATTCGTATCAGATGGAATATAATCAATAGGAAATATATCAATACCGACAACATATGGACAGTCATGAAAATTTTTAAGATGTTCTCTGTCAAAATTCATATAACGACCATTGATAACACGGCATTTAACATTGTCGTGAAGCGGATCATTGTACAGGCTTTTCAGTTCATAGAATGATGACAGCTTTGATGGAGCAAGTTCGAGAAAACGTTTATAATCATCTCGTAACATTCCTATATCAAGATCGTCATCCCATGGAATGAATCCTTTGTGCCTTACAGCTCCGAGAAGTGTACCCCAGTCTGCAAAGAAACGTATATTACATTCGTTACATATACGGCGGATTTCTTCAAGAACTTCAAGCTGCGCAGCCCACGCATGTTTCATTTTGGATTCAATATGAAAATCACATCTTATTTCGTCATTAAAATAATTATCTGGAAAATAAAGCATATAATCCTCCGTAATTAATTAAATACTATATCAAAAATTTGTGACAAACGTATCTCATAAGTATGATTATCACGTATACGTCCCAGGCCATTCAAGGCAATCTGTGTCCGCTCAGATTCGTGTGCAAGATAATATCTGCATTTGTCTATACAATCGTCTATAGATTCATATAGAATACAATCTTCTCCTGGTATAAAAGAATCATAAAAATCTTCCTGGTAGTTGCTTAATAAAAATCCTCCAGAAGCCATTATATCTATACATCGTAGAGGAATACCGCTTTGTATAGAACGAAGTGTTATATTAAGATTGATTTTACTGTTGTTGAAAACGTATGGCATATCATCATAATAGTCTATTGCTCCTTTATTATTGACTAATGGGAGCTCTGGCGTAGGATTAGGCGTATATAGATTGATGTTAAATAATTCCGACAGTCTGCTTAATATATCAGTTCTTTCAATTGATGCCATTTTTCTTGCAAGAAAATAATTAGCGTAGACATATTCAACAGTTTCAACACCATCTTTGTTAGGGGATACAGGAACACTTTTTTGCAGTTCTTTAATAATATCAGGTGTAAGTAGTTTATCAATGAAATAATATCCATATACTTTAAGCTGTGAATGCATAATTGCATCAAGGTAGCCGCATATATATGGGGGAAGATCTTTTAATCTGTCAAAAAGGTTATGCTTTTCATTATACATAGAACCTACAAATGATATATCACCTTTGTATGTATCTGCCTTGCCGGTTGAATTATCATTTATCTGTCTGGAAAGTCTATTCACATTAGCTGCAAGTGGAGCATAATACACGGTGTTGATACCAGCATTTTTTAATTCCAGATATTGTTTTTTGTCAAATATAAAAACATAATTACAAGGATTGATTATTGTGTATGAGTAAAGTGTAATCAGCGGACTGTCATAGATAAATGCTATATATGGAATATTAAAGCGTTTGCAATTATTAGATATGACAGGACTGAAATTAAAAGTAAATACACAGTCAAAGCCTTCACTTATGGCTGCTTCAAAACGTGAATCGAATTCTGGATTGACTCTGTCGTGAACAGCATCATCAGTTATGACTTTGTAGGTATGTGAAATGGATGACAGAGCATCACATATATCTTCTACACCGAAATTTTTCCATTCATATATAAGAACTTTCATAATTTAAACCTCACTTTGCAGGGAATGACATATCTATCATCTTTAAAAGCAGTATGTCATAAGTGTAATGATTTCGTACTGTTTCACAGCCATGTGATGCAATTTCAAGTCTCTCATCATCATGGGACAGATAATAGCTGCATAATTCTTTAAGGTGTTCCATACTTTCGTATGCAACAAGGTCTTTGCCAATCTCAAAATATTCAGACAGCTCCGTCTGGTAATTGGTGATGAGGAAACCGCCGCATCCGCATACATCAAAAATACGCAGAGATAAACCTGAACGTATTGATTTGGCAGTTATATTTAAGTTGATTTTGCTCTGGTTAAATATAAGCGGCATCTCATCAAGTGAGCGTGCAAAGCCACGGTTGTGTATATGTGGCATAGAAGAAGTATCGCTTCGGGTATATATATCAACATTGAAAGAATCGGACAATATTTTAAGAGCACGTAAACGTTCCTGTTCAGCAGCTTTGACACTGATATATAGTTGGGCAGCGGTTGCTCTGTCATTTTTTCTGTATCCATCAGGGAAGTGGTATGCATCTGGTATATTGTTAAGAACTGTCTGTGCGAGTTCATCTGATACTAAATCCTGAATAAAATTATAGCCATATACTTTAAGCTGGGCTTCTATAATTCCATCAATATAGCCCTTTTCATATTCAGGAAGTTTTGCATCATTGAAGGGACATTTTTCCTGATATGTAGAACCTATGAATGATATATCAGAGCTGTATTTTGCTTTTAGAATATCATCAGCAGAGTTTATGACAGAATCATTGCGGATGATATTAGTAGCAAGTGGAACTGCGAATACGTGTCCTGGATTATAATCCTTGAATTCTCTATATAGTTCTTTATCAAAGAGAAAGATTCTGTTGCAGTTATTAGAAAGTGAATTAGAATATAATTCCATTACAGGGCTGTCAACTATAAGGCTGATGTATACAATATTAGCGATTTTGCAGACATCAGAAAGCCAAGGAAAGAAGTTGATGGTAAATACGAATGCGAATCCGCCATCAATAATCTTGTCAGATGTGAGTTTGACACATTGAGCTGGATAGAGATTCTTGTTATATATCTCGGCAGTTTCTTCATAGACCTCTAAGCCCATTCTTTTAAATGCATCTATAACATCTGGCTCGCAGATACTTCCGTATCTGTATATATATACTTTAAGGTTGTTTCCCATATTATCCTCCGTGATAAATCCAGTGCAGTTCCAAACTGCTTCCACATTATATAAACCTATTTTAACGACAACAGAGGGAATAATCAATTGATTGTTTCATGGTTTTAAGATATTATTTAAATATGAAATTTTTTCTTGGGGAGAAAGAAAATAAGATGAATGATAAGATTCTTTTTTATCAGTGGAATGCGTTTATGCAGAATGGAATTGAAGCGTCGATGACCCGTATGGGAATTGAATATGATAAATTTTACTATATAATAAAAGACTGGGATAAGGATGATGAATTTGAAAAAAAGCTGGAAGCGGAAGTGACATCAGGTGGTTATAAAACTGTGTTTTCTGTCAATTTCTGCCCTATAATATCAGATGTATGCCAGAGACACAGTGTACATTATATCTCATGGGTGTATGACGCACCACTTCATATAAAGAGAGTGGATGCACTTAAAAATTCATGTAATGATATATATTTTTTTGATTATATACAGTGCAATACATATATAAAATCAGGTGTCAGTGGTGCGCATCATCTCACACTTGCTGTTGATACAGATATTTTTGCAGATAAGGGAAGAGATAATAAACATCCTGCATCGTGGTATGAATGTGATGTTTCGCTGGTTGGACAGTTATATAAATCCACATATAATTATATATGTGGTCCACTTGATGAGTATTACAGAGGATATCTTGAAGGAATAGTAAGGGCGCAGCAGAAGGTTTATGGTGGATATATTATAGGTGATATGTTAGACGATAAACTGCTTGATAGTCTTAATGAGTTTTATTATAAAGCTTCTGACGGAGAGGGGGGTGTAAGCAAAAAGCAGCTTGAGTATTCGCTTGGGACAGAGGTTACTGGCAGAGACAGATTTACAGTGCTTGCACTGCTTCAGAACAGGTGCAGGGTTAATCTGTATTCCAATGACAAAGATGACAGACTTGGAAAAGTATCTTTTAAAGGATATGTAGATTATGATACACAGATGCCAGAGGTGTTCAGAAGAAGCAAGATTAATCTCAATATATCACTCAGGCTGATACAGTCTGGAATACCATTAAGAGTACTGGATGTGCTTGGCTGTGGAGGATTCCTTATAACTAATTACCAGCAGGAAATTGCAGAAGATTTCGAGAATGGCAGGGATTTGGTTATATATGAAGATTATGTGGACTTAGTGGAAAAGGTAGAGTATTATTTAATACATGAGGAAGAAAGAAAAGCTATTGCGTTGAATGGATATAATAAAGTCAGGGAACGCTTTAATTTTGATGACAGAGTTAGGATAATGTTTGAAAGGACACGGTGAGATATGTCAGAGTGTACAACATTTTACAGGATGCTTAAAGATAATGTAGACAGATGGGGCGATAAAGAGGCTATTTTATATGATACAATCTCTGTAACATATAAGGGGCTTTTTGAGGATGTTATTAAGAAAGCAATTCATCTTAAAAGATTTGAAGGCAGAGAGATAGCTATATATGGACCGGCATCTTACAGATGGGTGGTTAATTTCTTTGGAACAGTGCTTGCTGGCAAAGATGCTGTCCTTATAGACTTTTTTGCACCAGCTAATATAAGAGAAGAGAAGCTGTCTAAAGTTGGAATAGACTATGTGTTATGCTCAACTAACCAGTATATATTGTCAGATGCGGAGGCTATTATAATACCTCATGCAGAAAATGATGACGTTAAGGGACTCTCATATGATGAGAATACTGACGAGGGCAATATTATTCTTTTTACAGCGACAGCGGAAGATGGAGACAAACCATGTGTGCTGACAGTTAATAATCTTCTTGCAGCAGTTAAAATGATGAATGGTCATTGTGAGTGTGAGCCAGAGGATAAGGTTTTATCACAGATAGAACTCAGCAGGGTGTTTGGTCTGGTGTACAGTCTTATCTGGCCATTAGCCAATGGAGCATGTGTGTGTCTTGGAAGAGGATTAAGACATATCGATGCAGATACATATTATTATCATCCTACAATTCTTCCAGGCAGTCCATCTAATATGGCATATTTAAGAAAGATTAATTCATTTAATCCAGAGCTTAAAAAGATTATTATAGGAGAGGCTCCTTGTCCATATGAATTGTATGAGAGCTTAAATGACAGGGATATAAAAGTGTATACTGTATACGGAAGTACAGAGGATACTGGTTCTGTAGCGGTTAACAGTTCAGAGGATGGCTCTTATGAACTGCTTGATGACTCTTGCGTACATATAGCGGCAGATGGAGAGATTCTTGTCAATGGTGACTGTATAACAAGTGGTTACTATCATGATGAGAAAGCTACTGACATGGTTATCAGAGATGGAGTTCACCACACAGGGGACTATGGAAGGATTAACAGTAAAGGTCATCTTGTTATAACAAGAAGAAACAGAGGAATAATACTTCTGCCAACAGGTGCCAAGATATGTAAGAAGATGACAAGCGATGAGATAACAGCACTTAATGGTGTTGCAGAAGCGACAGTTCTTCTCTGTGACAATAAGCTTGTTGCTGTTGTTGTTCCTATTAATAAGGATGACAGACCTGATAAATTCAAAAAGCGCATTGATAAATATAACGAGAACAAGGGATACCGCTGGGAAATCCAGAAGGTTGTTGTTATAGATAAGCCACTCCCAAGAAATGCTGATGGAACAGTTGATGAAAATGAGCTTGATAAAATTGTCATGGGAGAGATAGCGTAAAATGCATAAGCTCTATTTTGGAAAATTAGTGATAAATAAGGTTAAGTTTAATTATAAAGTTTCCGATATTTATAACAGAGTTCAAGGATGAACTTGTTAAGAATGTTAATTATGACAGAAAGGTATGGATACTAATGGACGATATGCTTACACAGCAGTTAGAAGCACTTCAGGTTGTTGCTCCTTACTGTGCCAAGATAGAAAATGCAATTAACAATGTTGTTGGAGAGCTTAATGGAAAAAGGCTTGAAGATACAGACGAATACATTAAGAGCATACAGAATGGACTTAACTGGATAATTGAAGTGTATAATGGAACAAGAGATCTTGTTAATAAAGATTCTGTTGTTGTTGATAAAGATACAGTAAATGCTGCTATATTAAAGATGAATTCAGCAGGCACAGCGAAAAATGATGTTATGCTTGCAGAGGCATTTACAGAGGTTGGGGGCTTCGTTAAATCATTTAGGGAAGTTGCAGAAAAGCTGACAAGTAACTAGTTCTCATTTGGCTGTGATGACTGGTTATTTTATCATCCATTTTAAATTCCTGCCTGGGAAGGAGCCTGGGCAGGAATTTTTAATATGAGGAGGAAATTTCATGGAAGGAAGCATTGTTGATATTCTTGTTCCGATGTCTGGAAAGGGCGGGGTTGAAAGTGTAATTAATTCTGTGGCTGCTAAGATTAAAGAGTGCGGAATCCGTGTGCGGGTTGTCCAGATGGTTTACGATGGACCGGAATGGACATGTAGTGCAATAGAGTTTTATCCTCTTCTTGTTGGGAAAAAAGTGAAATGTGTAGAAGATTTTGTAGGAATGTATATAGCGTTTCTGGCAGCTCATGAAAAACCTGAGGCGATAATAGCAACACCATGGCCGTTTATGACATATGTAGCACGGGCTGCGGTTAAAGCAGTTGATATATCCCCTGGGATTATAGCCTGGCTGCATGCTCCTATAGAGACTTACAAGCAGTTTGGAACTGGTGGGGTTGAATGTCTTACTTTCGCAGATTGCTGCCTTGTTCTTACTAATAAGGCAAAAAAACAGATACTCAATGTTATACCGGATATGAATGTTGAGATTATTGGGAATCCAGTTGATATGAATGGCATTCATGTGATTGATTCATGGAAAAAATCATCCAGAAACCTTATATTTGTAGGAAGGCTTTCCGAGGAAAAAAGAGTTGATGTGATATTAAGAGCTATAGCAAAAACTACGAATAAATGGCAGTTAAGAGTTGCAGGTGATGGAGAAGAACGTGCAGGATTAGAACAGTTATCGAGACAACTGGGGCTGGAAGAGCAGGTAACATGGTGTGGCTGGAATGACAACCCATGGTGTGATTATAATGACATTACAGCGTTGGTAGTTGCATCAGATTATGAGGGCTTTTGTATGGCGGCGGTAGAGGCACTTGCCAGAGGAATTCCGGTTATATCTACACCTGTTGATGGTATAACAGAATATGTCCAGCCAGGATATAATGGGTATTTTTTTTCTAAGGGCAGCAGTGATGAGCTTGCACAGATACTTGATATTATAGACAGTGGAGAGCTGCCTGATATAATACCTTGCAATTGTGTGCATAGTGTCGAAAAATATGAGTATCAAAAAGTCGTAAAACAATTTGTGATAGTAATACAGAAGCTTCTGGATAAGCCTGAAATGTAATGATAATAAACCAGCAGGAGGTCATCAGTGGAAATTTCAGAAGAATATATTGAACAGCAGTTATTAAAAGATTCTTATTGGCTTGAGGCACATGGCAGCGAACTGGATATGCTTCGAAATGCTATAAATATGTTTTTACGTGCCGATAACAAAAAGTCATTGTTTGAATTGTGTTCATTTTTTGAGGATGGAACGCTTATAGAGTCTTTTAAAGCTGTGCCAGATATGGCATATTGTATTATTGGCATAACAATCATGATGAAAGAATTTAATATGGGATATGAAGATGAGCTGTTTTTTAAAGGGGTATATTCTATAGATGGAGCAATTGAGAAGATAAACAGATACAAGTTTATATTATTAAATATAGAATTCAATCTGGACAGAGAAAGTAGTATGAAATTGCTGGTAAATGAGCTTATCAGTAAAAGAATCTCGCCGGCAGCTTTATTATATCTCATAAAATGTTCATCGGTTGACAGCCAGTATATTCTGGATGAGGTAATGGCATTTATCAATGATGAGGGATATACAGGCCTGAATAACGATATTTTGGAATCATATAATGTGATATTTGAATGATGCAATTGGAGAATAAGGATGAATGAAAAACAATTCTGTTTTATACTGTGTTCTAACAATAAACAATATGAAACGGAGTGCCTGCGGTATGTAGATGCTCTGGATGTGCCTGATGGGTATTCTATTGATTATAGAATAGTGCATGATGCTGTTTCTATGACGTCTGGTTACAATAAGGCTATGCATAGTTCTGAAGCCAGATATAAAATATATCTGCATCAGGATGTGTTTATACTGTATAAGAATTTTCTGAGTGAACTGCTACTGGGATTTTCGGATAAATCAGTGGGTATGATAGGTATGGTTGGTTCGCCTAAACTGCCACGAAGCTGTGTTATGTGGTATGGAGAAAGAGTTGGAATGTACTATTCTAATAATATATATTCATCTGTAAGAAATGAATTGAAGAAAGTAACAGAGCCGCAAAGGGTAGAAGCTGTTGATGGATTTTTAATGGCTACGCAGTATGATATTGTATGGCGTGAGGATGTTTTTAAAGGATGGGATTTTTACGATATATCACAGAGCTTTGAATTCAGAAAGGCAGGATACGATGTTATTGTGCCGCCTTCAGATAAACCATGGTGTTTTCATGATGATGGTATGCTTAATCTTTTGAATTATAATGAAAATCGTAAATTATTTAAACAAACGTATAAGAGTATGCTGAGTGAATAATAAAAGTGACTGTATTCGATATCAGAGCAGTCACTTTTATATATAGTCAGAAAACATCATTCCGCTATAAGCTGATAAGTTGTAAGGGTCATTGACAGGTCTGTGCGGATTTTTGTAAGCAATTATTTTGTTGTTGACATAATCCATAGGATTAGTTGCAAGGTCATCGGCTTTGCGTTGTATTGAGTTTTTGAACTGGTTTAACTCTTCAAAGATACTGTTCAGTCTGCCGTCACTTGAAGCGGACATTACAGCATCTTTATCAACGCTGATAGAACCATCATCTTCAATTGAAAGACCATTGTTGTTAAGTGTTATACTGTGCGCATCTGCAATTCGTGTAAATTCACGTCTGAGACGATCGTTACCGTCAAACCCGAGATTAGAACTCTGCTTAAATACAGAAATCATACTGTTGTATCCTGACAAAAGCTCGTTGATTGTGTCAACCATAGAATTGTCGTCAGTGTTAAGAGATATAATTGATGGAGTATCTCCAGTTGTTTGTTTTAAATGGATAGCATATGTATTGTTGATATTTATGTCGTTGGATGGTGAGTACTGCTCACTGCCATTGACAGAATAAATTGCATTAGAAGGATACTGTGTAACCCTGTCTAATCCAAATGTATCAACAAGCTGTATGTTATCTTTCCTTCCGTCAGAACCCTCAATGTTAAATATCGTAGGCCTGATGCTGGTAACACCAGTAGCATCAGATGATATCTTAAGTGCTGTGTTGCCAAGGCTGTCGGTCTCCACGCTTGAATTAAGACCAATCTTGGAACGGTTGATAAGTCTTGATATCTTAT
>ERZ1034882.473-NODE-473-length-19630-cov-5.258595_pt1 | contig 19630 bp, 18 predicted proteins | sample MGYA00520606_ERZ1034882 | MGnify/ENA primary metagenome ERZ1034882 (study PRJEB33766, sample SAMN09781726) | gut metagenome | biome: gut microbiome | host: Homo sapiens | place: Madagascar | study: EMG produced TPA metagenomics assembly of the PRJNA485056 data set...
CCTACAATGTCGCGGGTGAATTGCAGCACACGGCTGGAGCCGATGCCGATCACCTCAGGCGTTTCGGGTACATCCTGCGCGTACAGCTGCACGACACTGCGCTCGTCCATCTGCTCAAAATTGGTCACGTCCTTGCCGTCCAGCATCAAATCGACGATGCGGCGGGGCGCCAGCGCACCCTGATAAAAACCGCTGCGATCCACCTGAAAGCTGAACGCCACCATAAACAGCGGGATGGGCAGCAAAAGCAGCACCTTATAGCTGATTTTTACGCCGAAGTAGATGCGGCGCGCCACCCCACGGAGAAACCGCACAAAGGGGTTGACCTTCTTTTTACAGCGCGCCGGGCGTTGGGTGCGCGGCGGTGCGGCGTTTCCGCGCTGGATTTTAACAGGCGGTGCCGGCAGCGGGGTAGAGGTTCGAGCTGACATATCGAATACCGCCTTTCTTTAGTAATTTTGGTAGATGAATGCCGACTGCCCGAACGCGGCAAAGAACAAAATGGCAGCGGAAGCCGCATAGTACAGCGTCCAGCGCAGCGGCCACGGCTGCTCACGAATCCAACGCGCCACATTGCGCCCGCCGTGTTCCACCGCAAATACCACAAAGATGCTGAACACCAACACAACGGGCAGGCGTCCGTACAGCCCGCAGGCGTGCAGTGAGAGGGTGATTTCCTGCCACGCCGGGGCAATGCCGTGCCAGCCCTGCGTCAGCCCGGTAAATACCACGCCGGGTTCTACATTCAGCAAGGCGCAGTTGAAGAATACAAACACCAGCGCAAACAGCACATCGGCGCAGGCGGTCTGGAACAGCACCTTGAACCATTCCATCTTATACAACGGGTTGCGGTCTGCGATAAACCGGCGCGGTGCTGCCGTCAGAATGCTCAGCACCGAAACCACACCGCAAGCCGCGCCCCACATCATATAACGCCAGTCTGCACCGTGCCAGATGCCGGACACCGTAAAGACGATCATCGTGTTCAGGCATTTGCGCCACAGCGCGCAGCGGCTGCCGCCCAAGGGGATATAGACATAATCCCGGAACCAACCGGACATCGAGATATGCCAGCGCCGCCATATGCCGCTGAAGGTGCGGGCTTCCAGCGGTGCCTGGAAATTCTCCATCAAATCGTAGCCCAAAATGCGGGACGCACCCAGAACAATGTCGCAGCAGCCCGAAAAATCCATATACAGCCGCACGGCAAACAGCAGGGTAGCCGCCAGCAGGTTTGGTCCGCCCATATCGGCGGCGTTTTGGTACACCGCCGTGATGTACAGGTTGAGATTGTCGGCGATGACCATTTTTTTGGTGTAGCCCCACAGCATACGGAACGCGCCGCCCGCGCAGCGGGTATAGCTGAACCGGCGGCTTTTTTTGATCTGCGGGCGCAGATGGGGATAACGCTCGATCGGACCCGTGATCAGTGTAGGGAAGTAGCAGACAAACAGCGCATAGTGCAGCGGATTTTTTTCCATCTTGCAGCGCCGTTTGAATACGTCGATGGGGTAACTCAGCGAGGACAGCGCAAAGTAGCTCAGCCCCATGGGTGCCAGAATGCTGCCGCGGTGGGGCAGTATGCCCGAAAGCGGCGTTCCTGCCACAATGTCCGCCGCCATATTCCAATATTTGTAATAGAACAGCAGTCCCACGCTGCCCGCAATGGCAGCCAGCAGTGCCAGCACCCGCACGGGCTTGCTGCGCACGCTGCCGATCACCAACCCGCACAGCCAGCTCAGCCCCGCCAAGCCCAGCAATGCCCAAAGCAGCGGGCGGTAGCTCGGTTCATAGCAAAAATAGCCGACGCTGACTGCCAGCAGGTAATAGGGGCGCAGCACCCGTGGCAGGGCATAGTTGACCACTGCCACCAGGGCAAAAAACACCAAAAAGGAAACCGTAGTAACCGACAGGGTACCTCTTTTCTGTAAGTAGGCGATGAATTGCTCCGGCGTAATTGCCGCAAACACCTGAGCCAACGTCATTCTTGCTTCCCACCCTTTGCCGTATCCTCCAAGTCACGCACACGCTTTTCGAGTATGGCGTTGGCTTGTGTCAGCCGCTTGCATTTTTCTGCCAATTGGGTGATCGCCACGCTCAGCGAGAGCAGCACCACCAGCACAAAGCAGAACATCAACAGGAATATCAGGTTTACGGGCATCTGTATGTCCAAAAGATCCCGCAGCACAAATACGGTGTAAGGCACGGCTGCCGCAATCACCAGACACACCGCCAAAAGCAGCCACAGCAGGCTGTATTTGACGCTCATCAGCCCGCGCTTGAGCAGGCAAAAAATCACGGCAAGCAAAATTACCGCGCCAAGGATCATATACAACTGCAAGCGTGTGGTCACGGTCTGCCTCCTTTTTGTTTGCGGATGGAAAAGCGGTCAATGATAAGCGCCAGCGAAACCTTGATCATATAATAGGCGCTTTTAAAGCCGAAAATGCTGGACGCGCCGCCCTGACGCTCGTGCATAATGACAGGGGCTTCCTTTACCCGGAACCCTACCAGGGACGACGCGAGAATTGCCTCCGGTTCGGGGTAGTCAATGGCATAATGCGCAGAAAAATACTGCGCCAGCCGGGTGTTGACCGCGCGGAAGCCGCTGGTAACATCCAGCACCTTATGCCCCGACAGCAGGTAGATCATCCCGCTTAAAAAGCGGATGCCCACCCGGCGCATAAAGCTGGTCTGAAATCCTTCGTTGGTGATAAACCGACTGCCGATGCACATATCGCACGCGCCGTCCAGCACCGGCTGCACAATGTTATACAGGTACGCGGGGTCGTGCTGACCGTCGCCGTCCATCTGTACGGTCACGTCATAGTGGTTGCGCACCGCGTATTGGTACCCGCACTGCATACCGCCGCCGATGCCAAGGTTGACCGGCAGATCCAGAAAGGGATAGTTTTTCTCGCGCAGCAGGGCGGCGCTGCCGTCGGTAGAGCAGTCATTGATGACAAGGAAATCCACTTCCGGGCAGGTTGCACGCAGGTGTTCCACCGTTGTCACAATATTGCTCTCCTCATTATAACAGGGGATCAGTACCAATATTTTTTTGTCCAAGGCTGTACCTCTCTTTCAGGGCGCTCATTCACCCTGCAAAATAAACGTTTCCAGACGGCGCAAAAGCTCGGCGCGCCGATAGTGTTTTTCGTAATACGCCTTCGCCTTTTGCCCCATGACCTCGCGCTCGGGCAAGGGCATCGCACAGAGCGAAAGCAGGTTTTCGGCAAGGGCATCCTCATCGCAGGCGGCGCTTACCAGCCCGCCGCCGCTTTGCTGCACAGCCTCGGCACCGGCACCGTTCATCGCTGCCACCACCGGCTTGCCCGCCGCCATATAGCTTGCCAGCTTGCCGGGGATGGTCATTCCCAAATCGGGGGTGTCTGCCAAAGAAATCAGCAAGGCATCCGCCAAGGAGGTAAATTTGGGTACCTCCTGCGCGGGTACGCTGCCGTAAAAGGTCACGGCTTCGGCATCGTTCAGCTCTGCCGCCAGTGCCTGCAGCCCCGCGCGGCTCATACCATCGCCCACCAGAAGCAGATGCAGCGTGCTTGCCCCGCTCTTTCGCGCCTTGACCACAGCACGCAGCACCTTGTCAAGGCTCTGCGCGGGGGTCAGCGTGCCGGTAAACACCAGATTGAACCGCCCGCCGAACCGCTGTTGCAGCTCCGCGTCCTCTTGGGGGATGGCGTAGAAATCCTCGCAATATTGGGGGATGACCGCCACGGCATCCGTCGGCTTGCCGGTGCGCTCACACAGGCGTTTTTGCAGCGGCACGCTCATAGCAATCAGACGGTCAGCGCGCTTATACAGCCAATCGCTGACTGTCTGGGCGACCCAGCGCAGAAAGCGATTTTTGACCGGCAATACGCTGTACAGATTTTCGGGCCAGATATCCAGCACATAGTTGGTAAAGGGGATCTTGTGCTTTTTGGCATAGCGCAGGGCGGGCCAGCACATCAGCACGGGGCTGGTGTTAAAGCAGAACACGGCATCGTACCCGCCGGGCAGGCGGTGCAGCTCCTTAGCGGCGTACCACGGCCAGCTGACGTAATTCAAAAAAATGCGCAGCCCCGTATTGCCCTTGCGGGGGATCTCTTTGGCGCGGTACACTCCGGCGCCCTGATAGGTCTGCTCCCACGGACCGTTTTCACTGTAGCCGTCAAACCATTCGCCCTTGGGGTAGTTGGGCAGACCGCAAAGCACGTCCACCGCCACACCGTCCTGCACGAAGCCCGCGACCATATCGTTGATGCGGAAATTTTCCGGCCAAAAATGCTGGGTCACGACCAGTATGCGTTTTTGCATTCAGCACCTCTTACTTGCTCAAATCATAAATTGCCACATCGGCGTTTTCAAACGCGGCAGGCATATCCTGCGGTGCCTTGCCCGGCCAGCGCTTTGCCAGAACCAGCCAGCGGATGTTATTTTCCGCCGCCAGCTGCTCCGCTCTTTCTATACTGCAGCCGCTGAACAGCTCCGCATTGACATCCATTTTTGCGCAGATCACATCGTTGTCCACGCCCATATTGGTCATGGCATAGGTCCATCCTTCCAGATAGGCGGGGCGACCGCTCAGGGCGCTGTAGCCGTTGCTGATCGCATCCTCCACGGCGGGTGTGTGGGAGGTTCGGTTGGTGGCAAAGTGCTGCTCTGTATCGGAATGTGCCTGCAGCCACTCCATCGCCTGTGCATCACCGGCTGTCCAGTAATCCTGTGTGGTATCATTGCGGCAAAGCCCTGCCGTTGCCCCCAGCTGCCGCACGCCCCTGACGGTGTAACAACCCACCATAAGCAGCGTCGTGCACAGCGCCGCAGCCCCCACAAAGCCGACGATCCCACGCAGGATCTTGTGCCTGCTTTTCAGCAGCCGCTGCAGGGGTTCCACGCTTAACAGCGTCATATAGATCATGGCTACCAGCGCAAAATACACTTGGCTGGAACTGGTGTGGTAGAACAAATGATATCCCAAAAAGCCGCCGACCACCACGCCGTTTGCCAGAATGCGCGCCGCATCCAGCCGGAACAGCCGCCGCAATGCGCCCGGCACGTCGGACAACCACAGCAAAAATTGCAGGGGCAGCATCAAAAAGACGTTCGCCACGCCAATCAAAAACAGCCATACATATCCCGAAATCGGCAAATGGGCGCAAAGCCAATCGGCATAGGGGCTTAACACGCGATACACCCAGTAGCTGTCCATGGCAAAAATGGTCAGGCGCATACTGTTGCTGCCGGAGGCAAACAGCACAAAATAGGTTACGGCAAAAATACCCACCATACCCGCCAGACACGCAAGCGCCGTAGGATAGTGCGGCTTTTGAAACAGCAGCACGATCCCCATCGTCACAGCAAAGGCGCACACGACGATTGCCGCTTCCGGTCCTTTGGCAACGCACAAGAGGAAAAAGCTGACAAACAGCATCAGCAGCTCCTTGGCGTCTGGTGCAAAGCGGCTGCGGCTCAGCCGGATAAAGCTGACCGTAAAGGCGCACAGGAAAATCAGCGCCGTGGCCTGCGCGTTGATGTTGGTGACAAGGTGCTGCAGCAGGGTGTTGCCGAACAGGCTTAACCCGTTGGGCAGAACTTTCCACAGCGACAGGCAGGAAAACCCGAACAGCAGCAAAATCAGCTGCCGCCCGGCGCGGGCGTTTTCGCTGCCGAAATAAGCACGCGCCAGCGCCAGCAGCGCCGCCAACTCACCCGCCAGAAACAGCGGTCCTGCCAAAAATACATAGATATCGTACAGCTGCGCACCGCTTACAAGACCCAGCGCGGCAGCCAGCAATTCCGTAAGGTAGTGGTAGGACAGCCGCACGCCGGAAAACCGGATATCCTCCGCCGGGAAATGGGCGCTCAGCGCCGCTGCGTTGCCTACATTCCACAGCATATCCTGATCCAGATGCACCGCCCCCGCCCGAGCCGGGTAGGGGTTGACCGCGCCGAAGCGCACCGCATATAAAAGACACAGCAATGCCCAAAAAAGCCCGATGTTGCTGTCCAGAATACGCAGCGCACCCTTGGCGGCAGCTTGCACATCCAACGTACCGCAGCGGCGGCGCCAAACCAACCACCCCGCTGCCAACAGCGGCGGCACCGTGCGCAGCAGCCACACGGCGCCCAGCCGTACACTGATGCAATGCAGCCCCGCCAGCAGGGTGCAGCCGTATACGGCAGCAAACAGCCCTGTCAGCCCCGTTTGGCGGGGTGCCAGCCAGTCTGCCAGCGCCCAGCCGGGCAAAATCAGATACGCCAAGCAGCATACGCCAAACACAATAACTGTAACGGGAGAAACCGCTTTGCCGCCCAAAAGGGCAACAAACAGCCAGCCCAGCAGCGCCAGCGCCGTACCTGTGCGGCGCACAGCGGCGCTGGCATTTTTTGTGCTGCTATGCGTTTTTTCCAAAACTGCCGTTTCCATACAAACAGATTTCCTTTACCTATTAAAATCCCGGCTTGCGCCAGACCATCTTATTGACAACCCCGGTGTAGCTCTGAATGATCTTGACCACCTTGGTGGAAACATCCTCGGTATAATAGGGGACGGGGATGCCGTTGTCGCCGTTTTCTACCATGGCAACGGCGGTTTCGACTGCCTGCTCCACGCCGCCGGCGCGGATGCCCGCCAGCACAAAGCACCCCTTGTCCAGTGCCTCGGGGCGTTCGGTGGAGGTGCGGATGCAGACCGCCGGGAAGGGATGTCCCACGCTGGTAAAGAAGCTGGATTCCTCGGGCAGCGTGCCGGAGTCGGAAATCACGGCAAAGGCGTTCATCTGCAGGTGGTTGTAGTCGTGGAAGCCCAAGGGTTCGTGCAGCTTGACGCGCGCATCCAGCTGGAAGCCCATCGCCTCCAGCCGCTTTTTGCTGCGGGGATGGCAGGAGTACAAGATGGGCATATCATAGGTTTCGGCCAGATGGTTGATGGAGGTGAACAGGTCGATAAAATTCTGCTCGGTGTCAATGTTTTCCTCGCGGTGGGCAGAGAGCAGCATATATTTGTGCGCCTCCAGCCCCAGACGCTGCAGCACATCGCTGGCTTCGATCTGGGCAAGGTTAGCGTGCAGCACCTCCGCCATGGGGGAGCCGGTCACAAAGGTGCGCTCCTTGGCGGTACCCTCGGCGTTCAGATAGCGGCGCGCGTGTTCCGAGTAGCACATATTGACATCGGCAATATGGTCCACAATGCGGCGGTTGGTTTCCTCGGGCAGGCACTCGTCAAAGCAGCGGTTGCCCGCTTCCATATGGAAGATGGGGATATGCAGCCGCTTGGCGGCAATGGCAGAAAGGCAGCTGTTGGTATCGCCCAAAATCAGCAGCGCATCGGGCTTTTGCTCCACCATCAGCGCGTAGGATTTGGCAATGATATTGCCGATGGTTTCGCCCAAGTCCCTGCCCACAGCGTCCAGATAAAAGTCCGGCGCGCGCAGACCCAGATCATCAAAAAAGACCTGATTCAGGTTGTAGTCATAGTTCTGCCCGGTATGCACAAGAATCTGGTCAAAATATTTGTCGCACTTCTTGATCACGGCAGACAGGCGGATGATCTCCGGGCGGGTGCCGATGATGGTCATTAGCTTTAACTTCTGCATATTGCAACGCTCCTTATTTTAAACGGGCAAGCCGAAGGTGTCCGGGTGGCTGGGGTCAAACTGCTCGTTTGCCCACATCAGGGTCACCAGATTTTCGCTGTCGCTCAAATTGATAATGTTGTGGGTGTAGCCGGGCAGCATCTGCACGGCGGTGGGCTTATCGCCCCAGACCTCAAATTCCAGCACCTCATCGCTGTCCACACGGCGCTGTTGGATCAGCCCGTGTCCCGACACGACAATAAAAAATTCCCACTTGGTATTGTGCCAGTGCTGCCCCTTGGTGATGCCGGGCAGCGACACATTGACGCTGAACTGCCCGCAGTTTTCGGTTTTCAGCAGCTCGGTAAAGCTGCCGCGGGCGTCGGTGTTCTGCTTTAAGGCAAAGGCTGCCCTTTCCCCGGGCAGGTAGGAAAGATAGGTGGAATACAGCTTTTTGGCAAAGCTGCCCGCCGGGATCTCCGGCATCAGCAGGGTAGCGGGCTGCGCCTTAAAGGTGTCCAGCAGCGCTACAATTTCTCCCAAGGTCACCTTGTGGGTCACGGGCGCTGCGCAGTAGCGACCCTCCTGCCCGAATACCGGGACAAGACCGTCGTAATCGCAGCGGTGGGGATGTCCCTCCAGCGCGTCCAGCATCTCCTCGACCAGATCGTCAATATACAAAAGCTCCAGCTCGGTGGCAGGGTCGTTGACGGTCAGGGGCAGATCGTGCGCGGTATTGTGGCAGAAGGTCGCCACGGCGCTGTTGTAGTTGGGGCGGCACCATTTGCCGAACAAATTGGGGAAGCGGTACACCAACACCGGGGCGCCGGTCTCTTTTGCGTAGGCAAAGAACAGCTCCTCGCCCGCCAGCTTGCTTTTGCCGTAGTCGCTCTGCCCGTAGCGCCCGATCAGCGTAGCTTGAATCGAGCTGGACAGCATCACCGGGCAGGTGTTGCCGTGCTTTTTTAAGGTATCCAGCAGGGTGGAGGCAAAGCCGAAATTGCCCTGCATAAACTCGCTTTGCTCCTTGGGGCGGTTGACGCCCGCCAGATTAAAGACAAAATCTGCCTTGGCGCAGTACTCGTCCAGCCGCGCGGGGTCGGTGTCCAAGTCGTATTCCAAAACGTTCTCCACGCAAAGGGCAGGGCGGGTGCGGTTTTTACCGTCCCGGATGTTTTTTAAATTTTCGCACAGGTTGCGTCCCACAAAGCCCTTGGCACCGGTCACTAAGATGTTCATACTTTCCCCGCTTTTTTCAGTTCTTCCTGAATATATTCGGTGGTCATAATCTTTTGGATGGTGCCCTCCACGTCCAAGCGGCGGGTGTTGTGGCTGGTGTAATCCTCATCGGCCTGGGTGTGTACCTGCCCCTTGACAAAGAACTTGTCGTAGTTCAAGTCGCGGTTATCGGCAGCCACACGGTAGTAGCCGCCCATATCCTCGCTGCGCATACGCTCCTCCTTGGTCATCAGCGTTTCGTACAGCTTTTCGCCATGGCGGGTGCCGATGATGCGGGTGCCGGTATCACCGAACAGCGTCTGCACTGCCTTGGCCAAATCGCCGATGGTGGAGGCGTCGGATTTCTGGATAAACAAATCGCCGGGGTTGGCGTGTTCAAAGGCGAACATAACCAAATCCACCGCCTCGTCCAGATTCATCAGGAAGCGGGTCATATCGGGGTCGGTGATGGTGATGGGTTCGCCGTTTTTGATCTGGTCCACAAACAGGGGGATCACACTGCCGCGGCTGCACATAACATTGCCGTAGCGGGTGCAGCAAATCACGGGACCGCCGCGCTGGGCGGACACACGGGCGTTGGCAGTGATAACGTGTTCCATCATCGCCTTGGAGATGCCCATGGCGTTGATGGGGTAGGCAGCCTTGTCGGTGGACAGGCAGACCACGCGCTCCACACCTGCCTCCATGGCGGCGTGCAGCATATTGTCGGTACCCTCAATGTTGGTGCGCACTGCCTCCATCGGGAAGAACTCGCAGCTCGGCACCTGCTTTAAGGCAGCGGCGTGGAAGATAAAATGCACGCCGGGCATAACGTCGCGCAGGCTCTGGATGTTGCGCACATCCCCGATGTAGAACTTGACCTTGGCGGCGTACTCGGGGTATTTTGCCTGCAGCTCGTGGCGCATATCATCCTGCTTTTTCTCATCACGGCTGAAAATACGAATTTCCCCGATGTCGGTGGTCAGGAAATGCTTCAAAACGGTATGACCAAAGCTGCCCGTACCGCCGGTAATCAAAAGTGTCTTGCCCTTAAAAATCGTGTCTGCCATAACGGCCTCCTTATTATACGTCATTTGCCCGCGCAAGGCGCAAAGCATAAGTACCCTTTATAATCTTTCTTATTTTACCATAAAACTTTGCATTTGAAAAGCCTGTACCCTTGGAAATTGTTACTTTTTGTGCTATAATAGATGCTAAAGTTGGCGGCAGGCTCCGCCCGCCGCTTTTTAAGGAGGATTTAGCCCGTATGCGCGCTTATGAAAGACTATTGAAGTATGTCAAGGTGTACACCACCTCGGACCCCAACTCCGGCACCCACCCCAGCACGATGCGCCAGTTTGACTTGGCACGTCAGCTGGTCGATGAGCTGAAGGCGCTCGGTCTTGCCGACGCCTTTGTGGACGAACATTGCTACGTCTACGCCACGCTGCCCGCCACCCCCGGCAGCGAGAACGCCAAGCCGCTCGGTTTGATTGCCCACATGGACACCACCGACGACGCCCCCGGCGAGAACGTCAACCCCCAGATCCACGAAAACTACGACGGCGGCAAGGTCGTACTGCCCGCCACCGGCGCCGTGCTGGACCCGGCGGTTTTCCCGTTTTTGACCGAGATGAAGGGGCAGACCCTGATCACCACCGACGGCGCGACCCTGCTGGGTGCCGACGACAAGGCCGGCGTTGCCGAAATTATGACCGCGCTGGAGCGTATCATCACCGAAAAGCGCCCCCACGGCAAGCTGCGCATCGGCTTTACCCCCGATGAGGAAATCGGCGAGGGCGCCAGCCTGTTTGACGTGCCGGGCTTCGGCGCCGCTTACGCCTACACCGTGGACGGTGAGGACGTGGGCGAAATCAGCTACGAAAACTTTAACGCCGCCGCTGCCGTTGTGACGGTACACGGCTTCAGCGTACACCCCGGCAGTGCCAAAAATACGATGATTAACGCCCAGAATGTGGCTATGGAATTCCACGCGGCGCTGCCCGCCTTTGACCGCCCCGAGCATACTGAAGGGCGTGAGGGCTTCTTCCACCTGACCAGTATGCAGGGCGATGTGACCACCACCCACTTGGGTTACATCGTGCGCGACCACGATGCCGCCAAGTTTGCCGCCCGCAAGGCGCAGATGCAGCACATTGCCGCCTGCCTGAACGAGAAATACGGCGCAGGTACGGTGGAGCTGGATCTGCACGACAGCTACTACAATATGCTGGAGAAGATCGAGCCGCACTTCCACTTGGTCGAAAACGCCCGCACCGCCATCCGCGCGGCAGGGCTGGAGCCTATCGAAACCCCCGTGCGCGGCGGCACCGACGGCGCCACCCTGAGCTATATGGGTCTGCCTTGCCCGAACCTTGGCACCGGCGGGTTCAACTTCCACGGTCCGTGTGAGTGCATCACTGCCGAAAAGATGGATCAGAGCGTGGAAATTCTTTTGAATATCGTAGACCTGTACAAGTAAAACTCGCAAAAAATCGGGGTGCAGCCTGCATTGGCTGCACCCAAATTCAGACTGTCGATAAACCGAATGGGATGATTGCGAACTTTTGGTAGGTTTGTAGGGGACGGTCTTGACCGTTCCGTGCAGCCTAGCCGATAGTACGATATAGTGCGAGAACGCGCGCCATTCGGCGCGATTTTATGCGCTGTGCGCAGCCAGCGGTGCGGCGCGGTCAAGACACGCGCCCTACATTACTACCCGGAAAAAGGGCATTTTCAACAAACTGAAGAATCGGGGCGCAGCCTGCATTGGCTGCGCCCCGATGGTTTTTATTACTTCATTTTGCCCTTGTAGACTAGGTAGGAATACACATAGATCCAGATCGTGCCGCCGAAAATCGCCACCATCAGCACAGCCATCGAAACGACCTCGCCCAGCGCCTTGCCGAATATGCTGAACAGCAGCATCAACACGCCCATCACCACAAAGGTAATGCCGCCCATGTGCTGTGTGCGGTTCCAGTTATGCTCATCGTTGAGCGCCCACGGTGTCCGGCAGCCAAAGGTGTAGTTCTGCTTGATCTGCGGCATAAAGTTGCCAAAAACGATGAACAGCACGCCGCAGCCGCCCAGCACCAGCGTCGACACCATGCTTTCGCCGCCCGGCATCAAGCCAAAGCTGTCCAGCGCAGACATCCACGACATACCGATCATAAACAAGGTCATCAGCAGGGTAAAAATGTTCCACGCCTTTTCAAAGCGGGCAAAGTTTTCGTGCTTGGGGTCTATCCTGCGCACCACCTGCATCATCAATACGATGCCAAACGGCAAAAGCGCTATCACCAGAACCTGCCACTTGTCACCCCAGCCGTCCGCCTGACCGTTCACACCCCAGTGCATCGGCACCATTTCGGGCAAGGCAGGGTAGACGCAGAGCTGCGCCGCAAGGTTTGCGGCACACAGCGCCAGCATAATCCAAAACAGCTTATTCTTTTTCATTGTGATTGCCTCCTTGCATAAGTCCCAAATCGTAAAACCATTTCATCAGTTCCTGAAACACCGTCATATTTACGTTGTATACGATGTTTTGCCCGCGGCGCTCATCCTGCAACAGACCGGCGCTTTTCAGAATCGCCAGATGGTGACTGACCGACGGCTTTGTCATATCAAACTGTGCGGCAATTTCGCCGGCGGTCAGCTCGTTTTGCGCCAACAGTTCTAAAATCCGGCGGCGCGTGGGGTCTGCCAATGCCTTAAATCCGTCCCCCATAGGTTTCGGTTCACTCCTTTCTCGATTTCTATATTTAGATAATTATCTAAATATCTTGCTGTCAGTATACACCCGCTGACGTGCGCTGTCAATAGGGGAGTTGCAATTTTTCTGATATGCAAAAAAGCACCGCCGAAGCGGTGCTTTTTGCGTTTGGGCAGGGGATTGCTGCCGTTATTCGTATTTTACGTTGTCGATCAGGCTCTGCATAACCTCGCTCTGCAAAACGTTCATCTTAACGTAGTTTTCGCCATAGGTGCTGATATAGCGGCTGGGGTCGTTGCTGCCAAAGAAACGGCTGAAATCGGCAGCCAAGGCAGCGTCGTCGCACTTCATACCCTGCTTCTCAGCGATGGCCTGCATCAGCAGCTGCTGCTGGGTAAAGTTGGTGATGGTCGGCTGCATATCCTCCAGATAGGCATCCACACTTTCGTAGTTCCGCGCGCTCAGGATGGTTGCCATATCGGTGCCATAGTTCTGGGCGTAGTGGTACACCTCCATCAGAACAACATCGCGGTAGTAGTCCAGTACGCTCTGGGGCAGCTCGTCGGCAAAGGTGACCTTGTCGCACAGTGCCTTGTACACCTCACCGGACTGCTGGTCGTACAGCATGGAATTCTTGACAAAGTCGTTCAGTTCCTCCACATTGCTCATAGCCATCGTGGGGGCAAGGTTTTCCGCCACCCACTCGTCGCTCAGCTCGGGGGTGACCTTTACGCTGATGTAGTTCAGCGTCGTCTTGAATACGGCAGCCTTGCCGTTCAGTTCTTCCTTGCCGTAATCCTCCGGGAAGGTGACCTGCACGTCAAAACTCTCGCCGGGGGTGTGACCGACAATCTGATCCTCAAAGCCGGGGATAAAGGTCCCGCTGCCAAGAACCAGGTCGTAGCCTTTGCCCTGCGTGTTGCCGCCCTCAAACTCAACGCCGTCGACAGAACCGACAAAGTCGATGTTGACGGTATCGCCGTCCTCCGCCGCACGGTCGGTGACCTGCTCGGTGGTGGCAAACTGGGAAAGCACGTTCTCGTTAATGTAGGAATTCAGGGACGCATCGCTCACAGTGCCAAGGTCGGCGCTCAGGGTAATGTCGGCATAGTCCTCGGGCAGGGTGACATAGTCAGACGCCTTGACGCCGACAAGATAGCCGTTCTCATCAAACGCCTGCGCATAGTTGAAATCGGCAAGATACGCATAGGCGGAATCGTCTGCGGCGGTGCTTTCGGCGGCAGATTCGGAGCCGGATTCGGCAGCGGAGGACGAGGATGCCTCGGCGGATTCGCTCGAAGCGGCGGTATTGCCGCAGCCGGTCAGGGCGGCGGTCAGCGCCAGAGCCAGCATAGCCGCAGCGGCGCGGTTCATAATTTTCAGTTTCATTGGTTACTCCTAGGTTATAGAAATTTTCAACATACTTTTTTATTATACACACTTTTTGAAAAAAGTACAGCCGAAACGGATGAATTTTTTGCAAATTTATGGTATACTGATATCAGCTTATTCCCAAAAGGAGGAAGTTTCTATGGACGCATCCATGATAGAACGCATCAACGCACTGGCGCGCAAAGCCAAAACCGAGGGTCTGACCGAGGCGGAAGCCGCCGAGCGTGAGGCCTTGCGCAAAGCCTACCTTGCCGAATTCCGCGCAGGGCTGCGCCAGCGGCTGGATTCCACCTATGTGCAGACGCAGGACGGGGCAAAGATACCTTATAAAGACTATGTCCGCCTTGCCAAAGAGGCAAGGGAAAAAGAATCTTGAATAAATCTTGAAAATCCGCCGCAGCCTGTGTTATAATAAAAGACGGCGGCGGATCCCGGATTTTCCGGAGAAGGCTGAATTGCCTATGATTTTACGAAAGAGGTAAAAACGTATGCTTACTGCAATCACCGGCATCAACTGGGGCGACGAGGGCAAGGGTCGTATGGTCGACCTGCTCAGCCAGGATTATGACATTGTTGCCCGCTATCAGGGCGGCGACAACGCCGGTCACACCGTCAAGAACGAACGCGGCAAATTTGTGCTGAATCTGATCCCCTCCGGCATTCTGCGCCCGGACGTCGTCTGCGTTATGGGCGGCGGTATGGTCATTGACCCCGAGCATCTTGAAAAAGAGATTGCCGCTCTGACCGAGAAGGGCGTCGAGATCAGCCCCAAGAACCTGAAAATTTCCGACCGCGCCACCATCACCATGCCGTTCCATGTTGCACAGGACGGTCTGGAGGAGGAGCGCCTGTCCAAGACCGGCGCCCAGTTCGGCTCCACCAAGCGCGGCATCGCCTACAGCTACGGCGATAAGTTTATGAAAAAGACCCTGCGTATGGGCGACCTTGTCCATATGGACGCAGGCGTCCGCAAGCGTCTGGAAACCATCGTCGAGTCCAAGAACCTGACCATGGTCAACATCTACGGTCAGCAGCCCGTCAGCGTGGACGAAATGTGGGCATGGTGCGAGCGCTACGCCAAGCTGTTTGCCCCGTATATCTGCGACGTAGGGCAGTTCCTTGCCGAGGCAGACGATGCCGGCAAGAAGATTATGTTCGAGGCTCAGCTGGGTGCGCTGCGTGATATCGACTTTGGTATCTACCCCTACACCTCCTCCTCCAACACCATCTCTGCCTATGCACCCATCGGTGCCGGCATTCCCGGTCGCAAGCTGACCCTGTCCATCGGCATTATGAAGGCTTACTCCTCCTGCGTGGGCGAGGGTCCCTTCACCACCGAGCTGGCTATGACCGAAGCCGAAAAGGACGTTCTGCGCGAGCATGGTCACGAGTACGGCGCTGCCACCGGTCGTCCCCGCCGTGTCGGTCCCTTTGACGCCGTTGCCAGCCGCTACGGCGTACAGTGCCAGGGCTGCGATGAACTGGCTCTGACCCTGCTGGATGTTCTGGATTACATGGAGGAAGTCCCCGTCGTCACCGCCTACAAGCTGACCGACGGCACCACCACCGACCGTTTCCCCACCGGCAAGACGCTGGACGATGCCCAGCCTGTTGTGGAAATGATGCCCGGCTGGCATTGCGATATTTCCGGCGTGCGCAAGTTTGAGGATCTGCCCGCCGCCGCCCGCAACTATGTTGCCCGTCTGGAAGAGCTGGTCGGCTGCAAGATCAAGTACATCTCTGTCGGTCCCGAGCGCGATGCCTGCATCGTTCGCGACTAAATTTCCACCTTTATAAGCATCACGGCGGACTTTACACAAGTCCGCCGTTTTTAGAAATCGGGGCAGCACCGTACCGCCCCTGTAAGAAAAGCTGGTGTTCTTCTTTGATCGATCTTTTGATCCGCACCTTTATTAAAGACCACGAAAAGCACACAGACCGCAAGGTTCGCACCGCCTACGGCAACCTTGCCTGCCTTGTCAGCGTTATCTGCAACCTGCTGCTGTTTGCCGGCAAAACCGCTGTCGGTGTGCTTTCGGGCAGCGTTGCCATCACGGCAGACGGCTTGAACAACCTTTCGGATGCAAGTTCCAATTTGGTCAGCCTTGTCGGCTTCCGGCTGGGGGCACGTCCCGCCGACTCCGAGCATCCCTACGGACACGCCCGGTATGAGTATCTGGCAGGGCTTGCCGTATCCGTGATGATTCTTGTCATCGGCATCGAGCTGCTGAAAAGCAGCTTTGAAAAAGTTCTGCATCCCACCGAGGTTTCCTTCAGCGTTACCATGGTGCTGGTGTTGATTGCCTCCATTCTCGTCAAGCTCTGGATGGCACGCCTCAACCGCACCATCGGCGGGCGCATCGACTCGGAAACCCTGATGGCGACCGCCGCCGATGCCCGCAACGATGTCATCACCACCGCCGCCGTGTTGGTCGCCTCGATTCTGACCTACTTTACCGGGTTCAACCGCATTGACGGCGTGATGGGTCTGGGCGTTGCCGGGTTTATTCTGTACAGCGGCGCATCGCTTGTGCGGGATACCATCAACCCGCTGCTGGGCGCAGCGCCCGATCCCGCCTTGGTTGCCCACATTGAGGAAAAGGCGCTGAGTTACCCCGGCGTGCTGGGCATCCACGATTTAATGATCCACGACTACGGTCCCGGCAACTGCTTGGTCAGCTTTCATGTCGAGATGGACGCCAACGCCGACGTGATGCGCAGCCACGACATCATCGACAATATTGAGCGCGATATGCTCGCACAGGACGGTCTGGTCGTGACTATCCACTATGACCCCATCGTTACGGGCGACGCGCACGTTGCCGAGCTGAAAGCCTTCTTAAAAGAAGAAGTCAAGCGCCTTGACCCCGAGGCGGACATCCACGACCTGCGCACCGTACCCGGAAAAACCCACACCAACGTTATTTTTGACTGTGCCGTCCCCGCCGAGTATCTGCACGACAAGCAGCGCCGCGGTGCCAAATTGGCTGCCGCACTGCGCACCGCCGTGCAGGACAAATGGCCGGATCACTTCTGCGTCATCCGCCTGGAGCCGGACTACACATCCCACAACGTCCCCGCCAAAGACTGAAAAGAGAGGTATATTGCCATGGATTACAACAAAGCCGCCTTGGAACTGCACAGCCAATTTCCCGGTAAAATTGCCGTTCAGAGTCTGGTCGCCTGCAAGGATCGCGACGCCTTGTCCACCGCCTACACCCCCGGCGTTGCCGAACCCTGCCGCCAGATCAAGGCAAACCCCGACGATGTCTACACCTACACGATGAAGGGTCGCACGGTCGCCGTTGTCACCAACGGCACCGCCGTGCTGGGTCTGGGCAACATCGGTCCCGAGGCAGGTCTGCCCGTTATGGAGGGCAAGTGCGTTCTGTTCAAGGAATTTGCCGGGGTAGACGCCTTTCCCATCTGCCTGAACGCCAAAACCAAGGAGGAGGTCATTGCCGCTGTCAAGGCGATTGCCCCCACCTTCGGCGGCATCAATCTGGAGGACATCCGCAGCCCCGAGTGCTTTGAGATCGAAGCCGAGCTGGAGCGCGCGCTGGATATCCCTGTGTTCCACGATGACCAACACGGCACTGCCATCATTGTGCTGGCAGGTGTGCTGAACGCACTGAAGGTCGTCGGCAAGCGCATCGAGGACGTCAAGATCGTGCAGAACGGTCCCGGTGCTGCCGGAACCGCCATCATCCATATGCTGCAGGTCGCCGGTGCCAGGAACATCATTGCCGTGGACGAGCATGGCATTCTGGTACCCGGTCGCGCTGCCGGGCTGGAGGGACACAAGGAAAAGCTGGCGGAGGAAACCAACCCCGACAAGCTCACCGGCGGTCTGGCAGAAGCCATCCGCAGCGCGGATATCTTCATCGGCACCTCCATTGCCGGTGCGCTGACCCCCGAGCTTGCCGCCACGATGGCAAAGGATGCCATCGTCTTTGCCATGGCAAACCCCACCCCCGAAATTATGCCCGACCTTGCCAAGGCTGCCGGTGTGCGCGTGATCGGCACCGGTCGTTCGGACTTCCCGAATCAGGTCAACAACGTGCTGGCATTCCCCGGCATCTTCAAGGGTGCCTTGTCGGTGCGCGCCCGCGACATCAACCCCGCCATGAAGATGGCCGCCGCGAGCGCCATTGCCGGGCTGATTGCCGACGATGAGCTGAACGAGGAGAACATTCTGCCCAAGGCGTTTGACCCCCGCGTAGCGGACACCGTTGCCGCTGCCGTTGCCGAGGCTGCCCGTAAAAGCGGGGTTGCCCGCGTATGAGCAACATTCGGGAGCTGGACGCTGCCCGCATCACCGATGCGGTCGAAGCGCTTTGCATCAAGGCAAACACCACCCTGCCCACGGATGTAAAAGCCGCGCTGGACGCCGCCGAGGCTGCCGAGCCGTGGCCCTTGGCAAAGCAGACGCTGGGGCTTTTGCAGCAGAATCTCTGCGTTGCTGCGCAAAAGGAGCTGCCTATCTGCCAGGACACCGGTATGGCTTGCGTCTTTGTGGAGCTGGGACAGGATGTACATATCCACGGCGATCTGACCGATGCCGTCAACGAGGGTGTGCGCCGCGGCTATGAAAAAGCCTACCTGCGCAAATCCATCACCGCCGACCCCTTGCAGCGCGTCAACACGGGGGACAACACCCCGGCATTTCTGACCGTGCATCTTGTACCCGGCGACGGCTGCCAGATCACGGTAGCCCCCAAGGGTGCCGGCAGCGAGAATATGAGCCGTATGGCGATGCTCAAGCCCGCCGACGGGGTGCAGGGCGTCATTGACTTTGTGCTGGACACCGTAAAGCAGGCGGGTGCCAACCCCTGCCCGCCGATCGTGCTGGGTATCGGCATCGGCGGCAGCTTTGACCACTGCGCCGCCCTTGCCAAGAAGGCGCTGCTGCGCCCGCTGGACGCCCCCAACGCCGACCCCTACTATGCCGCGCTGGAAAAGCAGCTGCTGGACGCCATCAACGCCACGGGCTTCGGTCCGCAGGGCTTTGGCGGTGCAACCACCTGTCTGGGTGTCGCCATTGAGCAACTTCCCACCCATGTGGCGTGCCTGCCCGTAGCCGTCAACATCAGCTGCCATGTGACCCGCCGCGCGGCCTGCCGCCTGTAAGGGCAAGGAGGAACGTATGCAGCATATTTTACATACCCCGCTTACCAAACAGGCGCTTGCACCGCTGAAGGCAGGGGACACCGTTCTGCTTTCCGGCGTTGTGTACACCGCCCGCGATGCCGCCCATGCCCGTATGGCAGAGCTGCTGGACAAGGGCGAGCCGCTGCCCTTCGCGCTGGAGGGTGCCGCCGTGTACTATGTCGGTCCCACCCCGGAGCGCCCGGGCTGCGCCATCGGTGCCGCCGGTCCCACCACCTCGGGACGTATGGATGCCTACACCCCGCGCTTGCTGGATTTGGGTCTTGCCTGTATGATCGGCAAGGGCAAGCGCAGCCAGGCCGTCAAGGATGCCGTTGTCAGAAACGGTGCCGTCTACCTTGCCGCCATCGGCGGCGCCGGGGCGCTGATGTCCGGCAGTGTGCAAAGCTGCGAGATCATTGCATGGTCCGACCTCGGCTGCGAAGCCGTGCGCAAGTTGACCGTGCAGGATATGCCCCTGACCGTTTTGCTGGATGCCCACGGCGGCGATTTGTACGAAAGCGGTCCTGCCGCTTACTTAGGGCAACACCGCACAATTCACGCCTGACGGCTTAAGCAC
>ERZ1034882.474-NODE-474-length-19619-cov-7.871345_pt1 | contig 19619 bp, 24 predicted proteins | sample MGYA00520606_ERZ1034882 | MGnify/ENA primary metagenome ERZ1034882 (study PRJEB33766, sample SAMN09781726) | gut metagenome | biome: gut microbiome | host: Homo sapiens | place: Madagascar | study: EMG produced TPA metagenomics assembly of the PRJNA485056 data set...
TTTGCAAAGATAAGGAAAATAATTTAAAATACAATAAAAAATGGGAGAAAATTTTAATTATGATTTTCGAACACCACTGCAGAAGCAGCAGGACGAACGAAAGAAGAACATCATCGCAATGTTCGCAGATTTCCGAGCAAAGGCACCTGCCGAGACATCGGACAGTAGAATAATGCTTGCAATATCGCAGCATATAGGATGCACACAGCAGAACGTGCGTATCACTCTTGTCAAGGCTGGAGTGATAACGCCAAAGAAGAGACGTGCAGCTATGCGCAAGTAAATAACCATCTTAAACATTCAGAGTTATGGCAAAGCTGATATGGAGAATAGTAACGAGTGCGGAAGTGCTTGCAATAGCATTCTCACTTATGTTGGTATCACTTATTTTTTTGAAAGGGTAAGATTATGATGCAGGCAACAGAACCAAAGGTAATGGATGGAGGAAGATACACCAGCACGCAGACTTGTGCGGCACTGGGTATCCATCGCAATACCTTGCACAGATACCTATTGCAGGGAAAGATTAAGGCAGTGTACCGTAAGGCAGACCAGCGAAGACTATTCACTGGGTCTGAAATCAAGAGATTATGGAGGGTTGCGCTATGATGGACTATTTGGCAAGCATCATTAATGCTAAGATAGCAGAAATGAAGCAGAAGAGGAACGACCGCCAGCGCATCGCCCGTATCAAGGAAGCGGATAGGCGCATCCAAGTGAGAGAGTTCGATAATATGTTGTGTATATCGCTGGACGGCATACCAGTTGTACCGCTACCAAACTTCGATAAGAAGGCGTTAAGCGATGCACGTCTTACATTCTTTAACTACATAAACAGATAATAAATATGAGTAACGAAAGATATAGCCTAGACGTATACGATGAGTGGCGTCAGGATGAACTTACAGAGAGATTCACTAACAACAAAAAATAAAAGTATGGAGACAGAAGTAATTACAGTGAGCGGTAGTGATATGCTGGAAGCTATCAACCGCAGTGAGGTAGATATTCAAGTTTCGACCGCACATCGATTCCCTAGAGACATCGAGAAGTGCAGGGCTAACATTCTTGCCCTTGCAGCTATGGACGATACAATTGCATACAATTGCTTTTATCACTTGGAGCGCAAGGATAAGGACGGAAACAAGTCTGTTATCGAAGGTCCGAGCATTCGCCTAGCCGAGATTATCGCTGCCAGCTGGAAGAACCTACGCATCGCTGCACGCATCATCGGGAACGATGGTAAGACTATCACGGCGCAGGGAGTTTGCCACGACTTGGAGACGAACGTAGCTTATAGCGTGGAGACCAAACGCAGCATTCTGACATCTAAGGGTTACACCTATTCGCAGGATATGCAGGTAGTGGTCGGCAATGCAGCGGCGGCAATCGCCCTTCGTAATGCCATCTGCAAGGTTGTGCCAGCGGTCTTGATTAATTCCTGCATCAAGTCTATCCAACAGAAGGCACTTGAACACATCAAGAAGAATGGCGTTAGCAGCGAGTGGTTAAATTGTCTTGGATATATGCAGACTAATTACAAGCTGACAGAGAAGGAGATACTAGACTACATTGGACGTAAATCGTCAGCCGATGTTACTGCCGAGGATATACAGAAGCTTAGAGGCGTCTGCAATGCAATCAATGAGAAAACAACCACCGTTGAGGAAGTCTTCAAGAAGCCTAAGGAGCAGAAGAGCATTGCCCAGCAGGTGGAGCAGCAGGCAGCAGCCAGCAAACAGAAGGCGGAGGAAGCTATGAAGCGTACCGCAGGCAGAAAGGAGGCAGGAAATGCGTAAACGTAAGAACCTACAGAGTGCTAAGACGCACATGAAACATCGCTTCTTCTATGCGAAAGTTAGCTTTATGAGCTCAACGAAAATTAACTGCCTTATAAAGGCGGAAATTACGGTGGAAGTAATTGGGAAAAATCCTATGTTCCCAGTAACTGGAACAATCAAATGGTGTACCGAACATTACAGAGATTGCGCTATCGCCAAGACAATACAAATCGACAACGTTATCGAGATGAGCAGAGAGGACTATATAGAGTTCAGAAAGCTAGGTCGAGGGGTTAATGCTATACTATAAAGTTCATAACACAATAGCCCGAACCGCCATGGCACAACCTATGGGGTGGGCTCCCATCACAACCTACCAAGGGAAGCCGTGGCAACTTTTAAACATTCAGTAAATATTATGGCAGAAAAAGAAAACAATCAGAGACACAAGAGCACCATCGACAAGTACTTTAGCAAAACCGCAGATGGTTACAAGGCATGGGCAGAGGAAGACGAGGAAGAAAGAAACTATCTTCAGATTGCAGCTGAGACGACTGGAGATACAGACGAAGACGGACACCAAGGATTCGATTTCCATATTGCTTACCACGGTAAGATAGACCTCCTCGCAGACGGAATTTATCAGAATATGAAAGATGATAAGTTCCTCCGCTCGCTTATTCTTATGGCAGCAAAAAAATTCTTAATGGATAAATAAAAACATTCAGATATGAAACAGATTATCAAGTACAAGAACAGAGAGGAGTGGTTGCAGAACCGCTCGAACGGAATAGGAGCATCAGAAGCAGGCACTGTACTGGGACTGAACCCATGGGAGACCCCATACCAGTTGTGGAGACGCAAGAAGGGCATCGACCCACCAAAGGTGGAGAACTTTGCGATGGTTGCAGGTCATTTGCTGGAGGATGCCGTTGCGCAATTCTATGCTAGAGAGAGCCACTGCCAAATCATCAAGGCTTCAACAGATGACTTCACTATCCTAGACCCCGAGAACCCTATACTGCGTGTTTCTCCTGATCGTACTTTTTGGCGAGTTGGCGCAAAGCACAACGAAGCCGAAAAATCAATCTTGGAGTGCAAAACAACCCAGTTAAGTATAGATGCAGATGACCTACCAAAGCATTGGTTCTGCCAATTGCAAATGAACCTAGGCGTGGGCGAGTATAAAGACGGCGCACTCGCCTGGCTGACGATGGGACGTGAGTTCGGCTATCGAGATATAGACTTCGACCCCGATTTCTTTGCCTTTATGAAGGGCGAGATAACCGAGTTTTGGGATAAGTACATCGTTGGCAATGAGGAGCCACCTGCGTATAGTGCGGAGGACGTTCTTATCAAGTTCCCTAGACATTCAGCAGGCAAGACCATTACCGCCACCGATGACATCATCGAGCAGATTGCCCGATTGAAGGAAATCAAGGCAGCAGCCAAAGCCTACGAGACCGAACAGAAGGAAATAGAGGGTAATCTTAAGCTATTCTTTGCCGATGCCGAGACCATCGAGGATGCGAACGGCAAGACCTTGGCAACTTGGAAAGCCCCGAAGCCTTCTTTGTCATTCGATAAGAAGACATTCGAACTCGACAACCCAGAGTTGTTTAGCTCTTACTGCAAGGAGACGCAGGGCGCTCGAAGATTGCTAATCAAATAAAACTCATTCTACTATGAGTGTATCAATCTCTAATCACGACCTTCAAGCGGTGGTGGGCTACCTAGATAGCTTCATCGCCCTTGGAGGTTCAAAAGACAACTTGAAGCAGTACAACTACATCAGAAGGGCGCAGATACTGCGAAAAAAGTTGAAACGTAAATTATCATCATCGTAAATTATGAACGATTCATTCATCTTATACACATCATACTACGCTCTTATCGAGGGGCTGACCGATGAACAACTCGGGCAACTGACGAGAGCGATATTTCTCTACGCAAGGGATGGGAAGACTATCAGTCTCGAACCAGTCGTGCGTATGGCTTTCGGTTTTATCGTTGACGATATGAAACGGAATAAAGCCAAGTACGATGAGAAGGTAGAACGATGGCGAGCCAATGGCAAGAAGGGTGGCAGACCAAGAAAAAACCAAGAGGATAAACAAAAACCAATTGGTTTAGATAAAAACCAAGAGGTTTCAGAAATAACCAAACAAAACCAAGAGGTTTTTTCAAAAACCTTATATGATAATGAATATGTAAATGATAATGTTGATGATAATGATGTTTCTAAAGAAACAGATATAGAACCTTCTAAAGAAGGTAACTCTAAGTCAAAAAACGAGTTTTTGACACCCGAGCCCGCCAAGGAAAAGAAAGCGGTTGCAATTGATTGTGCAGCCGTAAAGGAATACTGGAACAAGTTGCACGATGACACCAACAGTTCGATGCGCAGGCTAACGCTTATGAGTGAGAGCCGCAAGGTGATGCTCCGTGCAAGGCTTCGCCAGTGCAAGGGCGATGTATCTATGATATACAAGGCAATTGACACCGCAATGGCTAGCGACTTCATGAACGGCAACAACGGCAGGGGCTGGACGGCAAGTTTCGACTGGATATTTGGCAATGAGAATAATTTTGCCAAGACCCTAGAGGGCTATGACGATAAGCCAGCGAGACCGCCGAAAGGTCAGCAGCCAGCAGCATCGCAACAAGCGCCTAGCATTGGGGAACGATACCAGCAGGCGCAACATCAGAGCCAGCAGGATAAGGACCACGAATTGATAGCCCGATACCTTGGTATGGTTGAGATGCTGAAGAAGAACCCGAACCACCTTTGCAAGGGTGCACTAGTAAGCGCATACGAGGCAGGAGAGTTGTCAAGACTGGGTATTGACTGGAAGCCCGAATAAGCGCCACAGAGGCGCAAATTAGCCCATCTGTGCGGTTCAAATGGCAAAAAGGGTAAATTATACATAACAACAATTTTAAACGCTTAGAAACGGGAAAATGGAAGATAATGTAACTAAAATCAACAAGCCCGATGATATGGACCAAGTGTTCAAGGACGGGCAAGAGATAGAAGTAGAAGGCGTCAGACTTCGCTACGACAAACACGAGAAATGTAGCCATTGTGCGCTCCACGACTTCGAATCAGGCTATTGTTACAATGCAAGATGCCACCTAGGTTATGATGGAGTATTCACTTACATTAAATAGCAAAAGACTATGGAAGAGAAGTTATTTTTTCACGAGTGCCGAGCCGCTGGCAAGGTGTTCAAGACCTGCGAGGAGTGGATAGCTTACGTGCAGGAGCATAAGCAGACTGGCAGCGAGGTAGTAGCCGAGCACGATGGATTCCAGTACAACGTGAATGACGTTTGCATCAACCCGAACGTGAGAGCTAGCTATAAGATAGACAATTACCACAATTGGCAGGTTAAGACCGCCAAGACGCAATACGGCTGGATATGGGGGTACGACATTACCCTAAATGAGAGCGGTTCGGGTTGCGGTGCGGGTTACCCTAGCAGGTACGACAATTCGGCTCAATTCTTCGAGACCGAGGATGATGCGCTGATAGATGCGCTTTCGTTCATCATTCGTCAGCTGGAGGGCAAGAAGCCAAAGACCAAGAATGTAAATATCTTATTGTGGGCGGCTAAGAATCAGCGAATGGATATTAAGCACCCGCAATTGGACTTATTCAGTAATCAGAAACTATAGTAAAAATGGAGATACCGTATATAATTCTATTAGCGTTCGTATTGCTTGCCATCGTGATCGCCCTAAAACTTATGAAGGGAGATGAGAGCAGCAAGCGATGCAAGAACTGCAAGTACTTCGAGCGGAGTGGCAAGAAAGGTGGCACTTGCCTCTTTCACTTCAAGTACTTTTTCGAGTGGGAAACCTGCCACCGATGGAGGGAACTGAAAAATGAAGATACGAACGGCGATTAAAATAATAAAACTGCAACCCGAGAATGACCCTATCGGGCACAGATATAATCATCGCTGGGTCGAGCGATGGAAGAACTTCGAGGACTTTCCGCCTAAGTTAGACCATCGCATCAGCGAGGCTATTAGATTAACCGGCAAACGTTATAAACGAAAATTAAAATTGAACAATTATGAAAGAAATTAATATAGCGGAAATATTAAAGAATAAGCCAAAAGGGCTGAATCTATATAGCCCAGTTTATGGCAAAGTGCAGTTCGAAGCGGTACATAAAGATAAAATCTACTTTTATCACGACATTAATGAGCATTCAGTTAAGAGCAATGGCAAGTCGTTCGATGATGGCGAGGTTGTAATTTTCCCATCTAAGGAGATGCGTGACTGGAGCAAATTCGCCTGGAAGAATGGAGACATTCTAGTTAACAAAGATGGAAATGCACATGTTATCTTCGAGGGGTTTGATGATGATACCTACGAAACTTTCAATGGTAATAATTATCTATGGAAAAATGAGGGTATTACAATGTGCTTCGGAGAGTATGAAGACGAATTGCCAACATCAGATTTCAGCAAAGCAAACAAAGAAGACGCCCAGAAATACATCCACCAAATAGAGAAAAGACTAGGCTATAAGTTAAACCTTGAAACTTTGGAAATAGAGAAGCCGAAGAAGCCAGTGTTTGAAATCGGCAAACTCTACGTTTTTGATGATGAAGACGAGGATGGCAATGTAACCGTTATCGGCAATCTCATCGACAAGGACGAAAGCGAGGACACGCTGACATTCGGCAACCAGTACGAAATCGAGACCGAGAAGTTCGTGACCGACAAAGCCTTCGACCTGCGAATCAGCGTACACGAGGAACTGCGAGAAGCAACAGAGAATGAAGTCGAACTATTCAGTAAGCATTACTCAATCTTGCTGGAGAAAGAGAAGGAAGCGATGGCGCAGCCAGCCTTCAAGACCTTCGATAAGGTGCTCGTTAGGTGCGGAAAAGGGTGCCAATGGGTGCCAGCTTTCTTTGTCCGTTTCCGTGGAGAGGACTTTGCGTGGAGATTCAACGCCTTAACTCTCAACGGAAACGTAGGGGACTTCGCCAGCTGTATCCCATACGAGGGTCATGAGAATTTTGCCTTCACTGACTACGACTTCGTAGACTTACCATTCTAGGACGTATGGCAAGTAAGTTGTGTGAGGTCTGCGCAAGGGTTCGCCACTGCATCAATGGCTTGTGGTGCCCACTGCGCAGGCGATATGTTGAACACCAAAACATCAATGAATGCGATGACGGAGGAAGAGAAAAGAGCTAAAAAGAGGGAGTATGCACGCAAGTGGTATGCCGAACACAAGGATGACCCCGAGTTCAAGGCTAAGCGCAAGGTGTACCGAGATAGATACTACAAGGGACACCCCGAGCAGGTAAGGGCTTATAGCCGTAAGAATTACGCAGTACATCACGACCATAAGATAGCATATATTAGACGCTATTACGCCGAGCATAAGGATAAGATCGTAGCATACGCAAAGAAGTGGCGAGAGGCGAACAAAGAGAAGCAGCGAGCCTACAACCGCAAGTATGCAAAGGCGAAGTATCACGAGCGCAAGCAGCAGGCGAGAGAGTACAAAAAGGCAGTGACGGTGGAAAGCCTACCGCCAGCCGATAAGATAGCAACAATATTCAAGAACCCAACCGCAGCCGAGCATTACAAATGGTTAATGCAAAAGCGTGGCGTATTAAAACAAGAAAGCGAGGTGGAACATGAAGTAGCTAGTTAAGCGAGCCAAGAAAAAAAAGAAAGTTTTTAAAGTTAACAAAATTGTTATTGCTTACCTTGGAGGGCGGTGCAGGAAAATGGATTCGATATTCATTATTTTGCGAAAGCATCGCCCTTCATTTTTACCCCGAAAAACAACCCGAACCAATGGGGGGACTATAGGGGGGGTAAGAGAATAGTGTTTAAAAAACAAACAGCAGAAAGCTATGGAAGTGAAGTTGATAATTGGTATTGACCCCGACAATAAGAAGAGCGGAGTTGCACTAGTAGCGAACACAACAAGAGAAGTGAAGGTTATGAAGATGGATTTTCCCTCACTGATAGACTACCTACGAGAATGCAAGGAGATAATGAGAAACCCAGAGGTAGTTATTGAAGGCGGTTGGCTTAACAAAAGCAACTGGCACGTACTAGGAAAGTATATGAGTGCGCAGAAAGCAGCAGCCATCGGAAGAAACGCAGGGATGAACCATCAGACGGGAATATTACTGGAAGAGTACTGCAAGCACTTGGAACTTGATGTAAAAGTCGTAAAACCTCTAAAGAAGTGCTGGAGAGGTCAAGACGGCAAGATAACCCAAGAGGAAGCAGAGTACTTTATGGGTAAACTTCCACGTATGAACCAAGACCAAAGGGACGCTCTATTGCTTGCGTGGGTATATGCTGGACTGCCAGTGAAGGTGAAGCCAAAAGGAGGCGGAAATGCTAAATGAGGTTAAAAAGAAGAGAAAAGTGACAACGAGTAAAGCAAAAAGTTGTATCTTTGCGCAGTGTTTATTAGTTAAGCACTAAAAATTAACTTAAAACAGAAACGAAAATGAAAACAGAAGAAATCGCACTATCAAGGGTCGTGGAGAACGAGGAGAACCCGAGAACCATCACGACCGAGAAATTTCAGAAGTTGGTGAAGAGCCTTCTCGTATTCCCTAGAATGCTGACCCTGCGCCCGATTGTTGTTGATGAGACGATGACGGTGCTGGGTGGCAATATGCGCCTGCGTGCCCTCAAACACATCGTGTCGATGGACTGGGACACCTTGCGCTTTACCATCAGCGAGGGCGAGAAGTTCACGCAGGGCGAAGTTGATGCGCTCTTGAAGTACTGGGAGGGCTGGCGCAAGAAGCCAGTTGCAACCATCGTGAACGCTACTGACCTCACCGAGGCGCAGAAAAAAGAGTTCATCATCAAGGACAATGTTGGCTTCGGAGACTGGGACACAAATATGCTGGCGAACGCCTGGAATACCGACCTTCTGAAGGATTGGGGTATGGAAGACTGGCAACTGACGGGATTTAACGACAAGAAGGAGGATGAGCTACCCGAGGAACTGCAAGGCGTAGACCTTACACCCGACGACCTGCCCGATATACAAGGCGATGACGAAACAGAGAAACAACGAATTATCATCGTTTACTCAAAGGATCAGGAGGATTATCTAGCAGCCCTGATTGGAGTTGCTAAGATAGACAAGGTTGTTTATAACATAACCGAGCTAAAGGATGGAGATTAAGTGTGACTTTAACGAAGCTTTATTAACGAGTATAGCAAGGGATTCTGGCAGTAAGCAAGCCGTAAGGGATGTTTCTTTCGTTCGGAGATTTTATTTTAAGACAAGAGGATTCGAGAGAAGACAACCGACACTATATGTTCGACATACCGAAGATAGCTTTATTATCGCCACGTTGACAAGAAAGCATTTTCGCATCATCGGTATTGCAACAAGAGAAAAGTCGAAAGGCAAAGGGCTTGCCTCCTTCTTACTAGATGGGGGGGTGAAATTCGCTAGAGAGTGCGGATATAGTCTCATTTACACTCGTTCACATGACGGAAAAGATTTCTATCTTCACAAGGGATTCAAGATAATCGGTCAGCAAGGTGGAGATTATCAGATGACATTAAAAATATAACAACAATAGATATGGCATATTATCAATCACCAAGGTGGACGGCTGAAATAGCTGATTGCTCAATGCCGATGACCTTCGACACATACAACAATTGCTCGTTTGGGTGCATGTATTGTTTCGCACAGTTCCAGAGGGGCATCGGAGGGGGTAAGGATTCTTATGCCCACAAGGAGGTCAATCCAGTTAACGTTGAGAAGATTAAAAAGATGTTCACCGAACCCGACAAATATGCAGGTCAGTTTGCGGAATACATCAAGCAAAGGAAGGTTATGCAGTGGGGTGGAATGAGTGATCAGTTCGATAACTTTGAAAGGAAGTACGGAAAGACGCTCGAATTACTTAAGTTCTTCAAGGATATAGATTACCCTCTGTGCTTCTCCAGCAAGGCTACTTGGTTTACTAAAGACGAGCGCTATATGAACTTGATTCGAGGTCAAAAGAACTGGAATTTTAAGTTTTCGATTATCACACTAGATGAGCGCAAGGCGCATATTATCGAGCGTGGTGTTGATTCTCCCGATGAACGCTTGAAAGCTATCGAGAGAATTGCTAACGCTGGAGCTGGGGGGGCGACATTAAGATTGCGCCCGTTCATCATTGGAGTAAGTACACCATCTTATCTTGATTTAATCAAGGCTGCATCGAATTGCGGAGCCAGCGCATTGAGCACAGAGTTTTTCTGCGTAGAGGAACGAAGTCCTACGCTTAAGGCTTTTATGCCGAAACTGAATGAACTTTGCGGCTTCGATGTAATGAAGTTCTACAAAAAGTATAGTGTATCTTGCGGCTATCTCAGACTAAACCGTAAAGTTAAAGAACCATTCTTTAAGAATATGAAGGAACTTTGCGAGGAAGTAAATATGAGATTCTACGTTTCTGACGCTCATTTCAAGGAGTTATGTAACAATGGCAGTTGCTGCGGACTTCCTTCTAACTGGAACTATTCTAGAGGTCAGTGGTGCGAAGCCCTTCAGATTGCTAAGAAAAATGGTATCGTAACTTATGCGGAAGTATGCAAGGATATAGAAATCCTGCATCAATACGAATGGGGTCGGGCGCAAGGATTTAATTGTAATTCTTCGGAAAAAAGAGCTCACTTCTACGGAATGACGATGGCGCAGTATATGCGTTGGCTATGGAATAACCCTCAAAATGGGCAAAGTCCATACAAGTTATTCGAGGGAGCGCTAGTTCCTGACGGCAAAGATGCGGACGGAAATTTTATCTATAAGTATAACGGAGCCAAATAAGGCTCGCAGTTGCGTTAAAATTGTTTAGGTGGGCAATTTGTTTACCCTGCAAAGAAAACGCAACTTGCGTTGATTTTAACAAAAACAACTATGATTGATTCATTCGGTTGGTAGGCGATTGGATTAAACGCCATCGAAATAAGTAAAAATAAATGATAGTATTATGCCAAAAGGTTACAATGAGAAGTTGCGGTTGCAGCGCATCGACATACAGAACCGCCTAGACATCATCGCTCCTCTGTACCGCCGAGGTTGGACGGAGCGAGAAATCACTGCGGAGGTTCGCAAGCGGCTGGACCATCCGACCTATAATCAAGCGCACAAGGACATCCAGCGGCTTCTGCACGAATGGCAGCAGGAGCGGCTAACGGACACCGATGCTAAGATTACCAGCGAGGTGGCAAGGCTGAAACTCGTCATACGTGAGGCGTGGGATATGTGGGAGAAGTCCAAAGAGGACTACAACCAAAAGAAGCAGACGCAGGTCGGTTTGCCAGTCAAGGATAGGCAAGGAGTGAATATCAGCATCGACACGATCAAGGCGATTATGTATGATGCAGAGAAGCGAGGACTTGGCGACCCGAGGTATCTCGACATCATATTGAAGGCAGAGACGCAGATATGCAAGTTGCTTGGTCTTGATAAGGTTGTCGTGGACCTTAACGCAGATATGCAAGGCGGTGTTGAGATTCGCTATGTAGACGCTGGGCACGGCTGCGCACACAGTGAAGACGAGGTGCGAAGACGTGAGGGGCTGACAGTTTAAGATATAATGTTTTCCGTTTTTAAGTTTATTATTTAGTAATTTGTTAGAATGGCACTATTTGACGTGATTGGCGAATTGTATCGGGATAACCAAGACACGAAGCCTAGGTTTCTAGTGAACCAAGGTGGAACGTCTTCGGGCAAGACGTATACAATTATGCAGCGTCTTATAGTGCTTTCTTTTGAGCACCCACGGGCGATTATCACGGTGGCAGGTCAGGACTTGCCAAACTTGAAGGTTGGAGCGATGCGAGACCTAGATACCATCTTGCACTCCAATGCTAGGTTGCTGGATTGGTTCAAGCAGAACAAGAGCGATTCATCGTATAGAGGTAAGAACGGCGCACTGATTGAGTTCAAGAGCTACCAAGATGCGCAGGATGCCAAGAACGGAAAGCGTGATTATCTGTTCGTGAACGAGGCGAACGGTGTATCTTATGAAGTGTTTTGGCAATTGGCTATCCGTACCCGTAAGCAGATATTTATCGACTACAACCCTAGTGCGAGGTTTTGGGTGCACAACCAAATCATCGGCAGGGACGATTGCAAGCTGATAATATCAGACCACCGCAACAACCGATTTCTGACGGCGCAGGAGCACAAGAAGATTGAGGATATCGAGGATAAGGAGTTGTGGCTTGTATATGCCCGAGGGCTCACAGGTAAGATTACGGGCTTGGTATTCAGTAACTGGGGCATCGTGGATAAGTTACCACCTACGGAAGAGTGGAAAATGAATTGCAGAGGTCTTGATTTTGGATTCTCCAATGACCCGAGCGCACTGGAGCACGTTGTGCTTGCTCACGGCGAGCTGTGGGTTGATGAAGAAATCTACAGAACTGGAATGACGAACCAAGACATCGCTCGAGAATGCAAGGAGCAAGGCATTAATAGGAGCCATCTCATTATTGCCGATTGCGCCGAGCCTAAGAGTGCGAAGGAACTTTGCAACGAAGGGTTGTGGGTTGTCGAAAGCGTCAAGGGTAAGGATTCCATCAATAACGGCATCGACATCTTGAAGCGCTACCACATCAACATTACGAGGCGGTCAGTCGGCATTATCAGCAATATGCAGCAATACAAGTGGAAGAAGACAAGGGATGGCGAGACTACGAACCAGCCTATAGACGCATTCAATCACGGTATAGATGCTATTAGATACGTTGCCCTTATGAAGTTCAGAGTCGAAAGACGAGGAACGGCTAGGGCGCATACAATTGAAATCTAGGTTAAATATGGAAAAAGAAACAACATTCAAGCATTGGTTGGCGGTGGCGCAATACACCAGTTTCAAGGTCGGGAAATACTCTCGACCTGCTTTCGTTGGTACACGTCAGACACCGCGAAACCTTAACCAGCTAACTATTGGGCAGCTGATAGACCTCTCCCAGTTGGGGGACACGAATGAAAGTTTGTACACAATCGCAACAACCGTTATGGGTATGACCCACGAGGAAGTGGAGCAAGCAAGGGCGGTGGACGTGGTTATGCTTGTTGGCTGGGTATCGGGCGAGGTTGAGCGTATCAATAAGTTGTTCGATAGCGCAGAGACTAGCAAGCCGACCCAGCAGGAAAAGAAAGCAGACATTGATACCTTGCGGTTCGGTCTGTTCGGTATGCTGGATTGGTATGCGGTTCGTATGGGTATAAGCGACCACGACCAAGTTTTGAAAGTACCTTGGTTGAGGATATACAAGTGTATGGATATGGACAATAAGCGGAGAGCGTACGAGAAGCGCCTACAGAAGGTGCAGGCGGACGATATGAAGCGTAACAGATAGGAGACCGAAATATGGCAACAATCAGAGAGATATTGAAGGATATGGCGACAGAAATATTCCCAGACTTCACCTACTTATTTGAGGACTGGGAGACCGCCGACACCAAGATGGAAAAGCTGGAGTACCCTGCGATAATTGCGGTGATACCAGCAAGTGGCACAACCGAGGTTAAGAATGGCAGGGTATATGATACCGTGAACATCGCCATCGCCTTCCTAGATACCGCTCCTAGGGGTGCGGAGGGTGATGATAACGGCATTGTCATTGACCGTATGAAGGTGGCTGGAGCGGACTTGATTAATAGAATCAACAAGTCGAGGTTATTCGAGCCGCTTGAGGGCAAGCAGTCTTACGAGACCATCATCGAGAAGCTTTCCACCATCGTGAGCGGCGTTATGTACTCGCTTACCTTAACACAAAAGATAGGAGAATGTAGCTTATGAGCAAGGGTGGTATTGTGTTTGACCCAAAGGCGGCAAGCGTCATAATGCGTGAGGAAGCAGAAAGGGCTAAGCAGTTAATCATTCAACATATTTGGGCTAATGGTCAGAATGCAAGCGGCAGGACCGTGAAGAGCCTGCACGTTGAGCAGCCGAGAGAGGATGAAGTTATCTTGTATGGGCGCAACTTCTTCGGCACAATGGAGACTGGAAGACGGGCAGGAAAAGTCCCTTACGGCTTTCGTGGTATAATTGCCCAATGGATGAGAGATAAGGGCTTACACGGCACTCCTATGCCCTACAAGACGAACCGAGCGCACAAGTACACACCGCAGGAGCGTGGAGATATGAGTATGGCGAGCGCAATTGCCCACACCATCGCCACCAAGGGAACGAAGCTGCATCGTACTGGCGGCAGGGCTGACGTATATTCGAACGTTATCCCCGAGACGATGAAGCGACTAAGTGACCGCCTTATCTCGCTTATCCATTTAAGCGTTGGAAGTATCAAATTAAACAACGAAACAATATGAGACAGACAATTATCAATGGTATTTCTATTCGTTATGCGGACGCAGTCGGGTTCGCCTTCTTGCCCTGCATCTTCGAGGCTAGTGGTAATGACTTGGCTAGTATGGATATAGAAATATCCATCAAAGGCTATGTGTATAATTTCAGTTCGGAAGCCTTCAAGACTAAATGTATTGCCGATTATAGGGAATATATACAAGATGCTTTCGATGGGATTGGCTTCGGGTTCGAAAGTGATGAGTACGAGCTGGATTATGAGATAAGTAGCCTAATGGAGAAGGCAAATATTGAAGTCACATTCAGTAATGCAAGCGGTGATAGGCTAGGTACATTCATCTTTTCTACAAGCTATGTTTGGGGTGCGATGCGCCCAGGCGAGGTGTGGAACGGGCACAAGCGATTGAAGTGGTTCACGCATTTCCCTTTCTCGTTCGGTCTGTATGCTAATGCAGATACGAAGATATTGGTTAGTCCGAACGGCGCACCACAGAAGTATATCGACATACCAAGAGAAGGAATGTATGACTTCTTCAATACCCATCTAGACCCTAGCGCAAAGCGTACCATCATCTACAATTATGATGGGGAAATCAAACAAGCGACCTTCGATAATACCTTCGATTTGACCTTCTACCTAGAGGGCGGCAAGCAGTCGGAACTCTTGTGCATTGAGCACGATGATACGGAGGACGGTATCTATCTTAGATGGATAGACCGTCACGGATTTTATAGATACTGGCTTTTCACGCAGGGAGAAAATGAAAGGGCTATATCCAGCGATACAAGCTTTATCCGCAACAACCTAGCGGCGTACCAAGATACTTACGCTTACGCTGGCGAATACGGACGCAGGCAAGGCTATCAGCGTGAGGATACGATCACGCTCTGCGCTCCCTTAGTGGATAGAGATACTTATGACCTGCTGCAAGATGTGGCAAGCAGTCCGGTTGTCGATATGTATATGAGTGACGGCAGCTGGCAGGGCGTGACCATCAAGGCAGGTAGTTACACCAAGAGCACTGCGATTTTGCAGGATTTTGTGTGCAACCTAGTTCTTAACAACACTAATATTCAGCAGCTATGATGGAACACCAGTTATATATAGATGGCGTGCTTATGGATTTGAGCGATGATTTTTCCATCGTTCTAGACATCAAAAGCAACCTTTTTCTAGACGTGACGAACATCACGGCTAATAATACGTATACGGTTAGCCTGCCTAAGACCGTACACAATATGACGGCTATCAAGTGGTCAGACAAGCCAAAGGCAGGCAGCCGCTATCCCTATAAGTTCCACGATTGCCGATATATCCGTAATGGGCTGGAGATTATCAAGCACGGAAAGATTACCCTAATGAGCATCGAGGATAATATCGAGCTTTCCATATACTGGGGCATTTTCCCTGCCTTCTCCAAGCTAAAGGAGGATGACGTGAAACTGAACACACTAGGCATCACCAACAGAATGAGCTACACAAAGTACAATGTTCCGAACACTAGGGCGGAAGCAATTGCGCAAGGCATCTTCTATGCTTACTATAACCCTTATATCGTGGAGTCGAAAACGGATGATTTCGGTGCGAACTATATGCAGGGCAAGACCATTACAAATAAAACGTATTCGTACCAAAGGGGAAAGATACAGACTGGAAGCAGTAAGAACGCTTACATCGGTGCTGGCGTTATCACTGACAATGATTTCTACTGCATCAAAGTGCAGTTCTATCCAACTATGAGGGCAAACTTTCTCGCAGGCGGTACGGATAAGTTCGCAGGATATGCCATACTCGATAAGAATTGCTATATCATCGAGGTTGGTGCTATTGGCGAATTGCAGTCGTTCACGGTCGATGCTCCTGCTAACGCTGCGTGGATAGTGTGCAATGTTAAGGCTACTTATGTAAGCACAATTCCTAAGCTGACGATGAGGGTGCAAGGCAAGATGAGGGAGGCATATAGCCCTTATTCCAATGATGAGGATTTCGTGGGCGATGATGTGCTGGAAGGTAGTGAATACAAGACCAGCCCGAAATATCTCCAGCCTTGCGTGATGGTCAATAGTCTGCTGGCAAGAATAAAGAACCTTACTGGAGTGTCCTTCGAGTGGAGCGGTAAGGCGAAAGAATTTATAGATACGCTAGTGATACCTATCATCAGCAACAAGGCAGACGATGAGACCGTGACTGGACTACTGGAAGCAACCTTGCAGCCTTCAACAAGTTTGAGTGAACTTTCCTTCGATTTACGGAACTCAATCAGTGCGATCACGCAGAAGAGTGGAAGTGCGCTGAAGCTATTCAATGTAAACACAGATTGCACTCTTAGCCTAGATGTGCAAATACAATATAGTATTGCCGACACATACGAGGGCGTATGGCTGCAATGCCCGATGTACATCGAGATGAAGGTTATTTCATCTGATAGTGGTACTACATCAGAACAGACATACGACATCGGTTTATCCAAGTATGATGATGGTAATGTTCGCTTCGAGGTAGTTCTACCTTCTGATAAGATAGACGGCAATATCTACAAGGTTGGTGCAGGTAAAATGGTAGTAGACCTAAAGGCAAACGATAAGGTTTCTTTCAGTCTGCGCCGTGCAGGAATAGAAACGCTTAGCTTAAATATGTATGCAGGCATCATCAGAGCGACCGTGAATAATGGCGATAGCGTGCCGTTCGGCGGCTCGTTCCCTATCGGCATCAATATGCCTGACATCAAGGTACTGGACTTCGTCAGGTTCCTATCGGTCATTACGGGCACGTTCCCGATGCAGTTGGATGATTCGGGTAAGGTGAAATTCGTAGAATACGATGTGTTATGGACTAACAAGTCGAGGGCAGTGGATTGGACCAAGAGACTAATTGCGCAAGGTGTAAGGAATGCCCCACGTAAGACAGAATTTGCCTACACAGATTACAAGAGGGTCAATCACTACAAGTGGAAGGAAGATGAGCAGACACATACCGAGAATGATGCTGATTTGCTCATTGATAACGATACACTGGAGTATGAGCAAGATGTGTGGACTTTCCCGTTTGCGGCTAGCGATGGCAACATCATACCAATTCGCACCAGCGATGATTTGGGAGCGAGAGATGGTGGCGAATACAAGGAGTGCAAGGAGCGAATAATGAACCTTATGCAGGATAAGGAGCAGGCGGCACTATATTTCGGCATTGACCTGCAAGATATATTCGCGACTAAGTACAAGAACCTTGCAAATTGCCTATCCAGTGCGCACGTAATCACGGAGTACCTCAATCTTTCGGACTTGGAGATATTGAACTTCGATGAGACGAAACCAGTGTATATTGCCCAGTATGGTTGCTATTTTGCCGTGATCGAGATTAAGACCACGGACAATGGCTATTGCGAGGTGACAATGATAGAGATTTTGTAACTTATAAAATTCAGAACTATGGTAAGTGAAGACCAGCAGCAGATTCTTGACATCAAGGTCAAGTACGAGGATGCAATCTATGGCATCATAAGATATAAGGAAAAGATAGACCAGCTGAAGGCAAGCATCAAGGACTTGCAGCAGCAGGAAAAAGACAAGACCATCACGACCAATGAAATGAAGGTGCAGACGGAAGCCATCAACGCAACCATCAAGGAGTACCAGTACAACGTGCGTGCCCTGCAGAAGGAAATCCAGAACAACGTGCGCACAGAAAACGAGCAGGAAGGCAGCTTGAAGCAGTTGCGTGCCCAGCTATCCAACGCCACGAAGGCTTATGATGAGATGAGTAAGAAGGAGCGTGAGGGAGCGAAGGGGCAAGCCCTAGCCCAGCATATCAACGAGATAACTAACAAGTTGAAGTTGGCTGAGGAGGAGACGCAACGATATTATCGCAATGTGGGTAATTACTACAACTCGATGATGCAAGCAGCAGATGACCTCCAGGGGACGGAGTTCTTTGGTATGGATATTGTCAATGATACCGAGGTTAGCAACATTATCAAACTGGCGCAGAATATGGATGGACTGACAGGCAAGCTGAAGGCGTTCGGTAAGACCGCAATCGGCTTGGTTATGAATCCGTATTTTGCTGCACTCGCTGGCGTTGTCGGCGTTGGTATGACATTTAAATGGTGGTTTGATTACAACAAGGGATTGATGGAGGCAACCCGATTAACCCGAGAATTTACTGGCTACACTGGCGAAGCCTTGGAGACAATGCGCAATAGTATTGCCGCAACCGCCGACACGATGGGAAAGGATTTCAACGAGGTATTGAGCACTGCCGATGCTCTTATGGCACAGTACCATCTATCGGGGCAGGAGGCGATGAAGGTCATCAATGATGGATTCGCTAGCGGCGCAGACCTTTCGGGCGATATGCTTAGCAAGATTCAGCAGTATGCACCTACCTTCCACGATGCAGGCATCAGTGCCGATCAACTTGTAGCCATACTACAGCAGACCAGAAGCGGCATATTCTCCGATAAAGGACTTGACATCATAACGATGGCAAGCAAGAAAATCAGAGAGATGAGCACTGGAACGGCTGGCGCACTCGATGCTATCGGTATCAGCAGTAAGCAGGTGCAGAAGGATTTGCAGGAAGGCTCAAAGAGCACCTTCGATATTATCCAGCAGGTGGCAACCAAGTTGAAAACCTTCTCAAATGATAGTCAAGAGGTTGGCGCAGTTCTTAAGGACGTATTCGGTAAGCAGGGAGCGGCAGCAGGTTTGCAGCTGATAGAGCAACTAGATACTATGAGCACCGACATCGAGGAGGTTAAGAAACAGACTGGCGAATGGGGAGAGACCCAAGAGGAGAATATACGCCTGCATCAAGAGTTGAATAGCGAACTATCCTCAATGTTCGATATGAGCCAAAACGGCTTCGAGAAAATGATTGAGCAGGGCAAGCAGTTCGGGCTAAAAGTATTAATAGATATACTTCGAGGGCTAAGGAATACCATTAATTACTTCATTGATTGGTACAACGAGAGCCTTCTTCTTCGTGCAGGTATTCAAGCAATCGTGATGAATTTCAGAACACTATGGACCACGGTAAAGCTAATTGGCAACTTGATAATTGACGCATTCAAGCACATGGGTACTAGTGCCAAGGGCTTGTTGGATATTCTAGAGGGTATCGTTACCTTCGATTTGGATAAGGCACAGAAGGGATTCAAGGAGATTTTCGACCTATCAAGCACAATCAAGGAGGGTTTTAAAGACATTAAGAATGCCGGAATTGAGTATGCGCAGAATTTCACCGATGGGTGGAATAGCATCATCAATGGTAAACTGAAACATATCGAGGTTGCCGATGTTGATGGCGGTGCTACCACCAGAGAGCCTACGAACGTAAATAAGGGAACGACACCAGCAGCCAAGGGCAGCACTGCCAAGACAAAGGCACAGAGAGCCAAGGAGAAAGCGGAAGCCAAGGCAGAAGCCGAGCGCAGGAAGAAGCAGGAAAAGGAATTGCAGGCACAGATTGCTCTTATCCAGT
>ERZ1034882.478-NODE-478-length-19523-cov-10.401890_pt1 | contig 19523 bp, 14 predicted proteins | sample MGYA00520606_ERZ1034882 | MGnify/ENA primary metagenome ERZ1034882 (study PRJEB33766, sample SAMN09781726) | gut metagenome | biome: gut microbiome | host: Homo sapiens | place: Madagascar | study: EMG produced TPA metagenomics assembly of the PRJNA485056 data...
GAGAACTTTTAAGAAATATAATAGGAGTCAGTGATCACAGGATTACTGACTCCACAAAATTATTCATGCAAACTTTCCTTATAATAATCAATAACGTTTACAAATGGAATAACGATTTTTCCATTATTAAAAATAGAGGCAGATATAGCTTCTATTTTTCCGCGAGCAATACCAATTAGAGCAGAGGCACCATTGATAGCTACGAGTGGCTGAAAATCGTCCATTTTTGTATCTGGGGTAGATAAAAAGGCTCCTTCTACAGATAAATGAATGTTGCAAGAACTATCATCAGCTTGGATGATTTCAACATCAAATTCAATTGTCATTTCAGCATATATTTCTTTTGTGTCGTCATCCAGTTGAAACTCTGGTTCACATATATTCAAGCCAAAAACACGTTTGGCATCCATTTCAGCATCAACAATTTGATTATGTACTTCTAATTCCTTAACTGTTATACCAAGGAGTTCAATTCCTGCGGAAATCATGTTTAGTTCCATTATGCAATTGCTCCTTTCATATTATATTTTTTTATCCAATCATTTTTCTGAGATTTTGTTCGTTGCTTAATCTCGTCCCATTTTAAAATAGGATATTCTTTTACCATATTGACAGGTTGCATATCAAGATTTAGGGACAGATGTAATTTTTCACAAATTTCATTTAGTGATCTTATGGTAAAATTGTATTCACGACTTTCCCATTTGGAAACCATCCCTTGTGATACATTCATGTATTCAGCAAATTCTTTTTGCGTCATATTCATATTTTGACGGCATTTTTCAATTCTAGCAGAAATTTTTGCCAGTTCAACGGTAGATTTAACCTCAGCCTCGGATAATGCTTCTGTGACCCAGGTTGTTTCTTTTGCATTAGCAATTTTCTCAGTAATACTCATATGGTTTTCTCCTTGTCTTCTGACTACATATATTATACTAATCATCATCTAGCCATTTAAGTCGTTTTTTGGCAACTGCAATAGCTTTTTTGTAGTCATTTGTGCTTTTTTCTAAAAAAGCACATAGTAAAATAATAATCGTGCCTTCTTCTATAGTATATAATAATCGAATATTTTTCTGAGATCGTGGGTGTCTTATACTATACAGTCGATCTTCACCGGTAAGCTTTTCAAATTGAGGTAATGTGATTGCTTCTTCTTTTAGATCTTCAAGAACAGCCAGATCTTGTAATAATTTCTTTTGATATCTCGAATAGGGTTCTTCGTCCTTCCAAGTTTCATTCACTGAATTTCTGAATTCTTTTTGCACAGTAGACAATGAATATATATTGGTTAAACCTGATGCAACAATTCGCTCTAGCTCCACATTTTATCCCCTCCTTCCTAAAAGAATTATATTACTTATGTGTAATATTTTCAAGAAATATTTTTTATTATGTGTTTCTAAAAGTTCTCTTTCTTATGTATTTAGCACATAGAACAGTTGGTTATTACCATATAATTTTCCTGATTTTTTTGTTACTTCCTTGTTACTTATCCAGTATATTTTTTTATCTACCATTTCAAAGAATTCCCATTTTATCACATTTTCAGAGTCTGCCCATGTCCGGATATTGTGTTAAGGTAACTGCTAAGAAGGCTGGAAAGAAAGTTTCTAAGACTTTAAAGGCAACTGTAACAGTTAAGAACCCATCCCTTACATTAAAGGCAGCTAGTGAAGTTGCAGTTGGTGCTACAGAGCAGATTACAGCTACTGTAAAGCCAGCTAACACAAAGGTTACTTTCACATCAAGCGACGAGACAATCGCAAAGGTTGATGAGAAGGGTGTTGTTACAGGCGTTAAGGCTGGTAACGTAACAATCACAGCTAAGGCTGGTAAGACAACAAAGACAGTTACCATGACTGTTAAAAATGTTATTTTTAAGGATTTAGCGCAGACATCAGCTAATACTTTTACAGCAATTGTTACTGGTAACACAAAGGATCTTAAGGCTACTGATTTCTCATTTGTTAATGTAGCAACAAAGGCTACTGTAGCAATCAAGGAAATTGCAGTTGATAAGAAGGATGCAACCAAGATTACAATTACAACATTTGCAAACCTTACAGATGGTAAGGCATATGCCGTAACTCTTGACGGAACAACAAAAGAAATTACTGTTACAGATGGTAAAGTAGCTTCTGTTGCCGTTACACCAACAGAGATTCCATATGCGACAGCTACAACAATCAAAGTTGTTGCAAAGGATGCCAACGGAGTAATCGTTGCTCAGTCTGATGATAAGGGCGTATTACCAAGTGGATATGATCTTACAATTACAACCAAGACAGGTTATGTTGTAAATAATGATCTGTATCTTACAAATAAGGGTGATACAGCAGTTGCAAAAGCTGTAAAGCACAGCTATAAATTCGATACTACAGGAAAAGAAATTGAAACTGTTGAATCTGGTGATGTTACAATTACAGCTGTAGATCCAGCTACTGTTTCCGGATTTGCACTTCGTTTTTCTGCAACCGGAACAACAAAATTTGATGATGCGAAAGATGGTAATACAATGCCTGTAAATTCATCTAAGACTGCATACATCAAGATTACAGATGCAAATGGAACAGAAGTTTCTAATTACTCTACATATACTGTAGCAAGTTCTGATGCTAGTGTCCTTCAGGTTTCAGGTTCTTTAGTTGATAGCAAGACTGCTTCTATCACACTCGCAGCAATTAAGACAGGAACTGCTTATGTACTTGTAAAAGATGCTAAGGGAAATGTTGTTGCTTCTTTACCAATCGTAATTCAGGATGCAGCAAAACCAGTAACACTTGCATTAAATAAAACAGCAGTAACGCTTTCTAATGCAGCTATTGATGAGAAAGCTGTTATTACTGCAACTGCGAAGGATCAGTATGGTGCAGATTACACAATTGATTCAGCCGTTACTGTAAAGTGTACTGCAACATCTGCAAAAAATGTTAAAACAGATGATGTGAACAATGATTCTACAGGTAAGTTCTTTACAATTACAAATGGAACTGTAACATTTAAAGGTAAAGATCTCGTTAAGGGTTCATACATTTATGAAATCAAGTATACTAAGGGTAATGATACAACAAATTCTGTATTCGTAACTGTTGAGGTTAAGGATCCAACTGATTCAACTGCTATTGATTACGCTTTCGCAGGTGATGTTGATTCATTCGATACCACAATTTCTGACACTAACAAGACTACAAAGAAAATTGCATTCAATTTGTATGAGCTTAAGGGCGGCGTAAAGAATACAGTTGTTGCAGATTCTAATATAAAGTATAGCGTAAAGAAAGATGGTAAGGATGTAACTACAACAAAGACTGCTGCTGGTGATACTGCCGGTATTTTTGAAAATTCTAATGCTATTACTGTAGTTGCTCTTGGTGTTGATGCAAATGTAGCTACAAAGCTTGAAGCTGGTGTATATACTATCACAGCTACATACAAGGATTCTGACAACAAGACTTATACAAGAGTTGCAACTCTTACTATTACAGATAAGCAGCCAGCATTAACTGCTAAGGTCGTTAAGGATAACGTTTCAAAGGCTAAGGCTGACACAGGAGTTAACCTTGTGAAAGAAGCTGTCGAATTCTATTACAATGGAACAAAAATTGCTGCTCCAGTTGTTGCAGATATCGAAGGTGTTTGTGCTGGTGCCGATGTAAAAACCGCAACATCTATTAAGGATACTAACTTAGGTACTAAGGGATATGTTGTGACATTTACAAAAGCTAAAATTACAGTTACTGTTGTAGATTCTGTAACATATGATATGACTGTTGCAATTCCAAATGGTGTTGTTACAATCACTGATTAATTGTAAAATAGTTTTATCGTTAAAAAGGCGTTCCAATTGGAGCGCCTTTTCTTTATGCCATGTAACTACCAGATTATTGTATTATCTAAAAGGAAAGAGGATTCGGCAAATACCGAATCCTCTTTGTTTTTGCATTATATAAATCTAAGTTTAGATTATGCACCAACAACTAATTTTGCTTTGAAAGTTGTACCACCAGCAAATGTAAGTGTGATAGTTGCCACATCACCAGCTATTGCATTTGTGATAGATGCTGTGCTTAATCCGTTACTTGTTACAGCAATTGTTGAGCCGGTAGCTTTCTTGATATCTGTAACAGTTACACGAGGAGTTGCAGTTGAAGCAATATCAACGCCATACTGATCCTTGGCCTCAATCAATCCAGCTAACTTAGCATATAATCCACTAGCATTATTAGCATCAGTTGCTGATAATTCAAACGCTTCCTTGTCATTTTTCAGCTTAACAGTCTTAACCTGTGGAGCTGCCTTAGATAAAGTAGCTTTCTTCTCGATAGAAGTACCATTAGCCATAGTAAATACTAATGTTACTTCCGCACTATCCTTATCTTTAAGAAGACCACTTGTTAAATCAGTAGACTTGATTTTCTTATTATCAGTACTATCAATGATATTCTGATCACAAGCAACTGTATAATCGCTAAATGCAACCTTTACGCCATCAGCAGTAACACCCTTTACATCTGCTGTCTTGTCATAAGCTGCGTTTGGTGTTGCACCCATATAAAGAGTATTAATATCGGCAACTTCATAAGACTTAATATCATCAGCATTTACACCTGTAAATGTTACAGTGTAATCATTTACGGCTGTTGTGTTATTATAAAGCGTAAATTTGATTTTTGATTCGCCAGCAGATAATGCAGTTGTTGTAGTTGCAGAACTTGATAAAGTCTTACCTGCAAGTCCAGTTGAAGCTGTATCGGTTCCTTCAACAGATGTCTTAACTGTATAATCACCACTTGGTGTAATTGCTCGACCATACTGATCTACTACTTTGATATTGTCAAGTTTTACATCAATCGTATTGCCGACAATAGCACCTGTTGTTAAATCTTTTGTTCCAGTAATTGCTGTAGGAACAGCGTTTGGCTGGATTGTGAAGTTTACAGTCGATGCTTTGTATGTCTTTGTGAGTAATGCCTTTACATCGTATGCTGCTACACCAGTAGTGTTAGAATTAGCAGTGTAATACATTTTAGCCTTTCCTGTTAATGGATCTTCTTTAACCCAAATTGCACCAGTAGATTTTGAACTATCAATACCAGTAACAGCTGCTAATGCATTTACACTTGTAACATCTTTACCATAAGTATCTTTTGCAGAGTAAGTTAACTCATTGTCTTCTCCACCATAGATTGTGCTAGGTACATTAATTGTGATAGTATCAACTTTGACACCATTAGCTACTGTAACTGTTCCCTGAGCCGTCTTACCTGTTCCATTAGAAATCACGATAAGTGTTGCATTACCTGCACCAATTGGATTAGCCGCATTATCTTTAGCAAGTTTAATACCTGCATACTTAACGCCAGCAACTGTAATTTCTTCAGAAGCTGTATCAGCAGCTTTCAAGTTTGTTAATCCGCCAGCGACCTGAACAATAGCATTCTTTGTTGTAGCAGCACTCCAATCAAGAGTTGTTACATCATTTCCGTACTGATCTTTTGCAGAAACTAATACATAAGCACCTTTGCTAAGATCATAATCTTCGTCAAGTGTGATTGCCTCACCCTTCTTGTTATACACGCCATCTTTGATAGTAATCTCAGAGATTGCGGCTTCGTTAGAAATTGTGAATGTACCAGACTTTGTTACAGCTTGAGCGTTTGCCTGATAAATAACTACAGCAGCTACGACATCATTTAAACGATATCCATTAGCATTAGTAAATGTCACTTCACCAGCAGCAGTCTTTGATGCTCCATTACCATTTACAGTAACAGCTCCATTTGTTGAAGATGTAATATCTTCTTTAAACTGGTTATATACTTTGTATGCAGCCTTAGCTGTTGTGTATGTTGTACCTGTAGTCGGTTTCTGAAGTACTGCCTTATCGGATGTAAATTCGATAGACTCTACTTTTTCATCCTCTGCCTGGAAATCAACAGTTTTATCATCAATTGTTACGGTATAGTCGCCCTTTGTAAGCTTAGCTGCTGTTGTAAGAACAACTGTCTTTCCTGTAGTAGCATCAATTGCAACACCATTCTTCTCGTCAAGAGCGATTTCAACAGATCCTCTCTTAACAGAGATCTTAGAATCCTTTGTTACAGGTGTAGCAGATGTAACAGTGATTTCTTTTGTTTTTGTCTGTTTAGCAGAAAGTGCAGCAACAACTGTCATCTTAACAGTCTTTGTTGTCTTACCAGCCTTAACTGTGATTGTAACAGCTCCAGCCTTAACACCTGTAACGACACCCTTTGTGTCTACAGTAGCAATCTCTTTATCACTTGATGTATATGTAACCTTTGTGCCAGCTGGCTTTACAGTAGTCTTAATCTGCTCTGTAGCACCTACTGCAACTTCGTTAGCTGCCTTTACTGAAAGGGATGGGTTCTTAACTGTAACAGTTGCCTTTAAAGTCTTGGAAACTTTCTTTCCAGCCTTCTTAGCAGTTACCTTTACATTAGTTATTGGGTAGATTGCTGAGCGGGAGAGTGAAGAGCATGGGAAGTAGTGAGATGGTGTGTGTGTATGGAGAAAATAAAAAGTAACAAAAAGGCGACGTAAAAGTAACAAATGAAGAAATTGTTTCAGAAAATGCAAAAAAGCAAAAGTGGATTATGATAAAAATATAAGTAACATAAAAGTAACAATGGTGTTAAAATGGTAAAAATAACTAATATATTTTGTTTTGAACATTTTGTGAAAACGAAGCAATGATGGTATTTTTTGACGGAGGTAAAAGATGTATAAGTGGATGAAGGAACATAAGAAACAGAGAAATTTGATGTTGATTGTAGGGGGGATAGAAATTTGTATATGTATAGTAGTCTTTACTTGGTATGCAAAGATAAATAATTGGTATGTGAGTACTGGTACATTAGTAGAAGCTCATGATTTTTCAGAACTTTATAATTCTTGCAAAAAAGCATTTGAAAATATTATTAATATACTATCGCTGATTATAACAATTTCTGGGGTGCCGGCAGGATTAATAATAAAACAGATGTTTCATATCACTAGAAAAATACAAAAAGATCAGTATCGAATAATTGAAAAACAGCGTGATACGTATAAGTATTGCAAATGGGAGTTGCGTTCACTTGTACAATTCGTTGTAGAAGTATTTGAATGGATGGTACCAATTTACATTTTTAAATTTGTTGTAGATGTGATGGAGCAGATATTCAAATTAAAAAACCAGCCTGATGTTATGACGTTGAATTTAATTTTATGTGGTTGTTTTTTTATTGCTGTTATTGTGTGGAGCATATGCTATATAGTTACGAAGCAATTTTTAAATAGTATAATACTTACACTAATATATTGTTTATGCATATTAGGATTTATATTTTGTGCTTTGGCAAAAAACAGTTTAGAATTACGTTTGATAATAGCTATTCTAAGCATTCTATTGTCTGGAATGATATTAGCTTTGTTACATAAAATAAATTTAGTAAAAGTGAAAGCACCATTTTGGAGATATTTTTCTTTTATTACGAGAGATATAATAAGTTTGGCACTTTTGGTTAATCTTATTTTGTTTAATATACCATATTTCTATGAGGTTACGTATATTCTGTATGTGCTAATACTTTCTATTAGAGTTATATGGGAAATGTTAAATGATGAAAAAGATTTAAAAAATATTTATATTAGTTTTAGAAATAAGGATAAAGACATTATAACGCAAATGAGTATTCGAGAAATTGGAGATATGGTAATGTACACAACGATGGATAAAATAGACAAATTGGTTAATTGTAAATCTGTAAAGAGCATCAGATATTCTCGTCAATTATCGTTGTTAGAGAAAATGCAATATCAAAAAATTGCGGGAAAACATCTAGTATATGCAGATCTAAATGGGGACAGAGTTAGCGCTGATAAATATAGGATAAAGAATGATTGGATATATTTTTATAATGTATATAACGGGGAAATACGAACTAATATATATCATTTATCAGACTGTATAGCGTTATGTGATACGACAAAACTCACAGAGGTGGATTAATAATCTTAGCAGATGAATATAAAAAGCGTATTGTATAACAGGTTTCCTAAATTATTTGAATGGAAAATGTATGCTATGACTGATTACATGGAAATGAAGCACATATATACTAAAGCAGTACGAGGTATGGCGTAGAAAGGAATTACAACAATGCAAGACTCCAATTGGAACCAAATTGAATGGGAGCTCCTGAACGAAGCAACGGAGACCACGCCGCCGTGGAAGGACGGGCGTTTCGTCAACACGTTTAATCTAGACATGGACGGGATCTACCGGATCCGGATCTGGCGCGACGAGGAATACATGCTACGGGCGGAGGCAAGCGGGCAGCATAAAAAGAGAGAAGATGGGGAGAAGCCAGAGCATGGCATGGTGGCACGGAGCACGTTGAAGGGGTGGTGGAATCACTCATATGAGGCGAAGCTAGTCCAGTGTATTCCGGAGAATACCACGACGAATTACCTGTTGTGGGAAGATCGGACGGAAGTCGCGTGTAAGATGAGCGTGTGTAAAATTAAGGTGAAGCCGGCAAATGGCGCACCGAAGCAGGAACGAGTGAGCTTTGTGGAGTGGTGCATCAACGCGCCGGCGTCGACAGTGCTCTACGTGGAATCCACGGAGCGCAAGGTGAGGACGAAGCTTTGCAAAAAGCGTGATCGCAGTAAGGATACCTACCAGCTGCATAGGGAGGAGGCTTTTTCGCGGGAACCGGGTGCTACATCAGCCGGGTGTCGAAGAAATATGATCCGCAGTGGGGCGAGAAGCTGTCAATCGAGTATCGTGATGTATTTGGCGGTGTGCCGGATAAGAAAACGCGTGAGGCAGTGCGGGAACTGGCAGGCTTTTTGATGGGCGAGACCTTAAGCTAATCGGAAGATCGGAAAATGTAAATCATGTTATAAAGGAACTTAAAGGCTATAATAGTTGTTAATACCTTATTTTGTAAAATGAACTTAGGAAAGGACAAGCTGATTGTATGGGACAGATGGTGGATCAAATAATTGATATTGTAGAAAAAAGAGGATATGAAATTGACTTTTCAATGTATGCTGTAAATATAACAAGGTTACGTAATAGTAACGTTTATGGTATACTCGGTGAGTGATATCAAACAGCATATATTGCTAAATGAAATTATTGCGTGAAAATTAAGGTGGGTGAGAGATGAATGCTGTTGTTTTACTACAGTGCGGTGTTTGATCCGATGGAATCTCATTGCACGAACAGATGTTCTTTGATATAATGTTTGATATGGAATATCAGCTTCTTAGAGGAGGAAGAGAATATGGAAATACAAACCGTGTTTGAAGTGTCTGCTATTGCAAGTGTAATTGGAACTATCATATCTTTTATTGTGTTTCGCAAAACAATAAAATTAAAGTACATAACCAAGGAACGTAAAGAGTGGAGATGCGCTATCCAAGAAATAGTCGAAAAGCTTGAAAATAGTGTATATGATGATAGAAACAAGATACTTGTATTATTAAAAACCAGAATTAATGCTTATGGTATCAATAGTAAAAGTAAATTGACAGATAGTCATATATGGGAGATTATTCACAAGATAGAACAGTGTAAGAAGGAAGACTTCCCTATATTAAAAGAAGAACTAATAGAATATTTGTCACTATTGTTAAAGTATGATTGGGAACGATCTAAAAAAGAGGTATATGGTGAGCCGAGGCTGGCTTTAGCTTATTTAATGGATATTTTTGCTACTGGATTTTGGGGATATGGATTATATATCTTAAGTGGTGATAATCTGCAAAATGCTATTCCTGATATTTGTTTGATTATTTTTTTACTTATTTTTGGATGTGTAATGTTGAAGATGGCAAAGACAGCGCGGGGAGAGAATATAGTGATAGATATAATTTTAATGACTTCTATCATTAGTTTGGGGATTGAAATTACACATCAAGAAGATTTATACAGTAATAGATATTTACTTGTTGGTACAGTTTTAGCATTTCTTGCAAGTTGTATACAGTTTATGGAGGAATTAAAAATTTATATGGAGAAAAAGATATATCAGAAATCTGTTGAGAATGTTCAGAATAGTTTGGAAAGAAAAAATAATATAATAAGGGCAGATAAAGTTGCAACACAAAATCAGCAAGACGCTTTTAAATTTATTTTGGAAAAAGAATTTAGAGTGTATGAAAAAATGTGTGTAGAGGTAGATGAAAAGTATGAAGCAAAGAGAAATATATTTCACTTCATACAAAAAACTATTAGAAGTTGGAGCGATAAAAAGCATGCAAAAGATATAAAGTTTACCAATTATGCAGAATGGGAAGATTATATTTCGAATAAGTTAGTGAGAAAAAAGGATGAATTAAAGGAACTGTATATTTATGTGAAGAAAAAACAAAAAGTGATTGAACAATCGACGGAATTTTGCAAAAGTATTGCGGTGCCATTATATATGACTCAAATTGCTATTGCTGTAGCTGCTTTTGAGAATGCGAGTATAAACAGCGAGTATGCGTTTTGGACTTTGAACATTGTAGCTTTATTTCTATTAGTTGTATTGGCTTGGATTTTTTATACCAATAATAAGAAAATTAATTTTTATCAAGATATTACGGAAATACTTAAAAAGTTGCTTGAGGATAGCATATGAAAAATATGACAAGGAATTGTCTTGAGGGATAAAGTATGAATGATGACATTTTAAATCATTTTATAGAAAAATTGGTGACCCAGAATATAGATGAGTCATATGCTTAAAAGAAAAGATTCTTAATTTGGAAATATGTAAGAAGTATGAGGTTCCGGTGGTTCTTCCGGTGGTTCTTTATATAAAGCCTTTTTTGAAAGGAATAACAGACTGTGATCTAGACAAGTATGTTGAGATAATACAAGAATATCACATTCCAGTGGTGGTAGGATATTATTTATCGGTAGATCAAAGGGAAAATTCTAAAGTAGGCGTGGGAGAGGGGATGCTTTATGAACGTAATGAGGATGTTGGTGTTGAAAAATTTGTTAAACATTTGGAAAAGTTCACAAATGTGTATAGACATAGTGTGATGTGTATGCTTCAAAAGAAGCAGTAGTATATAGAATTCAGCCGATATATGGATGAAGGCTGATGAAATCTGGTTAATTTGGGAATTTACACTAGAATTAGAAAAATAAATATCATGTATTTTGAAGATATCTATACAAAATATATCGTTATAAAGATTCTGGAAACGGCGTGAAGGAATAACTATTTTGCTATATACAATTTGATTGATTAAAGAATTTGATAAGCTAGTTGGACAGATTAAGGTTGGAAAAATGAGGGGATTTACATATGAAAGAAATTCCGGATTTTAATATTGAGTTATCACAGGCAATGGATTACATTATGGGGAGCGATTTGGCACAGAAAGCCTTTGATAATCCCCCTTTTATGCATTATACGAATGTGCTTCGGGCATTGATCAGCAGTGTGGATCGTCTGGCGGACAATTGTCATATGGCGGAGTTTACCAATCATGCATTGCCGCATATTTGCAGTGTTGTGCGCAGAGCCTCTGAGTGGGGAACTTCGGATGGATGGTTGGATACGATCATAAGTGAAGAGGCGGGATATCTTCTTTTGGCGCTTGTGATTCATGATATTGGAATGCTTTCGCAGGATGCGCAGGATTTGCCGCAGAAGGACAGATTGTCCAATATGAAGGGCTTTTCGGATATTTCCAATTGGGTAAGGCGTACGCATGTGATTCGCTTGGAGAATCTTGTGAAGCGTTTGCTTAAGGAATCAGGATATGATTGTGATAGTGACGAATTACATGATCCGATACAGGTTGTTATCGGGATGGCAAAGTCTCATCAGAGTTGGGAGTGGGAGGATAATTTTGTCTCGTATCAGGAGTCGATACGTGCTGTTGGATTAAAGGAAGAGAATGTGGCTGCATTAAATGCAGTTATTGCGGTATGTGATCTCCTGGATGAGGATTCCAACCGATGTGATACGATCACGTTGATTAAGTATAAACATGGAACAATGGAAAATACTGCGCATTGGATTAGACATGCCTTGACGGCAGAGGTAGATGGAGTAAGAAATCATGTGGTGCGGGTTCGGTTTCGAAAATTACTTCCATCAAGTGTGGAGCATGAGAAAATTTATCGCGCATTAAGAAATCATTATCGTCTAGTAAAATTGTACAATTGTCGACTACAGACGATTGATGCACAGATTGATAAGATTATTTTTGACCCTGCCGATGGTCTGCCGGAGCTGGCGGATGAGGTGTCGAATGCATTACAGCATATATGGGTTACATTGCCAGAGTTTAAGGATTATATGGTTGAGCAGCTTTTGGCAACGTTTATGCCGGAAGCGTTAAATCTGGATAATGGAGACCCGAAGATGCGAAAGAGGTTGGATGAACTGGGGCTTCAAACAATTGAACTTAGTCATGAGAACCTTTTTCTGGCCCCGGAAACGGTCTATTTCTCGGATGAACGAATTTTGTTTGAACGAAAATCGTTTCAGAGTCAGCTTCAATATATTAAGCAGCAGGTAGATGAAGCTTATCTGGATCGGAATATTGGGAAGGTAAGACATCTGTGTTATATAGCAATTACAGATTGGAAGGAGCCGGTGCCTTTGCAAGAGGTGTATTGGCTTTTGGTATATTTGATTATCTTTCAGAAGAACAAGAATGAGATTTATGAGATAGAGAGGCTTTATCATAATGAACTTATAAGCGGAGAAACACAGAAGTGGGAATGTGATAACCGATTGGTTGTAAGCGGATCCTACCAACCGTTGCTTGATGTATTGTTTTGCTTATTGGATTGTTGTGCGAGTGAAGTGTGGTATGCAAAATATAAGGAACGTCTTGCAAAAGGCAGTTATGGTGAATTAGTCGGTGATGATGCTACAGAATTGCTTTTAGAAACGATTGTCGGAATGTTATGGTACTACGATTCGGATGGCAAGTCTTGGAAAAATGTTGCAGATGCTTTGATACAGAGTGTTCCAGGTGAATTGCACGTTAAATTATCGGAATATAAAGCAAAACTGGATATGCAGATTGCGATTATCTGTCATGCAAATACAGCGGATTTGGACAAGATGAGAGAGAACTCTGTGGATCCGATGAGCAGAGCATGGATTGATTTCTGGCAGGAGGATTGGAGAAAACAGGAAGAAAATATTCCTGCGATGAGTCGTATCGGAAATCGTGATCAGGATTATATGGAAGCGGTTCAGGCATATTTTAATCTGGTTCGTCAGAATATTTATCTTTTGAAAATGGTTGAGAAAAGCAGGGAGGAACGTGAGAATCAAAAGGACAAGAATTTGGAATTCTTGAATGGCGAAGGCAATCAGAAAGCAAACACCGTTGTTATTCAGGAAAATGAAGAGGTGCAGACAACGGGGGAATTAGATGATCAGAATGAGTTTGGAGAACGAGAGGGCAAAATTGGCATTTTCCGTTTGCAGAGAATCGTTTCGGAGCAGCGTTTGTCTGTCTTTGAGGAACAACGCAAAGCTGAGATGGAACAAATTTTATTAAAATGCATGAGAAAGCCGAATCAATCGCAGGACGCTCGTGTCCGTTTATTCCCACTATTGGCCTTACGGACGTTGGATGCTTTGCGGTATTGGGATTTGTGGCAATATATTGAAGCCATTCGTTTTCAGACTCGAATGGAATATCTGAATGGTGTATATTTTGATGAGGATAGTGAATATTGCGGAGATGAGGGGGCTTTAGTAGATTGTTGCATTCATTATATTCAGGGATTGAGCAAAGAGGCATTAACTGAGGGTGAGCGGGCAAAATTAGTATACTGTATAATCAGGTATCATAGAGAAGCAATCAATACAATCATAGAGTATATTGCGAAAAAAAGTGTTCCAATCCAGTGGCCGTTTGCAATCGAAATGATTGACTCATTTGCTCAATATATGTCTGCGGATCAGATTAAAATTGTGCTTGCATGGTTAGTCAAGTATGATGAGGCGTATAACAGTGGACGGTGGCTTTATTTTAATATGGGGCAATATCAATTCTTGAAGAAGTGGTTTGACAAAATTGATGCAGAGGATTGGAAACTGGTTGATGCATTGGTTGAGCCTATATTTCAAATGCAGCATAATTTAATGACGAATGAGAAGTGGATAAAAGATCTGTGGGATTATGCACCATGGGCTTTGTGTTTTAATTATTTGAATAAACTGAAAGAATTTCCAGATAACAGACGTAAATGTTGGCAAATCTATAGTGCGATAATTGCTTTGTCCAAGCGAACGGATGCTAAACTAGAGGATTTGCGAGCATTTATGTGTGAAGTGCAGAGTGCTTTGGACGACAAAATGAAGCAGTGCGTGGATGATTCGGAGTTCATGGAGCAGGCATCTGCAATGAAGAAAAACTATGATGAGTTACAACTGCTTATGGAGGTGGAGAACTTAAGGCAATTAAAACCGGTAGATCTGGCGATGATTCAGGATGTGCTGGATGAGTTGCAGCACAGGACAGAGGCAGAGGGATCATTGAAAATTTATAATAGCGAAATTATTAATCCTGTGAGAGAAGCGTTTATTAACAAGAACTGGACTACGGATGATACTGATGGAGAGAAGAGAATTGTGGATCACATTTTTCAAGTTTTGGATCGGAAAGACGGAATATATCCGTGGTATTATCGGGATTTCTGCGATTGTCTGGTGGCGATGGAAAATACGGGGAGTGATGAAATCTGTGGATATATTAATCAGCGTGTTGTAAATCAATTACTGAAGATAGATGTGGAAGAAGACCGTGGAATCGGAAAAGATGGTCCATATCAAAAAGCTTTCTTCAAAGTGAAGACGAGAAATGAATATTATATTGCGGTGGTTTTGCTTTTGGCGAGCGGGGTTACTGCGAACATACGTGAGAATATACCACAAATCATTGAATATACGCGGATGACATTACAGACAGATGAACCGATCCTGTATAATTATGCGATGGTTATATTTAGTTATTTTTACTTGAATAAGAAATATGACGAGTGTGTGTTGTTGGCGGGACAAGGGTTACAGTTTATTGCGGGAAGATTGTCTGCTGCAAGATATTATCCAATCCAAAAGAGGGAGGGAAGCATCTATGAATGTGTGAAACAGGCGATGAAAACGATGCAGGAGTCGGAAAAATGGTTTGGAGAAAATGGTTTTATAGAGAAAGTGGAAAGTGATTCTGGTTATAAGCTGATGTTTGAAGATATGCTTTCTGATTAAAGAATGGGTATTAATGAGATCAAATTGTGTGGAGACACCGCGTGCATTGATAAGGAACCTTCTTTATTGTCCCTGGGAATGCCTCTAGAACTTAGATTTTGTTTGTAGAGTTGCTTGCAGGACGGTGTGAAATTTTTTCTGTAAATTTAGATCTTTCATGATAATTGATGCGGCTTAATAGCCATTTACAAAGACAGATGGAGATACTGAGGTGACTGTACAGACCCCCCCATCTGTCTTTTTTGAAGCTAGTTACCAATTCTGACAAAAAAATACTATTTCTGCAATATATATTACCATTTTTAAATTTTATATTAACATTAATATAGTATTTGTTTTTGGAAGTATTAAATAGAAAAGTGATTGCTTATAAGTATTGGGATAAAGCTAAGGTTATGATTTGAGTTTAGATGTTGTGGAGGGTGAATAAATGAGTCTGTTGGTTAAATTTATAGCTGCTGAAAATAAAAAGGAAATAGAACATGAACAATATGTTGCACATATATTTGAAGATTTGTGTGAGTCTGGTTTGATTGAAAATATTATGTTGACTCCAAGTGAAATGAAATATGGTGAGGGTGCGGTAAAGCAATTGGATGAAGAGGGAAATTCTTATTTTGTTCATTTTAATAGCAAATCAATGGAAAAATCAGACAATTGGAAAATTTGTTTCCATTTTGGCACTTATAACAAGTCAAAACAACTGGAGGTAACTATAGAGTCAGATACATATATTGTTGTGCCGCAAAATAGCTTTTTGGAGAAATTAAAGCTCAGGATAAAAAATTGTATTGTAAAAGATTGGAATGATATTATTTGGTTGATTGATAGGGACTCGGAATGCCTTTCACTTGATCTATACGCTAAAATTTATAAAGCGGAAAATTTGTTGAGAGAATTAATTAATGAAGTAATGGTTAAACAATATGGAACCATGTGGTGGGATTTTCTGGTCCCATATGATATGAAGGAAAAGCATAAAGCAAGGCTAAAGGAGTATAAGACAAAAATTCCGTCTTTTAATAATGTGGATGATCGTCTGATGGCTATTGACATTGATGATCTTGGGAGGATATTGACTTTGGTTCGTTATAAGTGGAATCCATTATATGACGAGGAAATAAATGGATTACTGAACGGACTACAAAATTGTGTTGAAAGTAAATTGAGAGAATTATTGGAAGAACAGCGGGTAGAAGATGTGAATATTTGGAAAAATCATTTTTCTAAATATTTATCAGATGATTTTATTGGTAAGTTTAAAATTTTTGCACGAGACCGAAATCATGTTATGCATAATAAGCTTATTGACAGAGTGGCATATCATGCAATGAAAGAATTAGCAACTCAAATAGAGGACAGTTTGCTGGAGGCTTTGGAAAAACAACGACGGCTGGTTCTGTCAAAAGAAGAAAAAGAACAAATTGAGAGACAACAACAAATAGAACGATATATGATGGAAGAATTGGATCATGAATGTAGAGAAAATGATGCGGGTGTTACTATTCGTTCAAAGGACGAAATACAGGAGTTGTTTCAAGAAAGTGTTGCTGAATTAGTTACTGCAATTATAGAGGAATTGCGCTTCCGGGATGACATTGAGATAGAGGAAGATGATACAAACTTAAGTGATTTAGATGGATTGTTACTTGTGATAACGTCAAAAATCGACGAATGTGAATTGCATATAAGATATGATTTAACCATTGCAGATGGTGAAGGCGAAGATAGTACATTGCAGATGTTCTGCGATGAAGAAGATATGAAATTTATTACAAGCATAAATTACAAAAATGCAGAAGTAGAAATGGACGAGGAAAGTGGTCTATATGTTCCTGTTATACAAGATGAGATGGAAGAAATAGATAATGCGGTAACGGAATTGGTAGACTTTATAGAAGATGAATTACAAGATTATAGGGAGATGTTATCGCCTGAAGATATTGCGGATTCGGTTTCGTGTAGTGAGTGTGACGAAGAATTTATATGCATAAATGAAGATATTTTACCGTTTGGAACATGTGTAAATTGTGGACATGTAAACGAATTATGTCAGTGTGATAGATGTGGAGTGTGGTTTAATGTAGAATGGGATGGAGTATGTGATAGTGACGGAGTTGCATTTTGTCAAAATTGTATGGATGAAATGGAAGCAGAATAATTAAATTTGGGGATTATTGTATAATGGCGAGAAAAATTATTCTGGAATGGCTATTTTTAATGCTGGTTTTTTCGATTGTATATGCAGTTATTTATATTGCGGTAGGGTGATTTGAATGAATAATATTATACACAAGACGTTTGCAGAAATTGATTTGAATGATCCGTTTTTTCACTCCCTTAAAAGTGACTATCCGGGATTTGAAGAATGGTTTAGGCGCAAAAAGGATCAGGATGCCTTTGTTCAGTATGAAAATGATAAGCTGATTGGCTTTTTGTATTTGAAGGTTGAAGAAAATCGGGTGGATGATGTCGTTCCAGTTATTTCTGCAAGTAAAATTTTAAAAGTTGGAACGTTTAAAATTGATGCGCATGGCACTCGAATGGGAGAGCAATTTATAAAGGTTATTATGGATTATGCAGTGAATGAAGATGTGGATGTGTGTTATGCAACTATTTATGAAAAGCATGATGCGCTTATCGATTTGGTGCAAAAGTATGGATTTGAACACTATGGGGTAAAAGGAGGTGGAACTCATAAAGAAAATGTATATCTCAAGCAAATGAAGATGGTTACTGGAGATATAAATAGGGATTTTCCACTTGTTAATGTGAATACTGCAAAAAAGTATTTATTAAGTATTTATCCTAAATATCATTCTATCATGTTTCCTGATTCTATTTTGACAACCGAGAATAAGAATATAATAAAAGATGTTTCGTATACAAATTCAATTCATAAAATATATGTATGTACAATGGATCATGTGGAAGAGTTGAAATACGGTGATATTGTTGTCCTGTATAGAACGTCTGAAAGTGGGAAGAGTGCGGAATATTCGGCTGTTGCAACTTCTGTATGTGTTGTGGAAGATGTCAAAACTCAAGAGGATTTTAGCAGCTTTGATGAGTTTTATAGGTATGCGAGCAAATATAGTTTGTTTGATGAATATGATCTGAAGTATTGGTATAATAGGGGTGGGTGCAAAACGATAAAACTGACGTATAATGGGGCTTTGAAAAGAAGAATTGTCCGTCATGATTTGATAGAGAATGTTGGCCTGGCGCGAAATCAGTATTGGGGATTTTTCGAATTGACAAACGAACAATTTGATCGAATCGCGCAAATAGGAGGCATCTCTAAAATTATAAAACAATAAGAGATGTGAGAGAACGAATGTTCATAAATGGTTGCAATATTGTGCTGATTCGAGTACAATCTATTTAAAACCATGAAGGAAAATGGAGTGATATCATGTGTGCAATACTGTTGTCAATTAATCCGAAATATGTTGAAAATATAATGAATGGGTCCAAGAAATATGAATATAGAAAAAATGTATGTAAGAGACATGTTGACAAAATCCTGATTTATTCTACCAATCCAATAATGAGGGTTGTTGGTGAAGCTGATGTCGAGGATATATTGGTTGATAATCCGGAATGCATTTGGAAGAAAACGTGCAAAAAGTCTGGCGTTGATAAGAAATTTTACGATTTATATTATGCAAACCGCAAGCAGGCGGTTGCCTATAAATTGAAAAATGTTGTGAGGTACAGTGAACCGAAAGAATTGAAGGATTATGGGATAAATAATGCCCCACAATCGTTTCAATATGTTGAGGAAATACATTAAAAGTTTAAGAAATGAATATAGTGTTAATATTTTGTAGATAATCATCTATTATCCTTTAAAAGGTTGAGTAATATCAGTGAATAATTCATATAGCAATGTTATAAAAATAAATATTAGAAAGAAAACCAAACGCTCCATCAGCATAGAACGATGGAGCGTTTGGTGGTTGTTATATATGAAAATCTTGGGTCTCCAAATCTTTTCTAGGATATTTGGTTGTTAAAATATCTTTTGGTTTTGCAATAGTAACGTGAGTATAGATTTCCGTGATATTAATGGAACTATCTCCTAGCATTTCCTGAATATAACGAATATCAACATCCGCTTCCAATAAAGACGTGGCGAAAGTGTGCCGAAACATATGAGGAGTAATATGCAGATCGATAGCTGCCAATTTTGTATACTTGTTTATCATTCTGCGGACCGATTGATCGGATAGAGGGTTACCAGATTGATTGGTGAAAAAGTAATTG
>ERZ1034882.482-NODE-482-length-19338-cov-7.191308_pt1 | contig 19338 bp, 14 predicted proteins | sample MGYA00520606_ERZ1034882 | MGnify/ENA primary metagenome ERZ1034882 (study PRJEB33766, sample SAMN09781726) | gut metagenome | biome: gut microbiome | host: Homo sapiens | place: Madagascar | study: EMG produced TPA metagenomics assembly of the PRJNA485056 data set...
TTATTTATACCCTCATTATTTTTTGTAAATTTACAACAACGATATGTTTTAATATAATCTAAACATGCAAAGGGAATTGATGCCGGCAAAGAAATTCTAAAGAAAAAATGATGTATGGAGGAATGCTAATGAGCAGTGCAACAATAACTTTATTATTTTTGTTGTTTGCAATCATTATGTTCATATGGGAGAAACTTCCATTAGGCGTTACTTCTATGATTGTCTGTGTGGGGCTGGTAATCACAGGAGTACTTGATTGGAAAACAGCATTTTCAGGATTTATTGACAGTAACGTAATACTTTTTGTAGCCATGTTTATAGTCGGAGGAGCATTATTTGAGACAGGAATGGCTAATAAAATCGGTGGAGTGGTAATACATTTTGCCAAATCAGAAAGACAGCTTATCATAGCAATCATGGTAATTGTAGGATTGATGAGCGGAGTGCTTTCTAACACAGGTACAGCGGCAGTTCTTATACCGGTAGTAATTGGTATAGCCGCTAAATCAGGATATTCAAGATCAAGGCTTTTAATGCCGCTTGTATTTGCGGCAGCGATGGGTGGTAATCTTTCACTTATCGGAGCACCGGGTAATCTTATAGCACAGTCAGCTATGCAGGAGATTGGTAAGTCATTTGGATTCTTTGATTATGCAAAGGTTGGTGTACCAATTCTTATAGCAGGAATAGTATTCTTTGCAATTTTCGGACACAAGCTGCTTCCGGATACTAAGCCTAGTGAAGATTCTGCATTTAATGAAAATGCAGATTTCAGCAATGTTCCTAAATGGAAACAGGTATTATCACTTGTAATTCTTATCCTAACACTTATTGGAATGATATTTGAGGATAAGATTGGCATTAAACTATGTGTTACGGGATGTATCGGAGCACTTGCACTTATTGTTACAGGCGTTATATCTGAGAAACAGGCTTTAAAGTCAATTGATTTAAAGACTATATTCTTATTTGGTGGAACATTATCACTTGCATCAGCACTTTCAAAGTCAGGTGCGGGCGAGCTTATAGCTAATAAAGTAATAGGTCTTTTAGGAGATAACCCATCTCCGTATGTACTTACATTTGTAGTGTTCATGCTTTGCTGTGTACTTACTAACTTTATGAGTAATACAGCAACAACAGCACTTATGGCTCCTATATGTCTCTCAATTGCAAGTGGAATCGGAGCTGACCCAAGTGCGGTACTTATGGCTTGCGTTATTGGTGGTTCATGTGCGTATGCAACACCAATTGGAATGCCAGCTAACACAATGGTTATCGGAGCTGGTGGATATACGTTCAAGGATTACGCCAAAGCAGGTGTACCACTTATATTAGTGGCAACAGTTGTAAGTATGATATTACTTCCAATAATGTATCCATTCTTCCCATAAAAAGATGGATATATATAACAAACAAATACTAAACTTTATATATGAAAAGGAGATAATAATATGTCAAAGGAAGAACAGGTAAAAAAGCTTACTGATTATATGGCAGAGTTTATCGCATATACTGCAAAGAAGCTGCCAGATGATGTAATAGCAAAGCTTGAGGAATTAAGAGATAAAGAGGACAGCCCTCTTTCAAAAACAATCTATAACACAATGTTTGAGAACCAGAAGTTAGCAGTTGAGCTTAACAGACCTAGCTGTCAGGATACAGGTGTATTACAGTTCTGGGTTAAATGTGGAACTAATTTCCCACTTATTGGTGAATTAGAAGGACTTCTTAAGGAAGCAGTGGTTCAGGCAACATTTGAAGCACCATTAAGACACAACAGCGTAGAGACATTTGATGAATACAATACAGGCAAGAATGTAGGTAAGGGAACTCCAACAGTATTCTGGGATATCGTTCCAGACAGCGACCAGTGTGAAATCTATACATATATGGCAGGTGGTGGATGTACACTTCCTGGTAAGGCAATGGTTCTTATGCCTGGTGAAGGCTATGAGGGCGTTACTAAATTCGTACTTGATGTAATGACAAGCTATGGACTTAACGCATGTCCACCATTATTAGTAGGTGTTGGTGTTGCGACATCAGTTGAGACAGCAGCACTTCTTTCTAAGAAGGCTCTTATGAGACCAATTGGTTCACATAATGATAATGAGAGAGCTGCCAAGATGGAGAAGTTACTTGAAGATGGAATTAATTCAATTGGTTTAGGCCCTCAGGGTATGGGTGGTAAATACTCTGTGCTTGGAGTTAATATTGAGAACACAGCCCGTCATCCATCTGCAATCGGTGTAGCTGTTAACGTAGGATGCTGGAGTCATAGACGTGGACATATCATATTTGATAAAGACCTTAACTATACAATAACAACACATTCGGAGGTGACATTATAATGGTAGAGATTAGAAATGGTAAAAAAGTACTTATAACACCTGTATCAGCAGAAGATCTTAAAGATATCAAGGTTGGAGATATTGTCTATCTTGATGGAAGCATGACAACATGCAGAGATGTGGCACATAGAAGACTTGTAGAGGAAGGAAGAGAGCTTCCTGTTGACGTAAGGGATAATGCAATATTCCACGCAGGTCCAATTATCAGACCACTTGAAAATGATAAGTTTGAGATGGTTTCAGTCGGTCCTACAACAAGTATGAGAATGGAAAAGTTCGAGTATGAGTTTGTTAAGCTTACAGGTGTACGTGTCATTATCGGCAAGGGCGGTATGAAAGAAAATACAGAGAGAGCCTGCAAGGAATTCGGTGCAATACATTGTGTTTTCCCAGCTGGTAATGCGGTTGTAGCAGCTACAGAAGTAGAAGAAATTGTAAGAGCAGAATGGAGAGACTTAGGAATGCCTGAGACACTCTGGAACTGTAGAGTTAAAGAATTTGGTCCACTTATTGTATCTATTGATACAAAAGGTGATAATATGTTTGAAGAAAATAAAGTTATCTTCAATAAAAAGAAAGATGAAGCTTATGAGCGTATAAGCAAGGAAGTCGGATTTATTAAATAGCCAGCCTCGTAGTACTTTTACTTACATTACATGAGGGCGTACTGAGTATTCAGTGCGCCCTCCCTCTTGATGTTATACAAAACACGTCATATAAAATAATCCGGGAACATTTTTTTCATATCTGATATATTTTCTGTGTATCTTGTCATGTGAAGCCTTGCAATTGCGACGGCTTTTTCTTTATCTTTGTTTTCAATTGCCTGGACAAGGCCTTCGTGGTCATGCTGTATTCTGCTTTTTTCATTGCATCTGAAGCTTAGAATTGTTGTTCTGTCAAATAATGGTGAAACATTATTGACGAGTTTATACCAGTATTCATTATTGCAGAAGTGGTAGAACATCGCATGAAATTCTTTATCCAGTGCGAATATCTTTTCTTCATCATCTCTTTTAATATACATCTGCCACATTGCGACATTTTCCCATAATTTATCAATCTGTTCTTTAGAGAATATATCACAGGCTTTGGCGGCTAATTCTGACTCAAGCGCACTTCTGAGTCCGCATATTTCATCAGAAATACGTGTGTCTATATAGGTGACATAGATACCGACTTTGGGCTTAATCTCTAACAGATTAATCTGATTAAGTTCAAGCTCAGCCTCTCTTATCGGATTGCTGCTGACATTCATAAGCTTACAGAGCTGTGGTGTTTCAAGCTTTTGACCAGGTTTTAAGTTAAGATGGACAATGTTATATATAAGCTGGCGCACAACATAATCTTTAGCTGATTCATTTGCGTATCTTTCTGATATTTTCATAGTGAAATTCCCCAATTATAATTATTGATTTTTGTGATGTTTGTTTTGCTGCACTTTTTTGTCTGTGTTAAATATACCATGTTTTATTTTATTAATCAAATATTAAGACTTGACAATAAATTTTAATTTATATATATTACCAATGATGTAATATATAACAACGCATGTTAAATATTTCGCATGATTAAGGAGGAAGTTATGTCAAACGACAACAAGAAAATTTCATTAATTCACAAACTGGCATATGGTAGTGGTAATATGCTTGGCAGCGGTGCACTTGCAATAAGTGGTGCGTGGCTTTTATATTTTTACACGACATTTTGTAATATGTCAGTTGTAAAGGCTACACTTATATTTTCTATAGCTACATATCTTGATGTTATTCTTAATCCGCTTATGGGATTTATAACAGATAGTTTTTATAGAACAAAATTGGGAAGAAAATATGGAAGAAGAAGATTCTTTATAATGATTGGAATTCCACTCATGCTCTTATACCCAATGCTGTGGGTTAAAAATATGAACTTTTTCTATTATCTGACAACATATATTTTATTTGAGTTTGTATACACAAGTGTTATGATTCCTTATGATACTTTAGCTGTTGAGATGACCTCTGATTTTAATCAGAGAACATATCTTACAGGGGCAAAAGCAATGTTTGGCAAGCTTGCTAATTTCCTTGGAGCAGCCATTCCAGGAATGTATATTGGTGTATTTGGAAAGGATTCACCATTGCCATTCTTTTATACAGGTGTTACATATTGCGTTATTATGATAGTTTCACTTTCATTTTTATATTTTAATTCATGGGAGAGACCTTATAAGGAGGTCGCTGATGAGGAAGTTCCTAACTTTATAGAGGGAATTAAGAAGTTATTTATTGATATAGTATCAACTTTAAAGATTAAATCATTCCGCGAGCATCTTGGAATGTATCTGTTTGGATTTGGTGCAGAGTGGTTATTCACAGCATGCTTTACATATTTCATAGTATTCTGCTTAAAACAGCCATCAACTCTTGTATCAGAACTTAACAGCATGAGTAGTATTTTACAATTAGTTTCAACAGCTATATTTATTGGAATTGTATCAAAGAAAGGCTTCACTAAGCCATTTATAGGAGCTTTGTCTGTAGTTATAGCAGCTATCATGTGTTATTTTGGTATATTTGTATTCCATACAGGACATATGACACTTTTAGTTGCATTTGTGACAATTATATTTGGACTTGGAACAGGTGGAGTATATTACATTCCTTGGACAGCGTATACATTCATGGCTGATGTGGATGAGGTTGTAACTAACAGAAGACGAGAGGGAGTGTATGCCGGTGCTATGACAATGGCAGGCAAGCTTATGAGAGCAAGTATTGTATTCATATTGGGACAGGTTCTTGCAGCATTTGGATTTGTATCTGGTGCGGCAACACAGCCAGAATCTGCAATCAACGCAATAGCAGGAGTCCTTCTTATAGGTGTAGGTGGAATGGCAGTTATCGGAATTATATTTTCTTTCAGAATGAAGCTTGACCATAAGACACATAAGATTATTATTGATGAGCTCGACAGAATTCACAATGGTGGAAGAAAAGAGGATGTAACAGCAGAGACTAAGCAGACAATAGAAATGCTTACAGGTATTCCTTATGAAAAATGTTTTGGCAATAATAATATAGGGTATCATAATTAATGTTATTAAACTGCATATGGACAATATGCAGTTATAATATTCGGGAGGAAAAAGATATTGGAACTGGCACTTATAACCTCAAAGCAGGTGCTTGAACTGTTTATATTGATATTGGCAGGAGTGCTGCTTTACAGGATGCATGTGGTAAGAGATGAGCATAAGGGAGTTCTGTCAGGGATTCTTATAGATTTTGTTGTGCCATGCATGGTAATTAACTCTTTTATTGGAAAGTCGATTGATAATGCAGGAGAACTTGGAAAAGCATTCATATACAGTATTATTCTGTGTGTAATTGGTATTATAATTACGCTCTTTACCGCATTGCTGGTTAAGAAAGATATACGTGGAGTATATAAGTTTGCATGTTCATTTTCTAATGCGGCATATATGGGATTTCCGCTTATAAGTGCCATGTTTGGTGATATCGGGATAATGTATGCGAGTGCATATGTCACAGTATTCAATATACTTTTGTGGACTGTTGGATACATGTTTTTTGCATCAGTAAAGTCACCTAAGGACATCATACGTGCGGTAGTGACATGTCCGCCTATAATAAGTGTGGCTGTTGGACTTGTGATATATTTTGGAAATATCCAGATAGCGGACGTCATAGTACAGCCTGTAAGTATGGCAGGTGCTATGAATACACCGCTTTCAATGATTATAACAGGTGTGACTGTTGCACAGACGGATATAAGAAATATTCTTAAAAATGTATATCTGTGGATTGGTATTCTGGTTCGTCTCGTAATCATCCCCGGAATATGTACTGCTGTATTTTATATTTTGCATTTTTCCGGAATGACAGCAATGGTTTGTCTTATACTTGAAGCATGCCCGATAGCAGCGATAACTACTATGCTTGCAGTCCAGTATGACAAAAATCAGGAGTATGCAGCTGGATTAGTAGTTGTATCAACCCTGCTAAGTGTAGTATCATTACCTATATACGCAATGATTATACAAATGTGCGGATTATACTAATTTATTCACTGATAATGAAAGGATGAGGATATGTACAGAAGTGATTATAATGTAGAATTGCCAGAGATTAAAAGAAATAAGGTATTTATTAATGACTATGGCGCAGTTGAAGGTGTATTTGATGTGGAGACAGGCAGAAAAAATGCGGCCTGCATACAGAAGGCTATTGAAGAGATGTCTGATATAGGTGGTGGAACAGTTGTGATACCAGCAGGATTATGGGCATGTGCACCTATCAGACTTTTATCAGGAGTTAATCTGTTCCTTCAGGAGCAGTCAGTGCTCAAATTCACTAAATCTAAGGAGGACTATCCTTTAAGAATAACAAGCTATGAGGGACAGGACTGCATAAGGGCTGTATCTCCAATTACTGCAGAAAATGCTGATAATATTGCAATTACAGGTTCAGGTGTTATTGATGGCAGCGGCGATGAGTGGAGACCTGTCAAGAAATTTAAGGTTACGGACAGGCAGTGGGATGAGTTGCTTAAAAAGAGTGAGAACGTTATTACAACGAAAGAAACGCAGATATGGATGCCTAGCAAGTCCAGTTATGATGGTAATATGAAAAATATTCAGGGAAGCGATGAGAATATACTTGCAGATGCAGCAGAGTATTATGATTTCTACCGTCCTGTGATGATAAGCTTAAGACATTGTGACAAAGTACTTCTCCGTGGAGTTTCATTTATGAATTCACCAGCTTGGAATATCCACCCATATTTCTGTACGAACCTCACAGTTGATTATATCAAGATTAGGAATCCATACTATGCACAGAATGGTGATGGTATTGATGTAGAATCATGCACTAATGTGCATATACATCACAGTGAGTTTGAGACAGGTGATGATGCAATCTGTATAAAGTCTGGTAAAAATGCTGTCGCAAGACAGATTACAGGTCCATGCAGCAACATTCATATCCATGACTGTACTGTATTTGAAGGACATGGCGGCTTCGTCATAGGAAGTGAAATGTCACGTGATGTAAGGGATATACTTGTTGAAAACTGTACATTTATCGGGACAGACGTCGGTGTAAGAATCAAGAGTGCACTTGGACGTGGCGGTGTTGTTGAGAATATAACATGCAGGAACATCAGAATGATGAATATTAAGAATGAAGCTGTTATCCTGACGATGGGATATGTGCTTAACCTGCTTAACCGCAACGAGGCTGTTGCTATAGATATTGAAGAGGATGTACCTTATTTTAAGGATATAATTCTTGAAAAACTTGACATAGTTGGATGTGGTACTAAAATAAAGCTTGAACCAGTTCAAGACAGACCAGAGACAATCAGTAACATTGTTATTGAGGGAAAAGTCTATAATGGGGCTTATGTAGAGAAGTAATTCTGGTTTTGTACAGGATTATGCCAGGAGGATTACATGGTATGAGAGAGTTAAGCGAAAGATCAGCCAATTTTACAGATTCAGTTATAAGAAGAATGACAAGAGTTGCCAACAAGTATGGGGCAGTCAATCTGTCACAGGGATTTCCTGATTTTGACCCACCTAAGGAGATAACTGACAAATTATCAGAGGTTGCAGGGATAGGACCTCATCAGTATGCGCTCACATGGGGAGCTAAGAATTTCAGGGATGCTGTTGCAGCCAAATATGAACATTTCTCAGGAATCAAGATAGATCCTGAATCAGAAATTGTTGTCACATGCGGAAGTACAGAGGCTATGATGGCAACTATGCTTAGTATTACTAACCCAGGAGACAAGGTTGTAATATTCTCGCCATTCTACGAGAATTATGGCGCAGATACAATTCTTTCTGGCGCAGAACCAATATATGTACCACTTGTTCCACCAGAATTTACATTTGACCCATCAAAGATTGAGGATGCATTCAAGCAGGGAGCCAAGGCTATAATTGTATGTAACCCATCTAATCCATGCGGTAAGGTGTTCACATACGAGGAGTTAAGCATAATAGCTGACCTTGCCAGGAAATATGACGCCTACGTTGTCACAGATGAGGTATATGAGCACATTGTTTACACACCTAACAAGCATGTGTACATGCAGGCACTTGATGGAATGAGAGACAGGACTATTGTATGTAATTCACTGTCTAAGACTTATTCTATAACAGGATGGAGACTAGGGTATGTCATAGCTAACCCACAGATTATTGACAGGGTAAAGAAGGTTCATGATTTCCTTACAGTAGGAGCGGCTGCACCTCTTATGGAGGCTGCTACAACAGGCCTTATGTTTGGTGATGAATATTATGAGGAGCTTGCCGCCCATTATGCACATATGAAGGAAGTGTTTGTTGGCGGACTTGCAAAGCTCGGTCTCAAATATACGGATCCACAGGGTGCATATTATGTACTTGTTGATGTGAGTGAGTTTGGTGTCAAAGATGATGTCAAATTCTGCGAATGGATGGCGCAGTATGTCGGTGTTGCGGCGGTGCCAGGTTCAAGCTTCTTTAAGGAAGATATTCATAACCTTATAAGATTTCATTTTGCAAAGAAGGATGATACCTTAAATGAGGCTGTAAATAGACTTGCAAACCTTAAAAAGCTTGCAAATGAGGCTGTTGATGTAGAGTGGAGATGATCAACTGTACTTTAATTTCCTACATATATTCTGAGTATTTATCTGGCATCAGGCTTCGGCTTGATGCCACTTTTTAAAATATAGTTGTCATAGAGTATAAAAAAGTATAAAAAGGTATAAAGGAAAATAAAAAGTATAAAACGAAATAAAAAGTATAAATTGGAGTTGATTATTATGCAGAATCCTTTTACAACAACATTTAGTAAAATGCCGGAATACACATATATTGCAACTGAACAGCCAGAAGAAATTCTGAATAATTTTGCGTATGATAATCCATCAGAATCAGTATACAAGATAACGGGTGTGAGAGGTTCTGGAAAAACAGTAATACTAGCCAGGATAGAGGATGAATTGCGTAAGGGACAATATCATTCAGATGGATGGTGTGTATGTGACCTTAACCCACCAAGGGATATATTAATGCAGTTTGCATCAATGCTGCAAAAGGAAGGTCTTGCAAAAGACAGTAAAGGATTTTCATCGGAACAAAATGAAAAATTTTTTGACATAGGAGTTGAAATTGAATTAATGCTCCAGATGGCACAAAAAAAGAGAAAAAAGTTTCTTATAGGAATTGATGAAGTTTCTAAAAGCTCAGAAATGATAATTTTTGCATCTGAATTTGGTAAATGGTTAAGAGCTGGTTATCCTGTATATTTAGTATGCACTGGTTTGTATGAAAATATGAGAGAACTAAGTAATGTTAAGAATCTTACTTTTTTTAGACGTGCAACAACTGTCCAGACAGCTCCGCTTAGTACAATTAAAATGTCGGAAATGTATAAAAATAAGTTAAATGTTGATAATGAAACAGCTAAAACTATGTCTAAATTGACAAAAGGATATGCTTATGCTTTTCAGGAATTAGGTGTTTTATATTTTAAAAAAAGGCCTGAAGAAACATTAGAAGATATTGTAGCATCTCTTAAATCAGAATTATATGCATATTCATATGAAAAAATATGGGAAGAAATGTCGGAAGGAGACCAGTTAATGACAAAGATATTAACTGATAAGGAAGAGTATAAGAGAGAAGAAGTATTAAAATGCATGGGTGAGCGTTCAAATAATTATTCAGTATATCGTGACAGATTACTAAAAAAGGGGATAATTTTTTCAAGGCAGGGATATATATCGCTTGCATTGCCATTTTTTGCTGATTATGTAAAAGAGTATTGTATATAAAAATAAAGAAAAGGATAAAGCTATTATGAACAAATCACAGGATATGGGTACAGGAAGTATACCTAAATTATTGGCAAGGCTGGCTATACCAGCAGTTGTTGCGCAGATTGTCAATCTGCTGTACAACATAGTTGATCGTATCTATATAGGACATATTCCTGGAATTGGTGCTGATGCACTGACAGGTGTCGGATTGTTTACTCCGATTCTGATGCTTATTAACGCATTTGCAATGCTTGCAGGATCTGGTGGTGCACCAAGGGCTGCTATTGCAATGGGAAAGAAGGACAATGAGACTGCCGAGAAGATTCTTGGTAACTGTTTTTCGTTACTATTAATGTTTGCAGCCGGGCTGACTGTTGTGTTCTATGCATTTGCACCACAGATGCTTATGTGGTTTGGTGCAAGTGAAGCGACACTGCCATATGCTTCGTCATATGCGAGAATATATATACTTGGAAGTATATTTGTGCTTATTGTACTTGGCATGAATACATTTATTACAACTCAGGGCTTTGCACAGATAAGTATGATGACTACTGTTATAGGTGCAGTCATTAACATTATTCTTGATCCGATATTCATATTTGTATTCGACATGGGGGTGCGCGGCGCTGCTATTGCGACTGTGTTAAGCCAGATGGTCGGTGCAATATGGATACTTAGATTCTTAACTGGCAATAAGACAATTCTCAAGCTTAAATTATCCAATCTTGCATTGAAGAAGAATATTGTGCTTCCATGTCTTGGGCTTGGAATATCAACATTTGTAATGATGGCAACTGAGAGTATTCTGTCAATCAGTTTTACGTCAAGTCTTGCAAGATTCGGTGGAGATGTGGCAGTTGGTGCCATGACAATTATTACAAGTGTAAACCAGCTTGCAGTTATGCCGCTTAATGGTGTGTGTCAGGGTGGACAGCCTATTATCAGTTATAATTATGGTGCTAATAACAGTGAGAGAGTTAAGAAAGCATTTTTTGCACAATTTGGAGTGTGTGTTGCTTATGCGGCAGTATTCTGGTGTCTTGTAATGGCATTTCCGGGTATGTTTGCAGGAATATTTACCAGTGATAAGGCACTTACAGAATACACGTCATGGGCAATAAGGATATATATGGCTGGAATATTTGCCACTGGTTTCCAGGCGTGCTGCCAGATGAGCTTTATGGCACTGGGACAGGCTAAAATCAGCCTTTTTATGGCATGTCTACGTAAGCTGATTCTTCTTATACCGCTTATCTTTATTCTGCCTCTGTTCATGGAGGATAAGGTGTTTGCAGTATTTGTGGCAGAACCTGTCAGTGATATTGTGGCAGCAGTTATAACAACTACAGCGTTTATGAAGCGGTTTAGCAGGATAATTGGAGAAAAGGAGTGAGGGTTGTTGATAAAATCTCTCATTTAGAATTGTTGACATAGCGGCTTTATTATTATATTCTCTACAGAAGTTAGCGAAAGCGAACGAAGAGTAGAGAAGACTAATAAGGAGCCGCTATCATTATGTTACTAATCATTTCAATTATAATTGTGTCTTTATTTATATATTTTCTAAGGGATTCATTAAAGAAAAATCCTACAGTGTTCTATATCGGGGCAGCAGTTATATCAATAGCTGTGTTTGCTCTCGGATTCGTTGATTTTCCGATATGGATAAAACAAAATATTCTTGGCATCTTTGCCAAAGGTTCAATTGGAACGGCGATGTTTGTATTCGTAATGTATGCAGGCGCGCTTCCTAAAGGCTCAAGGTTAATTGCGCCATTGATGAGAATAAGGGGCGAACTGTCTATTACAGCAGCAATACTTGTGCTGTGTCATAACGTAACATATGGAATGACATATTTCAAAATGCTTTTTACCGCACCGGCAGCACTCAGTACAACACAGTTAACGGCTGCGGTTGTAAGTATTATTCTTATTGCGTTAATGCTTGTGCTTACTGTCACATCATTTCCATCAGTAAGGAAAAAGATGCAGCCTAAGAAGTGGAAGCAGCTACAGAGAAGTGCATATGTGTTCTACGGCCTTATGTATATACATGTAATGCTTATAAATGTACCACTTGCAAGAGGTGGAATAACTTCATATATACTCAATGTAGTTGTGTATAGCGTTGTATTTATTGTGTATGCAGCTATGAGAATTAACAAATATCTTGTGAGGGCTGGCAGAAATAATCTGAATGCGGCAGTTAATATTGCGGCTGTAGTTATTATTGTGTGCATGTCGGGATTATGTTTTGCTGGAAATGGGGCAGCGGACAGTGATTCTGATAAGGGTGTTACAGGTAATGGTTCTAACGCATCGGGTGGTACAACATTTAAAGCGGATGGTACTTACACAGGAACTTCCACATGTGAGACATATGGGTACAAAGTTACGGTCGTTATGACGATACAGGATGATAAAATCACAGAGGTCACAGCATCTTCTGAGGCAGGCAGACAGGACAGCGTGTATTTTGATATGGCTGCTGCATCGGTTCCAGAACAGATTGTTAACAATCAGGGTTCAAAAGGTGTTGACTCGGTATCTGGCGCTACATTATCAAGCAAGGCTATTAAAGTCGCATTTTATAATGCTTATAAATCGGCTTTGAAATAGAATATCACAAGACAAGGAGAAATATGATGAGAAAGACATTTTTATCAAAAGCATTAGCTATGGCAGCAGCCGCAATACTTGCAGTTACAGGTGTAACAGCTATAACACCAGTTGTTAAGGCATATGCGGCAGACGAGTATTCATATGTGTATGCAGGTCTTACATGGAATGAATACTGGGAAAATGAGGGCGTATACGGAGCAGGAAATGACAAAGCTGATGCTGCTAAAGATACACATAATGAGCTTGATAAGGGCGCATTTGATGCTGTATCAAGAGCTACTACCAATCACGGACTTCACAGAGGAAGTTTCCAGTGCATGGCAACTGTAGAGACAGAGGAAGGCCAGAAGTTTGAGCTTGCTGGATGGTCTGAAGATGGAACACAGATGATATTTACTAATGGAGATACAGCATCATACAGCAAGGGAACAATTGAATATAAGGGATCATCTTTCAAGGTTAAGAGTTATGAGGTTACAGGTATCAAGTATGTTCCAGTTAAGGTTAAGACATCAGACCTTGCAGATTTTAAGGCAAAGTATTCAGTAGTAGAAAATGGCGGTTCACTCTTTGGTGGATTTGGCGAGAACCAGCTTAAGTCATACAAAGAGACAGCAGAAGTGACAGAGAAGACTAATGGATTAAAGACAGCTTCTAAAAATGCGGATGGAACATTTTCATTCACAGCAAGACAGACAGGCACTGATTCTGGTATCAAGGGAGCTTCTCTTCAGACAGCATCTGATATAACAGTTACGGTTAACAAGAAAAATTCAGAGAAAAATGCAACTGGAGCATATGGCGAGTTTTTAAGAGTTGATTTAACTGGTGATGGCTATGGTGCACTTGGTGATAAGATGCAGGCTGTAGAGTGGAGTTACTATGGAAAAGATTCAACCAGGACAACAGCACTTGCCACATACGGAACTAAATTTGCAGCAGATAACTGGATGCACAAGGTTAACGGAATCCAGCTTGGACTTACAGATTCTGGCAGATGCCAGCTTCCAGCCAACGCAGATGGAACAGGTTACTGGTCACTTACAGTATATGCATTAGGATATGCTGATTACACAGTTGATTTTGAGGTTACAGAGGATAATCTTGCGCTTGTTAAAGAGAAGGTCAGCGATACTTCTAAGCTTGATGCAGCAGTAGAGCGTGCAAAGGCATTAAAAGAGTCTGATTACACAGCTAACAGCTGGGAAAAGATGCAGGTTGAGTATGATGAGGCTTTAGAGGCCCAAAATACAGCTGAATATCAGGCTGAGGTAGACGAGGCAACACAGCATCTTAACAATGCTATAGATTCTCTTGTAGAGGAAGAGGATGACACTAATTATGCTGCTACATATACATTATTTGCAATTATTGTGCTTGCAGCAGTTGTTATAGTTGCTCTTAGAGTAAGAAACAGCAGAAAGAATAAGTTTAGAGAATAAAACATAGTTTATATTTAATCTGGATGAAATAATTATAATAATATGTTAAGATTACATGTATCATCAAAACAAAATGTTGGGAGGATTTCATGGGTTTTAGCAAAGAAAAATTCAGACAGATAGTATTACTTATGGTAATAGCAGCGGCACTTGTGCTTGTTATTATTTACAGCCACCAGATCCTTGGTGCATTAGGGGTTGCGGTCAGTATTATAATGCCATTTGCAGCCGGCGGCGCAATAGCATTTGTACTTAACATTCCAATGAGGCAGATAGAGAATAAATTGCTGGGAAAATGGAATAATAAGTATTCAGAAAAGTTAAAAAGACCTGTAAGTATTGTGCTTACATTATTATTTGTTGTGCTGCTTATCACGATTTTAATAGCGACAGTTGTTCCACAGGTTGGAAAGGCTGTCGCTGATGTTGCAAAACAGATTCCGATGTTTGCAGACAGAATAATGGCTATTGTGTCTGATTTACAGCAGCAATATCCTGAGATGGGCAGACAGACTGATATATTAAGCCAGCTTGAACAGAACTGGGACGCTATAGTTAATGGCGTGTTTTCATTTATGAAAAATGGTTTCGGAGATATGCTTAATTCAACAATAGGAATTGCAAGCGGAATTGTAAGCAGGGTTGCAAGCGGGTTTATTGCGTTTATATTCAGTATATATATCCTGGCACAGAAGGAAAAGCTTGGAAATCAGGTAAATAGAATATTTAAAGCATTTTTACCAGCGAAGGTTAATGAAAAAATACAGCGTGTATGTACGCTGCTTAGCAGGAATTTTACTAATTTTATAACTGGACAGTGCCTTGAAGCATGTATTCTTGGTTCTATGTTTGTTGTGTCCATGTTTATATTCAGGATGCCATATGCGGTTATGATTGGTGTTCTTATTGCATTTACTGCACTTATACCTATCGTTGGAGCATTTATCGGATGTGTAGTCGGAGCATTTCTTATTCTGCTTGTAAGTCCAATTAAAGCATTAGGCTTTGTTATACTTTTTCTTGTCCTGCAGCAGATTGAGGGAAATCTTATCTATCCAAGAGTTGTAGGAAGCTCGGTAGGTCTTCCTGCTATCTGGGTTTTAGCTGCAGTAACCATAGGCGGAAGCATGTTTGGAATAATCGGCATGCTTGCATTTATCCCGCTTGTGTCCACCTTGTATATGCTTCTGCGTGATGAGGTCAACAGAAGAAATGGGACAGGTAAATAGAGCTTTTCAAATGATCATATTAATGATATAATATTCCAAAATGTTGATGCGACATACATTTTATTATTCTAAAATGTTGATATGATACACATTTTATTATTCTAAAATGTTGATTAGCATTACCGAAGGATTATAATTTCGCTGACATGGGGGAAATATGTTAAAAAGAAAAGCTGCCTCTTTTATAGAGAACTGGATTAAAACAAAAAATAAAAAATGTCTTGTTGTGCAGGGAGCCAGACAAACTGGAAAGACATATATAATAGAACAATTTGCAAAAGACAATTATGAAGAGCTGGTTGAGATTAATTTCAAACAGATGCCTTCTGCTGCTGAAATTTTTATGGGTGATCTCACAGTAGAAAACATGGTTATGTCTTTACGATTTCGTTTTCCTGACAAAAAAATTGTGCCTGGAAAAACACTGATTTTTTTTGATGAGATACAGGAATGCCAGGAAGCCATAACATCGTTAAAGTTTTGGGCTGTTGATAACAGATATGATGTTATTACATCAGGCTCACTTCTTGGAATAGACTATAAACGCGCATCGTCTTATCCTGTTGGATATGTTGATTATCTGAAAATGTATGGTATTGATTTTGAAGAATTTCTTTGGGGAATTGGCATATCAGAAGACATGATTGCAAATTTATGTGGTTATCTTCAGAGGAGAGCTGTAATTCCTGAGGCAATTCATTTGCAAATGATGCAGTATTACAGACAATATATTGCAATAGGCGGTATGCCGGAAGCGGTTCAGAAATATATAGATACAAAGGATTTTCGTGATGTTGATGTAATTCAGAGAAGTCTTTTGCAGGGATATCAATATGATATAGCACATTACGCAACAGCAGAAGAAAAGGTTAAAGCAGAGAAATGTTATCTTTCTCTTGCAAAACAGCTGTTGGAGAAAGAAAATCATAAGTTCCAGTATAAAGAAGTTGAGCATGGCGGAAGGGCACAAAAATATTATTCAAGCATTGAGTGGCTGCTTCGTGCAGATATGATTCATTTATGTAAGCTTGTGACAAATATCAGATTTGATTTAGATGATTATACGAAAGATGGTATTTATAGGGCGTATACTACGGATTTATCTTTACTTATTGCAATGAAAGATTTTTCACTAAAACAGCATATTGTGGAAAATACTGTGACAGGACATTCAAAAGGAGGCATATTTGAATGTGCAATAGCAGATGCTCTTTATAAAAAAGGATACCAGTTATATTTTTATAAAAATGAATCAACGAAAAAGGAAATTGATTTTATTATCCAGAAAGATGGAAAGCCAGTTCCAATTGAGGTTAAGAGTGGTAATAATCGGGCAAATTCGCTTAAATCATTTATGAAGAATAATAGTGATGTTTCGTATGGATATAAGTTTGCTGACAGTAACATAGGAATTGATGATGATGGTATAATTACCCTGCCACTATATATGATTGCATTTATTTAAAAATATCCCCTGAAAAGCCTGGATTTGTATTTACCAGCTTTTCAGGGGGTTTTCATATGTGTATTATGAATTTATCTTAAGTATATATCAAACTACTTTTATCTGATTCCGAATATAAGATAAAGCAGATTGTAATTGTAGAACATGACAGCGGCAACTAATGAAACTGTTGACATAATCTTGATAAGGATATCAAGTGATGGACCAACTGTATCTTTAAGAGGATCACCAACTGTATCACCGACAACGGCAGCATCATGGGCTGGTGAGCCTTTGCCCTGACCTTCAATAGCACCTGATTCAATGTACTTCTTACCATTATCCCATGCACCACCTGCGTTACCTGTGAATATCGCAAGCATGATAGCTGAGAGAGTTGCACCGATAAGAAGACCACCTACGAAGTAAGGACCAAAGAGGAAGCCTGCTATAACTGGGAATATGATTGATATGATAGCTGGCATTCTCATCTCTTTTAAGGCACCCTGTGAAGAAATCTCGATACATGTCTTATAATCTGGTTTAGCCTTGCCTTCAAGGATACCAGGAATCTCCTTGAACTGACGTCTTACCTCTTCCACCATCTTTCTTGCAGCATTGGCAACAGCTTCTATAAGCATGCCTGAGAAGAGGTATGGAAGAGCTGCACCGACAAGGGCACCAGAAAGAATAAGTGGATTAGTAAAGTTGAGGTCTAAGCTTGAACCCTCTGGCTGGAAAGCATATAAGAAGCTTACCATAAGTGAGAGAGCAGCAAGTGAAGCTGAACCGATGGCAAAACCTTTACCTATAGCTGCAGTTGTGTTACCAACAGAATCAAGCTTATCTGTAATATTACGAACCTCTGGTTCAAGCTCTGACATCTCAGCAATACCACCGGCGTTATCAGAGATAGGACCATATGTATCAACAGAAACTGTTGCAGATACAAATGAAAGCATACCTACGGCAGCCATGGCAATACCAAACATTCCTGATACAGCATATGAAGCGTATGTTGTGATGCCAAGAACAATAAGAGGATACATACATGATTTCATACCAACGGCAAGACCCTGTGTGATAGTAAGAGCAGCACCTTCCTTAGATGCGGCTGCGATAGTCTGTGTTGGCTTGTAATCATAACTTGTGTAGTATTCTGCGATACCACCGATAATAACACCACTGATAACACCAAGAGATGCTGCAATCCATGGTGAAATGAATCCGATATTAAATCCTGCAACCTTTAATACTTCAGCAGTCTCTGGCTGGAATAACAGATAAGTTGCGATAAATCCACCTATTATAGTGATAGCGGCTGCACTCCATGTAGAGATATTAAGGTCTCTGTGTGGGTTATCAGAACCCTTCTTTAATAATACATATGCGATACCAAGAATTGATGCGATAAGACCAATTGATGCAAATACAAGTGGAAAATACATCATCTTGGAAAGCATAGCATCTGAAACATCAATATTGTTAGCTGCGTTAGAGAGGTAAAGGCTTACTGCAAGAATAATTGCTGATGAGATAGCTCCAACGAAAGATTCAAGAAGGTCAGAACCCAGACCGGCAACATCACCTACGTTATCACCTACATTATCAGCGATAGTAGCCGGGTTACGTGGGTCATCCTCTGGAATATGTGCTTCTGTCTTACCAACAAGGTCAGCACCCATATCAGCCGCCTTAGTATAGATACCACCGCCGACACGGTTGAACATGGCAACGATAGAACAACCAAGTGCATAGCATGAAAGGCACTGTGTGAATACATGTCCACCTCTTAAAGCCTCTATATCAAGCATGTTAAGTCCAAAACCAAAGATTAAATATACGAGAAATAATCCAAGTAAGGCAAATCCGCCAACACAAAGTCCCATAACTGAACCACCTTTAAGTGCAACCTTTAAAGTAGAACCGATATCCTTTGTCTGTCTTGCAGTGTTAGAAACACGGACATTAGCATAAGTTGCTATCTTCATGCCAACCCAGCCTGCTGATGCGCTCATAAGTACGCCTATCATAAAGCAGACAGAAGGCTCCCAGCTAAATGCTCCATACTGGACAGAGAAGATAGCTGCGAATACGACAGCGATAATAACTACAACAACTGCAATGATTTTGTACTCGTATGTTATAAATGCATTCGCACCAACCCTGATAGCGGCTGCAATCTCTGACATACGATCTGTTCCTTCATCAAGCTTTTTAACTCCGATGAAGTTGAATGCTGCATAGCCAAGTGCAAGCAATGCTGCAACAATGACTAAAACTAATAAAGCTTCCATAGTATTTCTCCTTGAACGTTTATTTTGTGTTGCCTTCATGAACATGATAGGAACAACATCTTGTTAAATCTTAACAAATAAATATCATATAGTCAAATAAAATTATACAGAATTACCATAAAA
>ERZ1034882.489-NODE-489-length-19225-cov-13.791028_pt1 | contig 19225 bp, 19 predicted proteins | sample MGYA00520606_ERZ1034882 | MGnify/ENA primary metagenome ERZ1034882 (study PRJEB33766, sample SAMN09781726) | gut metagenome | biome: gut microbiome | host: Homo sapiens | place: Madagascar | study: EMG produced TPA metagenomics assembly of the PRJNA485056 data...
AGAACACCAGCCTTCCAAGCTGGATACGTGGGTTCGATTCCCATCACCCGCTTTTTTGTTACCCTTTTTTGTTTGTCCACTAAGTATTTCATAATGCATTTAAACTGTCGTACAGCTGCTTTTACACATACCTATACATAAAACAAAAGCCGATACACCGTGTCTCCACGAAATGTATCGGCTTTTATTATGCGCTAGATAAAATATGTATTCCCTAATAATGTCTGACTAGAATAAATCTACACGACCTGAAAACTTATCATTTATAACATAGTATGCAGAATACTCCTCCGGCTTGATGTAGATGTTAAGCTTTCTGATGAATCCTGCCTTGTGTCCCTCAGCAACGAACTGAGCCTTAACACGCTCCTCGACAGCTGCTGTATCAACCTCGCTGTTCTGGTACTGAACAATAATCTCCGGCTTTACCGGCTCCTTCTTTGCAGGTTTTGCCTCTTTAGCTGTCTTTGCAGCTTTTGCTGCCTTTGCTGTTGTCTTCTTAACAGTGTCCTTTACATCAGCCTTAACCTCAGCGGCCTTCTCAGCAACCTTCTCAGTTGTCTTTTCAACAGCCTTCTCAACCTTCTCGGTTGTCTTCTCTACGGCTTTTTCTACCTCAGCCTTTACATCGGCTTTTACATCAGCCTTAGGCTCTGAAACCGGCTGTGCCACTGTTTCCTCTTTTTTTACTTCAACCGGCTTTACTGCCTGCTTTGCTGTCTTTGAGTTATTCTTTTTACGCATACTATTTTCCTCCTCATGCTCATTATTCACATACTAAAAAATTTTCAATTGCAACTAAAGCTTCCTGCTCATCATCACCTTTTGTAACAATATCAACAGTCATTCCATCCGAAGGATTAAATGCCATAATACCCATGATGCTTTTTGCATTGATTTTGCGATTGTCACTCTCCAATGTAATCTCACTATCGAACTTGCATGCCACTTGAACAAGCTCTGCGATTGGATTATCATGACCTTCACATACTTTTGTAACGACAATACTCTTCTTACTCATACGTTCTCCTTAAAAAAAAAGTATTAAACCTGTTTCATACTTATTTAATATATCCCAATTGTAACCGCTTTTCAATCCTTAGGAAAATTTCTGTTAAACTTTACCTAATGAGCTTACATTTAATGTCACAAAATCGGCATTATTACAACATTATTCTGTTTATTTTGTCATGTACGTGATAAAATGCAAGCCACCATTATAAAACATTCTGTCAGCATCCTCATAGCTCATCGATGTCGTTGCGCCATTATCCGGATTATAAATATATAAAGCTCCATTTGAAGAGTATCCTGTCACAAGCACTGCCGACGTATTTCCCGTCATCGCAAATACCGGATTGCCCTGGCTGATATAAAAGATAATATCCTCAGAAGACACTCCCTGTAAATCCAGGATTTCCTTGTCCGGCAGGTTGTTTTTGAGCACATCAACAGCACTGCTGCCTGCTCCAATCAGCTCAGACACACTTACCGTAACATCGTTGTAGGTAAGCATTGCACTTACCGACTTCACGACACTGTCAGCATCCTTATCGGTTTCATTACATGCAATATTCGCAAATGCATTTACTGCATTTTTTCTTGCCCTCATCCATACATACTGCTGGTTTGAGTCAATTACCACTCCCATGCTGTCATTTGCCTGTTTTATGGCATCCGAGATGTTATCAGATGCAAAAATCACATCCCCCTTTGCATAAACATAGAAATGGACTGTATTGTCATCAAACTTTAAATCAACAGTAGTATCATGCGAGTTTATAGTCATCTGTGCTGTCAGCTGCTTCAGCTTATCCGGCTTTTTACCACCTGCTATACTAATAGCGCTGACCGTCAGCTTTGTATCGGACTGGCTCGTATCAAGAGCTATCTTCTGCTTCGAATCAGCCTCCCGGTTCATAATGGTATCCTGACCGATTTCTGCATACACACCATTGTTTTGCGCAATCAGATCTATCGTCACCGTATATCCATCCACAGAAATTTTCTCGACATAGCCGCCCGAAGGGGTATATGTCTTAAGCTCCGACTGGTCAGATGTATCAAGAATAATAAGGCCATTCATCGGAAATGTTGTGTTTCCGGCTGCATCAGAGACCACATCAGCAGCATTCGCCTGTCCATATATGAAATCCTCACCTATGAAGCCAAGCGGACGCAGATACTGGTCGTCGCCCTTTTTGACCTCAAAGGTCTTGCCACTCTTTAAATCCATCACTTTTATCGTATTTGATGAGTACTGATTTGCAGAATCCACCCATGCAAAGTATCTGTTACTCTCCGATGCGCAGTAAGAGCCTGTAGACAAGCCCTCAACCACCTTCTTTACTGACATTGAACCTAAATTAATCCTATAGAGACTGTCATCCATCATGAGATAGAATTCATTCTTCTCATTGAGATAAAGCATCTTGCCCATCTCAGCCTTTAGCACCTCATATGATGTCTTAGAAGGGATAAACGCTTCCTCATCTATAGTATGTGCCAGACCGTCATAATGGTACACACCGGTTCCCACCTCTCCCTCGTGGGTGCCTCTGTTCATATATCCGTATACCACAAAATCAATACTGCCCGCTTCGTCTACACTGACAATCTTTATATCGTGATGATTCCAGTTTTCACGCTCATCAATGCCCTCAGCGTCCCTGAAGCTGAATACCTTGATTATCATTCCATTGTTGATATCATAGGAGTATAAATCTCCCTCCTGGACAAAGCATATCACACTACCTGCTTCATTGGCCCTGTACTCTGCCTCACTGCTTCTGATGCCAAGCATTACGCTGCCTGAATCCGATAAAAAGCTGTTTTCACTGTTAAAAATCTGATTTGCCGTTCTCTCATAGTTGAGCACGTACATACGGCTTTCCGTCTGGCGCAGCCTGAAATATTCTCTCACATTGTAATACTCAGTCTCACCCTTACCGTCCACATAGCTCATCACATAGTCTATTGTGACCACATCATAAGAATCGTTTATTTCCTTTAGGGCTATGACCGGATTCGTATACTGTGCAGCGGCCATTGAGCCCCAGGTAATCTGACTCACCGTAGATGTCAGATCCACATGTGCAAGCGTATTTCTGTCACCGGTTGTTGTCTCCATATATGTTGTAAAGAAGGATTTGTCATCCTTTATAAACGTCTCATCATGAAACTTCTTTGCAAACTCGACAACCTTTGCAGCTGCCTTTCCATCGGTCTGCATAATCCTGCTGTAATAATATACATTATCCTGACCGCTTGTGATTGTAAACACCAAAAGATACTCAGTATTTTCATCCATAACATTCGGCATGCTTATGTCCGCCTGAATAGTATTATCCTTATTAGAAAAAGAAGATATCTCGTCATCGGCCACCAGCCTCTTGCCATCCATGCTTCTGATCTTGTATGATATCCTGTCAACAGCCATGCCATATGTTGAAATGGATAATGAGAGCTTCCTGTCATCCGAAATTGGAATAACGCAATCGCGCATCTTTGTCGGATCCATCTCAGTAGTATATCCATGGAGGGGGTTTATCTTTATTTTATCCAGATTAAATGACATAACCGGCAGCGTTGCATCCGCCTGCTTCGTGGTCATATCCTTATTTCCCTTGTTTGTAGTTATGCAAAATGTAATTAATGCTGCAATAAATACTACTATAAGTACTATCGGCTTTATCACTTTCTTACTCATAAAATCATATCCTTATATCTACCAGAATCTTTGGTACCTTCTGTATCTGCATCTTCGTCTGCAGAGTTCACAGTTAAAAAGTATGCCCGCTATTGTACAGATAAAGCACCTGCTGCTTTGCTCTGAGATAAATCTGCCGGCAATCCTGTCTGCCTCATCGAAAAGACGCTGCCTGTCAGGCACCTCATCATAGATAAAGCTGCCCTCATACTCCAGCTCATCCATTCGCTGCTCTACTGCAGACTGTATCATCGCCGTATCATGCGGATACATATCCTTTATCATCCCCAGGTCCTTTGCAAATGCATCCTCATTTTTATAGTAATCCATAAACGGAAATGTTTTATAAAAAGGTAACATCAAAAAACCTCTTTTTAATCATTATATGCTATATTCAGCTATTAGTTGCATGCTATAACAAACAATGCTGCAATAAAAATGCATGCGCCCAGGAATTTCTTTCCCGATACCTTCTCCTTCAGTATCACGCTGGAGCATATCATCATCACAATAATCGTCAAATTAAAAATATACCCTGCATAGCTGCCGGACATTGAAACTGCCCTGCCATAAAAATCATATGCTAACGGGTATGCAATGCCTGCAAGAATCAGGCATATACCATCAACAAATGACATGGATCTGATTTTTTTCATGCCTCCTGTTGCAATAGTAAATATAATAAGCACCAGCATTCCTATAAATACACACCAGAACGCAATAAAGCCCTTATCCAGCTGTATCCCGCCAAGTGACACCAGAATATGTGCTGCCGACGCACAAACTGCAGCAAGAATCGCAAACAAAATACCTGTTCCATCCAGATTTAAAATAACCGTTCCAACAATCATGAGTGCAATCGCTATATAATCAAAAGTGTCAGGGGTGTTATGAAACAGAAAAAATCCCGCTGCAAGCGTGATTATATAGCTGCATTTAACTATAGCTGTAACCTGAAATGTGTAGCCCTCATGTATGGATTTAAAAAAACAGATGCCAAAAAGCCCTGTTGCAAGCCCTGCCAGAAGTATAAATATAACGCTCCTTTGGCCGAGTGCAATCAGGCTGCTTCCCGTTATATTATCTTTCCTGTAAAAAAATATAGACGCACATAAAACAATCCCGGCAATGCTTCCCGCCAGCGCCGGGTCTGTCTTTTTAGTTCCAACCTTGGCCAAAATAGGCACACATGCTGCAATAAAGGTTGCAGCACATGCCCATATAATTCCTGTCATATACATTACCTCACCATGTATCTATTACTGTGACTGTGCAGCACTATCTGCAGCTCCTGTTGTACTGCCATCTGCTGTACCCTGACTGGCAGCCCCGCTATCTGCCGCACCTGATGTGCCGCTGTCTGTAGTGCTGTCAGCCATATCTGACTTGACGTAGTCAGAGCTGACATAGCCTGTCTGTCCCTGGAAGATAACCTGTGTCCAGCCATTGTCCTCTGATACAAACTCAAGCTTCACATTCTGTCCTATAACAGTAACTATATTTGCGTTTTTATCAGGCTTCTCTCTCATGTTTACACTGCTTGTAGTGGTGACGTAAGTTTTTTCGGTTCCCTCTGTAGTCTGCTGTGGCAGATATATGGCGCCTATCTCTGTACCACTATCGCCGGCACTGTCAGTTTCACTTTCGCTAACTGCATTCTGTTGTGCCTTGTCCTGCTCCTTTTTTTTGCCGCCCTTTGAGGTAACGGTAATCACTATTGTAGCAATCAGGGCAATAAGAAAAAGACATATTGCTGCAAAAATCAGTCTGGCGATTATAACATCTTTTCTGTGGCTCGCTTTCATATTATTCTCCTTTTGTATTATCTGTGTTTACTATTTCTTACGCTTTTCTTTTTGTCTTATGAATTTCTTCTGTTTTTAAGCTTCAATACTCCACCTATTGCAAGAAGCACCACACTCAGGCATGCCACAATAAATAAATCAGGAACATAGTCCTTTATTACCCAGTATGGTATGCCTCCGACAATAGGCGCAATAACTATGCCCACCGGCAAAAACAGATGCAGAAAAATATTCGCTATCAGGTTTCCGCTATTGTCTGTTCTCCATTTGTGCGACTTGATAATCTCCATCAGCGCAACCAATATAAATGCTGCAAAAACAAGGTCATAGAACAGGTGCGCATCGACATAATCCTTTGGGTCAAGCTCGTCTGTTGCATATCCCATAAGCGTCATCACAACCTTTGAGGTTACCTTGTTCATCAGATTGTTTGTGACCATATAGTCATTGGTATTTGCAAGGAATACAACACCCACGCCGCTCTCCGGAAGCAGATACATGTCAGCGATATAGTTTTCCGTGAGACCTGTGTGATTGTACACTGTCTCGACATATTTATCCGAACGTACCCAGCCCATACCATAGCCTGTCTCACCGGACTCATCCATAGGCACTGTTGAGCGAAACATTGTGCTAAGGCTCTTGTCAGAGAGTATTCCATAGCCGCCACGCAGATACATCTGCAGATATTTTCCCATATCATTTGCGCTGGATGCAATATATCCCGCCGGTACAGTGGACCACGAATCGCTGAGCGGATACTTCACATCGCTTTCCACCGAAAAACCGAAATAATTGTTGTGGCCTGTAATCAGACCATCCTCCTTCGCTTTTGCATAGGCTGCGCTGCTGTGAGTCATGCCAAGTGGTGTAAAAAATGTCGCTGTCAGATAATCGCTGTAGCTGACACCTGATACTTTTTCCACTATAAGGCCAAGTATGTCATAATTGACATTCGCATAGGTATATTCTCCATTTTTGCCAACAATCTTTGCATTTCCCACATGCTGGTACACGCCAAGTCCGCTTGTGTGATTGAGCAGCTGTCTTATTGTAATCCTTGTCGCATCCTTTGGATTTTTGAATACCTCAGCTGCATCCAGATAAGGATTTACCGGGCTATCAATATTCAGATGTCCTCCCTCATACAGCTTCATGATGCATGCCGCAGTAAATGACTTGCTGAGCGAGCCGGTGATAAACGGCGTGTCAAGGCTCTTGCAATCCCCATATGTACCGGAGAAAAGCACGCCCTCTGCATCTACCACCTCAACAGCCATGCCCGGAATCCTGTAATTGTCACAGGCTGCCTTTAAGGTATCCTCTATCTCTGTATATTTCGGCGAATAATTGTTGTTGTCAAGCCTTGGAATCATATCTATCACAAGACCCACTATAATAGCAACCACTATTCCCATCAGAGCTCTCTGTGGTATCAGTCCGATATAATGTGCATAATTGGTATATGTCTTTTTCGCCATATCCTCGGTGCCCTTTATCCACACCTTAGGCGTATGTGCATACCAGCCACAGTATACTACCAGTTCAAGAAACAAAAGCACTGCCATCCATATCAACAGCGCAAACACAAAGCCCGTTGAAAAGCTTGTTGCACCGGCTATTGATGTAAGTATGACAAGCGCTATCGTCCAGAATATAAGTGTCGGAAGCTTCTTTACAAACTTCTCCCAGTCTGTCATGATACGGATATTCCGATTTCTGTAGCCGCGCATATGCATGACCTTTTTCTGCAGCTTTTCTGGCATATTACTTATCTTATATGCCGGATCCCGCTTTATCCTTATTACTCTGTATATGCCAAATATTAAGCAGCAGACTATTATCTCAACTGCCAGTACCATTCTATCAACCACCTTATGTCTTATTTACAGTCGTATGAGGCTGTACCTTACATAACAAAAATTTAGCACATTTTTTATGCTATGTAAACACAAAATACCTTAAAAAATATGGCTAATACTACGGGCCGTAAGCACCACAAAGCGGTGGTGCACACGGACTTTCCTCTCCGGCTGTCTCCATAACCACAACCGGTGCATCATAATTCCTAGTCTTTGAATCGATAGGAAACATGCCTGATGCCTCACCTGTGATGGTATTTCTCCATGTCCGAAATGGCACAAGCAGATTATCCTCACTGTCAAAAGGCAGATATCCATGCATCCTGCGCCATTTTGCTGTAGCAGTCTGAAATGCCCTCCCCGATAAGCACCGCCTTTATTCTTGTTGAGCCGAACTCGATTCCGAGTACAGCCCTGCCGCTTTCAATATCACTTTTTTTATTAAAATTTAAGATTATATTGATAGAATGTAAAAATTATGTTATGTTATATGTGTTTTGTGTAAACTAAATATGTATAACTGGAGCAAATAGTAAAACAAATTATTTTTACAAACGGAGGTAAACATGAACATTTACTCTATATTGCAGTTATGCGGTGGACTTGCCTTTTTCCTTTTCGGAATGCATGTTATGTCAGGCAGTCTTGAGAAGCTCGCAGGAGGCAATCTCCAAAAGATACTTAAGGAGGTAACCTCAAACCCTGTCAAGAGCTTATTTTTTGGAGCAATAGTCACTATTGCAATCCAATCCTCATCCGCACTTACTGTTATGCTTGTCGGACTCGTAAACTCCGGCATCATGGAGCTTGCCCAGACTGTTGGTGTCATCATGGGTTCCAACATCGGAACCACTCTCACCGCATGGATTCTTAGTCTTTCAGGTATCGAAAGTGACAATCTGTTCATCTCGATGTTAAAGCCTGAGAACTTCTCCCCTGTCATCGCGCTTATCGGTGTGATTATGATTATGGGAAGCAAGAAGGAAAAGCGCAAAGACGTTGGAATCATCATGGCAGGTTTTGCCGTACTCATGTATGGTATGCAGCTCATGAGCGGCGCTGTATCACCACTCGCAGATATGCCTGAATTTACCGGACTGCTCACCACCTTTAACAATCCATTCCTCGGAGTGCTTGTAGGTGCTGTATTTACCGGAGTCATCCAGTCATCTGCCGCATCAGTTGGTGTGCTGCAGGCTTTAGCCATGACAGGCGCTATCTCATATAGCATGGCTATCCCGATCATCATGGGTCAGAACATCGGTACATGCGTGACTGCACTGCTTTCGTCAATCGGCGTAAACAAAAATGCCAAGAGAGTATCCATCATCCACATCAGCTTCAATCTGTTTGGTACAGCGATAGGACTTGTAGTATACTGTATCGCACGTTATGCTGTTGATCTGACATTATTTAATGACAGCATCACTCCTGTAATGATTGCGGTATTCCACTCTATCTTCAATATTGCTACCACTATTATTCTTCTGCCATTTAGCAATACTCTTGTAAAGATTGCTAAGAAGCTTGTCACAACTGACAACGCAGACGGACAGGTTGTACTCGACGAGAGACTTTTACTCTCACCTGGACTTGCTGTCAAAGAATGTCTTGAGAAGACAAACGAGATGGCTGAGCTTGCAAGAGACAGCTTCAAGAATGCTTTAGACATCTTTGACAATTACTCAGATTCAAAATTTGATGATATTGAAGTCATGGAGGAGCGACTTGATTACTTAGAGGATCAGCTTGACACCTTCCTCATTCACTTATCCGGAAAGGATGTTTCTGAGGACGGCAACAACGAGATTTCAAAGATGCTTCATGCAATCAATGACTTCGAGAGAATCGGAGATCATGCGATAAATATGGCAAAGCTTGCCAAGCAGATTGATGACAACAAGCTCGAGTTTTCAAAGAGCGCAAGAAAAGAGCTCACAGTACTCAATAATGCTCTGCGCGAGATTCTCACTCTCACTGTAGAGGCATTTGGCAAAAACGATTTGACAGAGGCAGTCAAGGTTGAGCCTCTTGAGCAGGTTATTGACGATCTCACCAAGGAGATTAGAAATCATCATATCGAGCGTCTTCAGAAGGGCAAATGTGACAGCAGACTCGGCGTATTCCTCACAGATTACATCACAAACTGTGAGAGAGCTTCGGATCACTGCTCAAACATTGCTGTATGCCTGATCCAGACACACAACTCATCATTCGAGACACATGATTATCTCAATGAGCTTAAGGCAGGACAGGAGCCTGCATTTGTAGGTCAGTTCACCATGTATCAGGACAAATATCATCTTGATGAGGATTCTAAAAAAGCAAAGAGTAAAAAATCATCGAAATAATATAACGTAATAAAAAAGCAGGATTTCTGATTAATTTCAGAATCCTGCTTTTTTATCATCGTCTGGATATGAAATGCTTCACAATCGTATAAAGCACTATGATGCATGCAAACACATATCCCATCACACCAAGCGCCGGTATGCCAAGTATCTTAGGTGTCATATCTGTGGTACACACTATGCTTGAGCTTATTAGAAGTGCCATAACCCATAAGCCCATGACGATATTTCTCACCAGCCTGTGTAAAAGCCTCGCAAGCTCATCAGAAGCATGCATGTCAAAATTTATGCGTGTCTGCCCTCTTTGATATTCCTCTAGTATCTGCGCAAGCCTCTCCGGCAGCTCTGCCATACGGTGAGCTGATTTGTATGCTGTCTTCCCGGCTTTTTTAAGCTCGCCCTTCAAATCAAAATTCTTAAGCATCTCCTGCTTTATCCTTGCAGATGCAATCCCAACCATGTTGATGCCCGGTGCAATATCCGCAAGCACGCCCTCTATCTGAGTAATTCCCCTGGCAAGCATTGTAAGACCATGCGGCATAACAATGCGGTTGTTCTTCATTACCTCCAAAAGCTCCTGAATAAACTCTGCGACATCGACCTGTCCCATATCCAGACTGCCGTATTTATTTATGATTATTTTGATATCCTTGTACAGCTTTGCCCTGTCAGGCTCACCCTTAAAGTCACCAATTGCAAGCACCGCATCCTCTATCATGCCGATATCGTTCATGGCGATGCCGTAAACAGCATTGCTCAGTTCCTTTTTGTCATGCTCAGAAAGCCTTCCCATCATGCCCATATCAATCCAGACAATTTTGCCATCCCTTATCCTTACATTGCCCGGATGCGGGTCCGCATGGAAGAAGCCATCCTCTATCACCTGCCTGATATAGTTGTCAATCAGCTTGCTGCCTATCTCCTCAAGATCATAGCCATCCTTTAAAAGCCCCTCCTTGTCATCGATATTAAAGCCCTTTATATACTCCATGACAAGTACATGTGATGTGGTATACTTGCGATAAAGCTTTGGTGTGGCTACAAATGCAACATCCCTGTTATTGCTGGCAAACTCCTCAATATTGGATGCCTCAAGCAGGAAATTCATCTCCTCCTGTGCCACAGCCCACATCTCATCAAGCACCATGTCAAAATCCACAATGCCCTTTATAGAGATGGGCGGCACAAGCTTAACCGCCCTGTGAAGCAGCGCCATGTCCTTTGACATCACCTCGTGAATGCCCTTCCTTTGCACCTTCACAACCACCTGCTCACCTGTTTTAAGTGTGGCCCTGTGCACCTGCGCTATAGAAGCTGCCCCAAGAGGCTTTTTATCTATTGAAGCAAAAACATCCTTCCATGAATAGCCAAATGAAGCATCTATGACAGCCTCCACCTGCTCAAACGGCATCGGCTCCACATCTGAGCATAGCTTCATAAGCTCCTCACAATATTCCTTTGGCAGAATATCCGAGTGAAGCGACATTATCTGTCCAAGCTTAATATAGGTAGGTCCCAGCTCCTGCAATATAAGTCTGAATTTTTCGGGTGTAAGTCCATGCGTGAGCTTGTACTTCTTCAGTACCGCTGTCATCTCCTTCAGGCGGCTATCCATACTAGTTCACGCTTTCCTCTTTATCGTCCTCAGCTTCAAAAACGCTTTCATCAGCTTCTTGATCCACGTCAGCCTCATCCATCTGTGCAAGCTTGCTCTTTAAAGCCTGTATCTGTTCAGGTGTCATCTTGTCCAAAAGCTCCTCGAGCTCCTCCGGTGACTGTGGCTTAACAGATACATTTACATTTTTCTTTACTGTGTCCTTGATATTATGCTTAAGCTCCTGATTGAGCACCTTGCCCTGCTCGACAGTCAGCTCACCTCTCTTGACCATCTCATCAAGCACTTCCTTTGATTTCTCAGCAGTCACTGCCACTGTTCCTATTCCTGCAAGTAAAATCTTCTTTAATCCGTCTGTAAGTCTTTCCATGGTAAAATCCTCCGTTTCCTGTTATTATAGTGAAACAATCCTTGGCACAAAAATGATAAGTCCAACTATCGCAGCCATTATTGCTGCCACAAGCACTGCTCCTGCTGCCGTGTCCTTAGCTGTCTTGGCAAGCGGCTTTCGCTCTGTCGTTACCAAATCTACAACTGACTCAATCGCAGTGTTGACCAGCTCCAGGGCTATCACCAGTCCAAACAGCGTCAGGCAGATGCACCACTCAATCGGTGTTATCCCAAGTACCGCTCCTGCTATCACTACAAGTATCGCGACAGTACAGTGTATCTTGATATTGCGCTCATTTCTGATGCATATAAATATGCCCTCGAAGGCATAGCCGAAGCTTTTGTACAGAGGTGGTTTCTTTGCTTTTTTCATGTTGATACCTCTCGTGATTTAATTTTGGAATTAGTTTTGATGCCTTTTACTATGGTACTATTGTATAACTTTTTGGTTCAAAATAAAAGAGGATTGTGCAATATTGTTCAAAAAATAGAAGTTACTGACATTTTAAATAATTTTTATTACTAACCCTTTGCCAGCACTTTAAATATTCCTTATTGACATTACGAATTTATCGTACTAACCTAAACACGTAAAATATATGGTAATAAAGGTAATCAGATATGACAAATTTACATTCAGATAAAATAAAAACAGCAAACCTGCATACTACAACCAATCATATTTATACAAATACTAAACTTCGAAAGCTTTTGGTTCCGATTATAATAGAGCAGCTATTAGCCTCTCTTATGGGAACTGTGGATACAATGATGGTCAGCAATGTAGGTTCTGCCGCTATCTCAGCGGTCTCGCTTGTAGACTCAATCAATATCCTTGTCATACAGGCACTTTCAGCGCTTGCCGCCGGTGGTGCGATTCTCTGTTCACAGTATCTGGGAAGCCACAATACAAAAGGTGCCCGCCATGCTGCAAGACAGGTATTTTTTGTCATGGCATTTCTGTCTGTACTTTTATCTGCTTTTTGTCTGATAACAAGAAAGCCGCTGCTTCGTGCCATATTTGGCGCTGTTGAAACTGATGTAATGAGGAACTCACAGGTTTATTTCTTTTTTACATTGCTGTCATTTCCTTTTATAGGTCTCTATGATGCCGGCGCATCCATTATGCGTGCACAGAATAACAGTCGCAATCCTATGGTCATATCTGTTATTTCAAACTTTATGAATATCGGCGGAAACGCTATCCTGATTTTCGGCTTCGGTATGGGTGTTGAGGGAGCTGCTATTTCCACTCTCGTATCCCGAATATTCTGCGCGATTGTCGTTATCATACAGCTCCGAAGGGAAAATGAACCGATTTTCATCAGGAACTATATGTCTATACGCCCTGAATGGGGCCTGATTAAAAAAATCCTGCTCATCGGTATCCCATCAGGAATCGAGAACAGCATGTTCCAGTTTGGAAAGCTGGCTATCCAGTCTACTGTATCCACTCTTGGAACCGTGGCCATCGCCGCCCAGGCCATGACCAATATCCTCGAAAACTTAAATGGTATTGCCGCTATCGGAATAGGAATAGGTCTTATGACTGTTGTAGGACAGTGTCTGGGTGCCGGCAGAAAGGATGAAGCTGTCTACTATATCAAAAAACTGTCACTGGTGTCTGAGGTTGTAATCATTGCCAGCTGTCTGATTATTTTCATACTCACAAAGCCCATTACTATGCTTGCCGGAATGGAACCTGCCAGTGCACGGCTCTGCTTTGAGATGGTTACCTTTATCACAATTGTCAAGCCAATCTGCTGGGTACCATCCTTCATCCCGCCATATGGACTGCGTGCCGCAGGCGATGTGAAATTCTCCATGATTGTATCCTGCTGCACAATGTGGCTTTGCCGTGTAAGCCTGTGCATATACCTCTGCCGTGTATGGGGCTTTGGTCCGATTGCAGTGTGGATTGGCATGGCTTGTGACTGGATGCTTCGTTCTATTATATTTACTGCCAGATTCCACTCAAGAAAATGGCTGAATCATCATGTGATTGATTGATAATAACAAGCTATACTATGCTCTATTCACAAATCTGTATAAGTAAAGGAAAAACATGAAAAACTATCAACCGGACTATTACAACAAATTCAAATGTATTGCTGACAAATGCAGTATCACATGCTGTCAGGAGTGGAAAATTGCAGTAGATGACGCTACAAACCGCAAATGGAAGAAGCTTTCTGCTGATAAAGTGTCTGGAAAAAGTGACAATCTAAGCTCTTACACATGCCATAAGGATGGCAGTCTGGTTATTAAACTGGACGAAAAACACCGGTGTCCGTTTCTTTCAAATGATAAGCTATGTCATCTTGTTATGACATACTCAGATGAAGTGCTTTCAGAGACATGTGCACTGTTTCCCAGAGAAATCCACCGGTTTTCAAGACATGAGGAACGAACACTCATGCCGTGCTGTCCGGCAGTTATCGACCTGTGGTGCGAAAAACCTGTCACATTTCCTGTAATATCCGAGACCCGGAATAATTTATCTCCGGCATTTTTAATCCGTGATAATCTGATTAAACTGATATCTGACCAGGGGCTTTCAATGGAGCTTGCTTTGCTTGATGGGCTTTACATTTTATTGGAATTATATAAAAACCAGCCGGTCACCAATGCGCATATACAGGAATATTTTTCCGGACATACGCTTAATGAACTGAATACCGCCATGGAAGATATCCATATCCCGGCCGAAGATACATTTATCGAATGCAATGAGTTGCTTCAGGATTTATCAGTAAATTATCGTAAAGAGGGTTTATACACAGCCTTTCTTCAGCCTGTACTGACCGAGGCTTGTAGATACTCCAATATTTATTCACAGTCAGACAATAATTCCATAAGCCGCACCTTGCAAACATCGCAGAAACAATTTTGCTCAATGCTCACAGATTATGACATTGTTTTTCGCAATTATCTGGCAAACGAGCTGTTTTCCGACCTGATATCGCCTGAAGCAGCATCCACTAAAAAGATTATTGAACACATGATCATCAAAATGCAGTGGATTATGATTGAATACACGGCTATACGTCAAAGTCTTTTCCTGTGGTACAGTCACAATGCCAATAGTCCGTTGACATATGAAACCATCAGAGAGCATATTGTCATCATCTCACGCATGACAGGATATGATGACGATGACATACGCGAATATCTGGAAAACAGCTTTGCAAAGCTCATATGGGATTGGGGCTACGCCGCACTCATTATGGGAATTAGAAAATAATTACAAAGGAGATTTTTACTATGAGAGAAACAATTTTAGGCAATCACATACGAAAGGTTCCTTCAGTTGCAGTTGGATGCATGCGTCTTTCTGAAAAATCAAAGGATGAGATGAATCATTTTATTCATGCAGCTCTTGAACAGGGCGCATATTTCTTTGATCACGCGGATATCTACGGTGGCGGTATGAGCGAGAGCGTATTCGGCGAAGCAATTGCAGACGACCCATCCCTAAAGCGTGAAGATATTTACCTGCAGTCAAAATGTGGCATTCGCCAAGGCTTCTATGATCTCTCAAAGGAGCATATTCTGAAATCTGTCGATGGTATTTTAAAAAGGCTTCATACAGATTATCTCGATCTTCTGCTGCTTCATCGTCCGGATGCACTCGTAGAACCGGAAGAGGTTGCCGCTGCATTTGATGTTCTTTTTGAAAGCGGAAAGGTTCGCCATTTTGGTGTTTCAAACCATAAGCCGATGCAGATTGAACTGCTACAGAAATATGTCCGCCAACCACTCGTTGTCAATCAGGTTCAGTTCAGCATTCCTGTTTCCAATCTCGTTGCAAATGGTATGGAAGTCAATATGGAAACACCCGGTTCAATTGATCACGACGGAAGTCTGCTCGACTACTGCCGCCTCCACAATATCACTCTTCAGGCATGGTCTCCGTTTCAGATGCCGGCATGGAAAGGCTGTTTTCTCGGAAGCGACGAATACCCAAAGCTGAATAAAAAACTTCATGTGATAGCCGAAAAATACAATGTCAGCGATACTACTATTGCTGCCGCATGGATTTTACGCCATCCGGCAAATATGCAGATTGTTACCGGAACTTCAAGCGAAAGCCGCCTGAAGGAAATTATCGCGGCATGCGATATTACTCTGACTCGCGAGGAATGGTATGAGCTGTACCTGGCGGCAGGTCACCTGCTTCCGTAGAAATTATCAGCACTATTTTTCAAAATGCTGATAATCCTTGGAATGCGTCCAATCGCCTCCCCACTCAAAACCATGCTCCGTAAACAGCTTATAGCATAAATCATCATGGTCAATCTTGTGCGAAAAATCCTTGCTCCGATCAACATAATCTGTGGCATTTGCAGGCTCAATCGAAAGCTCCCCATCAACTGTTTTGACATAAGGATTGTATAGAGTGTTGATATCCACCGCCATTCCCATTCCATGCTTCGATATCTTTGTAGTGTGGGAGATAAATCTGAAATTGAAGGCCGATGAATTATTGTCGCTCATAGATGCCTCATCATCTGCATCGTATTCATCAACAAGTCTGACTTTTTCTATTTGATATCCGGACTCATAGAGTTCCTTAAATATTTCAAGTACATCATCTGCGATATCTTTATTTACAACCAGCTCACCTTCATGCACCTGATTGTCAAAGCCTACGTGTAGTACATGTATATATCGCAGATTATCTCTGGGGAGTGTACAATCCGCCTTGTAGGATTTGCCCTGCATTTTTTCAAAAATGTCATCCGGGATTTCAGATATATAAAATTGCTCTTTATTATTCTCATAGGTCGGCTCCAGAATATCTGCTTCAGATGTACTCGTGTCAGGTGTATTCGTATCAGCTACACTCGTATCAGGTATACTTGTGTCAGGTATATCTTCACATGTATTTTCTGATACATTCGTAGACGATTTATCATTAGACTCTTTCTTATGATTTTTAATGAATTCTCTGCCCGCAAGTGTGACGATAAGCAGCGATGCCACGGCTGTGATTATTATGTTTGTATGTTTTTTCATATTGGTTTTATGCCTTTCAAAAGAACCATTCGCCTTAACCCATTTTCAACACCAAGGTTTTTAGAGGAAAAATCAGATTGACTCACATATTGCCAAAAGTAATTTTTGAGTTGAATTTTCAGTCAATACGTGTAATTCTGTGTTCCCTCCATAACATCACAAATCTCTTTTCTTATGTTTCCATCATCCATTGTACCTTGATATTTTGTTTTGATAAGATCAGTATCCGAATCCATTGAGATAATGTATTCTGCATCACCATTTACTGGAATATTTGCATTGTGAGTCACGACCATAATCTGTCTTTTCGATTTGGTTTTCTTTAATCTAGTCACTATCAAATCATATACAAGCTTGTCTTACAAATTTAGGATACTCTTCTTCTGTCACAAATGTTCCATCCGGTCCGAGAAAAGTTTTCTCTTGAATCTTTTTCTTTGACTTCCTCTATTGTCAAGATTTCACCTCCCTATTCATATAAAGAATAGTAATATACTTTGTATGGCTTATAGCTATTTATCATTTTCTTCGCTCAGCTTGTCCCTGTATATTTCTATCATATTTCCCTTTGAATCTCGCCATTCGCGCCATCCATCATTTGCTGCATAAACTACAATAGCTCCTGCAAAACTAGGTGAACATTCTCCTAGTTCTGTATCTTCTAATAGAATTCCATTTTTATCCAATGCAAGTTCTAATCTTTTAGCCACAGCTTTAGATGATGCTCCAACTCCTGGATTAAGTGCTAAATTACTACCTTTAAGAAGTATCCAGTTGCCATTCACAATTCGAGCTTTTGCAGAAACAACTTTACCTTCCTTTTTACTATTTCTCGAATAAACGTAAATTCCATCTGGAATAATTTTACTGCGCCCATTATCTGTAGCTTCATCAAATATTTCTTCCTTTGATTCTGTTTTAGGGAAAATAACTTCACCATCAAAGGAAGATAACAGTTGAATTGCTAAATTCACATCTAAAGCAAACATTTCTGTGTCTCCCACTCTACTCTTCTGAAAAATAGAGTGAAGCATAATTTCTTTTTCATTATAGTCCTCAACTTCTATCGCAAATGAACGCTTTAGACCTGTAATATTACAATAACCATTATGTTCAAGATGATACATTCTGCTTTCAAATCCATCTGAATTTGTCTTTCCAATCTTTATAAGTCCTGGCACCACAGATGTCATAATATATATAATACCTTTTGCCAAATTCTTTTCCTCCCATTGCGGTTTAAAATCGTAGATTATATATAAATTGCAATCGGAATAATCATTACAACAGGAGCTTCTATCATGGTTGTAATGCCACATTCTCCAACAAACTGGCTAAGAGATGGGTCATTAAATAAATCCTTGAATTCTTTCATCTTATCTAATTGCAATTTAGAAAAAACAGTATTTCTCAATAAGCTTATCTCCCCTGAATCCTTACAAATTTGCACTATTTTACCTAAAATCTTATAATTACCATCTGTAATTTCAGTCATACTATTATTTAAGAAATAGTTTTCATCTGTAGGCAGAATAACTTTTAAATCAGGCGTTTCACAAATAATATCTTTTTTGCCGTCTGCTTGTAAGCCATTAATCAATCCTTCTATTTGAGAATTGAACTTAGCATCAGACATTAATTTGTCCTTTTTGCTCTGATTTCCCTTGGGTTTATCAGAAAACAGATTAGCTAGTATCATCATCTCTTTCAATGCAGCCAACATATCAATTAATGGATTTGTTTTCAAATTTCCTTGAATTTCTACAAAGTCACCAATCTCGTACTTATTAACATCCCTTTTAATCAATTTTGCATCCTCAAGGTCTGATTTAAGTTTTTGAAACAAAGATACTGTTGTATGCGTCTTTTCTTCGGTAATCGTTTCTCCACTGTTATTACCAGATTTCAGCTTTCCCTTAATTCCGACATTAAACAAGGCAAAGTGATTTCCTGTACCAATATTGGCTTCTGCATCCTCTTCTCTGTTCTTATTTCTAGATGTCTGAATATTTTTTACTTCCGAAAATCCATCTTCAATGGTTGCTAGCATATCAAAAACAATTTTCGTGTTAAGATATATTGGTATCGTTAATTTGTTTTTATCAATTTTTTCTCCCAACTCTATCCCTCCTCGCAAAGTTTGGTTTGATTCTGGTTGTTTTAACGCAATTATCTATACCTTCTTGTATTGATAACCAGCATCTTTTCCACTCATTAATCTTCGTTTCACACATTTTTAGTACCAATCCAGTACCATTGCTATATTGTCATTATTGTGTGTAGTTCCGGTGTCTTGTAGGTTTGTTTACTATTCAGAGAATAATCATCTGATAGTTTGCAAGTCCACCTATGGAAATTATAATCTCCGGACGATATTTCTACAACTAGAAATTTTGAGGTACTAATGGATAGCATCATCCTTTTCCATATCATTCATCAATTTATCAAAGTCACTTTCATATAGTGAATCCTGT
>ERZ1034882.490-NODE-490-length-19189-cov-18.154646_pt1 | contig 19189 bp, 19 predicted proteins | sample MGYA00520606_ERZ1034882 | MGnify/ENA primary metagenome ERZ1034882 (study PRJEB33766, sample SAMN09781726) | gut metagenome | biome: gut microbiome | host: Homo sapiens | place: Madagascar | study: EMG produced TPA metagenomics assembly of the PRJNA485056 data...
TTCACTAACAAGTTATTGTTCATTTCGCTATCGTGGGATTATTTTCTTCTTCTTGCAACCACTTGAAAAACATCAAAAAATTTGTTAAAATGGATATGTTAATAATAAAACAGAGAGGTAATTTTTTATGAAAAAGAATTTATTTAAGCTCATCGGGGGGGGGGCAATAGTCTAAAACCCTCTCATAATCATGGTCTACGCAACGCAGCTTTTACATTGGCTGAAGTTCTTGTTACTCTCGGTATTATCGGTGTAGTTTCAGCGATGACTGTTCCAACATTAATGCAAAATTATCAACGTCAAAGTTATGTAACTCAGTTACATAAAGTTTATAATGAGACTTCTCAAGTGTTTTTGCGCTATATGACCGACAGAAATGCTATTAATTTGAGAGAGGCAGGTATTAGCTCTCAAGCGGAAATGAATAATGTTATTACCAATTATTTTAAAATTACAAACAGTTGCTTAAATCCAAATGAAGTTAAACCTTGTTTTGCTGCTTATTCTGATTATAAAAAGATATCAGGAAAGGCTTTAGAATATTGGGGTAATAATAGTGGTGCCGGTATTGGTATGTCTTATATATTGGCAAGCGGTGCATCTGTTAGATTTTATTATGTTGGTCGTGATAATCTTTTTATTTCTTTAGTAACAGATATAAATGGACCTAAAGGACCAAACATATTGGGTAGAGATATGTTTGATATGACGATTGATGTAAATGGAAATATTGATGCAAGCGGTTATGAGCTTCCATTACCATTAACTCAAGAACAAAGAGAGAATGCTTTTCAAAATATCTGTATTGCAGATAATACTTATTTTGGCGGTTGTTTTGGAAAAATCTTAAATGATAACTGGCAAATGAATTATTAATCAAAAAATATTTATAATAACTAAAAAAGCTCCGTTCGGTTTTTCTGGTGTCGGGGCTTTTTAGTTTTGTTTATTTTTATTTATGGTTTATGGGCGAGTTTTAGTTGTTGCTTAGTACAAGTCTAAGTGTTGCAAGATTTTTGATAGATAACATTGTGTGTTTGTTGTGTTGGTTTTCAGAAATATTAAAAATTCTAATAATTCTTTGGATTTCTTCCAAATCTTTTCTTGATTCAATCTTATAAACATTTTTAATAGGGTCTGAAACTACTGACATCAATGTATTTAATTCCTGTTCTTTCATAAAATCTTATCCTCTTTCCTGTATATTTATATAAAGGATTTTTTTATGTAGGAATTGCTTTTTTGATGTTATAGTTGTTTACATTTGTTAATAAACTCCGAAAATCATTGCGTGGTGTGATTATTTATCTAATGCTTTTTTTGCTTGTTTCCAAAGTTGGTCGTATTCTTCAAAGTTGTACTCAGAAAGAGGTTTTTGAGCCAATTCTTCCATTTTTCTAAATCTTTTCATAAATTTTTTATTTGCTTTTAATAGTGCTTGTTCTGCATCAATTTTGTTCCAGCGAGCGAGATTTACTATTGCAAAAAGTATATCACCCAATTCTTCTTCCATGTGCGATTGATCTTTTTCTGTTTCTGCCTCTTTAAATTCTGTTATTTCTGACTGAATACATTCATATAGAGAATTTTCATTCGGCCATTCAAAACCTTGTTTTACTGCTCGTTTACTGATTTTTTGCGCACTCATTAATGCTGCTTGAGATTTAGAAATCCCATCCATTGCAGATTTTCTATCTGTTTTTTCTTCTTTTTTTAATTTATCCCAATTATCAATTATATCTTGTGTTGAAGAAACTTTGGTGTTCCCAAAAACATGCGGGTGGCGGTGTATAAGTTTATTGTTTAATTCTTTGGCTACATCATCAAGATTAAACTCTCCGTTATCATCAGCGATTTGGGAATGTAAAAGTACTTGCAAAAGAACATCCCCCAATTCTTCTCTAAGGTTTGTAAGATCGCCTGTGTCAATTGCATCGACTGCCTCATAAGCTTCTTCTAGCATGTTCGATTTTAAAGAGTAATGTGTTTGCGCTCTATCCCACTCACAGCCGTGTTCAGAACGTAATATTCTAACTGTTTCTATTAATTTTTCTAAGTTTTTGTACATATTTACCTATCCCTTTTGCTAAATTTTACAACTAAAGTATAAGAAATTCAAACAATAATCCTCCAAAAGGTTGAGCAATAAATTTATGCCTGATGATATTCTTATAATGTCGATATTATACGAAAGGATATTTAGCATGGCAAATTTATCAGTATCATCTATTCGTGAAAGAATTTTTAACACTAGTAAACACGAATCAGTAACACAGAGAAATTCATCAAATCCGTTTGCAGCATCTTCTTTCAAAGGAAATGTTTTGACTGCTGACGTGTTTGAATCATCAAACAAAAAAGTGAACAATACACCAAATTTCACAGGCAAATTGAAAGCTAGTGCTTTAGTTGGCTCTATTTCTGGTATTGGCGAAAAGTTCCAACACATGATTAATTCAGTTGTTGAATTTGGAAATAGAATTAAAGAAAATGTTGTAAATGGTTGGAATAAATTGAATAGTGTAGAAATTTCATTTACACCTGCAAAAGAAAAAGTTATTTCTATGTACAATTCAACAAAAGAAGTTTTGGGAACATCCGTAACGGATTTAATCTCATCTAAGACATCTGCAAGATCAGTTGCAAAAATGGAAGATATGACAATGGCTAGACAAATGATGTCTGATAGCGTTGCAGCGTGGGAAGCAGCTGTATAGAGGAGGAATATAAATGGTAGATAAAAAAATCGTAAGAGATGTGACAAATATAATTGAGGGTTTAGGAAGAAACGAAAACCCTGAAACTATTTCAATTTTGGAAGATGTTGGGACGAATTCTAAAATTGATGCAATCAGAGAAATGACTTCTCGTGCATTGGTTAAGAAAAATATGCATGATTCATTGAATATTGTAATTTCTAACAAAGGGAAAGGTATCAATGATATGTCAACAGTTGTTGCAATGAGTACAATTAACGAATTGTTATCATTGAACGACAAAGCTGAAGCTATCAGAATTTTGGAAGATACAGTTGAAAATCATTCTGATGAAGAAGTAAGAGATAACGCTCGTTCTGTAAAAGCATTAATGGCTCTTTCATAGGACAAGCAAAGCAAATATATTAAATTTGCCAGATTTTATATATTAAAAATCGCCTGATAAAGGCGATTTTTTAATGTGAAAAAGTAGCTGCTTTAAGTGAAAAGTGAGAAGTGAAACGTGAAAAGTCCTTATCGTTCTGAATAAGTGAATGGTGAATAGTGAGTAGACCTTATCAAGGAAATTGTTTTCCTCCCTGATGAGGGAGGTTAGGTTGGTGCTATCCCGTAAGGGGAATATTATAAGCTTTCACCCATCTGTCCTACGGACATCTTCCCTATGACAAATAGGGAAGAATTTGGGCAACCACTTGAAAAACATCAAAAAATTTGTTAAAATGGTAATGTAATTACTGAATTGAGAGGAATTTTTGCATCGGGGGGGGGGCAATAGTCTAAAACCCTCTCATAATCAAGGTTTTAGCCTAATCGAAGCTTTTAATAATCTCGCCCCTTGGGGAGAGAAGAAATTTGTTAGTGAGCTAAAGCGAACTTATAAATTTCAGAGAGGGGTTAATAATAAACTGGATTGCCACGCTAACCAAACTAGAATATTATCAAAAGAATACAGTTTTGTTGCAGGTGACTACGTGCGTAGCACCGCTCGCAATGACGTGAAACGTCATGCTGAGGACAACAGTCCGAAGTATCGCATGGTTTGTAATGATGTTGGGCTAGAAAGCCCAACTTACAGAAACAACTGCGGTGAATACCGCAAAACAGTCATTACGAGGAGCGATAAGCGACGTAGTAATCGCATTCATATCGAAAAAGATGAGATTGCGACGTTCCGTTACACTCCACTCGCAATGACAGATAAAAGATTGCGCAACAAGTGCGCAATGACATGTGATTTGTTCCCTCGCCCATTTGGGGAGAGGGTTAGGGAGAGGGGCTACTTAGCTGCTTCGCTTCTTAGCCGACTAGCAGCCTTTACCTTAGCAGAAGTATTAATCACTCTCGGAATAATCGGAGTAGTTTCAGCGATGACTGTTCCAACATTAATGCAAAATTATCAACGTCAAAGTTATGTAACTCAGTTACATAAAACTTATAACGAAATGTCACAGGCACTTTTGAGGTATCAAACTGATAAAAATGCTGTGAATTTGAGAGAGGCAGGATTGACTAGTGCTAATGCGGTGAATAGTTTTATCACAACATATTTGAAAGTTGTTAAAGATTGTGGCAACGATTTTAGTGCTTGTTTTGGAAGTGATTATAAAAAGATAAACGGAACAAGTTTATCTTTTGGGGAAGCAAGTTCTGCTGCAGGGGTATTTGTTTTAGCTGGCGGACAATCTATTGCAATATTTTCTAGAAATTCGGATAGTCAACAATATTCAAATTCAATAGCTACTATTTTGGTTGATGTAAATGGTAAAAAAGGTCCCAATATTCAGGGTAGGGATTTTTATCAAATGGATATTTATAGCACAGATGGAGGTCCAGTTATAGATGAAATGATTTGGAATGTAACGCAACAACCTCCATTTACAGAGGCTCAACGTAATACTCAGTTTAATTCGTATTGTGTTGCCGGAGGAAGTGGTAATTTTCACGGTTGTTTTGGAAAAATCTTAAATGACAACTGGCAAATGAATTATTAATTGTTGTAAGTCGACATTACTCTGCAGATGAGTAAACAAATTGACTAAAGAGTTCAATTTATGCTATTCTTAGTGTATGATTGAACTCTTAATTTTATATGTTCTGCTAAAACGAGATTTGACAATGTATTCGGTGCAAAAAAGAATAATTGAAAACTTTGCTCCGTTTACAAAACCTAGTTTTGGCGCATTGAAACCAGCTCTTCGTCGTTTGGAAGAAAAAGAGTGTTTGACTTCTCGCAAAATGATGTCCGATGGAGGGAAATTGTCTGTTTATTATGAAATTTCAAAGAGTGGAATTTCTGAATTGAAACGCTTGATATTAGAAGATTTGAGTGATAATCCATTACAATTTTTGTCAAATGCAAGAGCAAAATTATGTTGTGCAGATTGTCTAAATTCAGAAGAACGAACAAGGTTATTTTTCTCTGTAAAATCGAGAGCTATGCAGTTTAAAACATTTTGCCAAAATGTTTTGGATGACGAGTATAATCATATAAGTTTTTATCAAAAAGTTGTTGTAGATAATGCGATGTGTGAGTTTTCAAATTTGATTAATATTATAGAAGGTTTGGAGAAAGACAATGCCCGCAATAGTTAGTTCGGTTGTAAAAGGTTCTATTGCTGAGGAATTGGAAATTCAAGCTGGTGATGAGGTTGTATCAATTGATGATAGCAAAATGCTTGATATGATTGATTATAACTTTTTGTGCAAATCTGATTTGTTGACAATTGAAATAAAAAAAATAAATGGTGAAGTTGAAGTTATCGAATTGGAAAAGGATTATGATGAGGATTTGGGGATTGTCTTTGAAAGTGCTGTTTTTGACAGAATAAAACCTTGTTTAAATCATTGTATTTTCTGTTTTGTTGATCAACAACCAAAAGGTTTGCGTGATACTTTATATGTAAAAGATGATGATTATAGGTTGTCCTATTTGCAGGGAACTTATATAACTTTGACTAACCTTACAGACAAAGATAGAGATAGAATTAAAAGAATGCGTTTAGGACCGTTTTATGTTTCGGTTCATACTACAAATCCTGATTTGAGGGTGAAAATGTTAAGAAATCCTAATGCAGGTAAGGCTTTGGACAACTTGCAGTGGTTTAGAAAAAATAAAATTCCTTTTCATGCTCAAATAGTTCTTTGTCCCGGAATTAATGATGGAAAAGAATTAGAGCGAACTTTGACAGATTTGGCTGAATTGAAAAATACAGTTCTGTCTGTTGCGATTGTACCTGTTGGAATAACGCAGTTTAGAGAAGAAAGTCTTAAACAGGTTGATAAAAAATGCGCAGAGCAAGTTTTGGATATTGCTTCTAAATTCAAGAGGGTTTGTTGTTCGGATGAATTTTTCTTGCTTGCTGAAAGGGATATTCCGCCGGCTAAATATTACGGAAAATTTAATCAGTTGGATGATGGAGTTGGCTCTTTAAGAATGCTTTTAGAAGATTTTAAATCTCGAGAATTACCGGAAGCTATTGAAAAACCTTTAAAAATTTCTTTTGCAACTGGAGTTGCAGCAGTTTATGCAATTGAAAGAATTGCCAAAAAATTGAATAAAATAAAAAATTTGAGAGTGTCTGTAAATCCTGTGAAATCAAATTATTGGGGAAAAGATATTACGGTTTCTGGGTTAATTACGACAGATGATTTGATTAGAACAGTTAAAGATATTGATGTTGATTTGGTTATAATTCCATCAGTTATGCTAAAACCTTATTCTGAAACCTTTTTGGATGGTAAGACATTGTCTTATGTAAAAGAGAAAACCGGGAAAAAGTTCTTTGTTATCAAAGAAGTTTATTCAACAAAAGAGTTAACAGATTATCTTTGGACACTTGAATAACTAAAAAAATATGTTATAATAAAATTATATAATTAAAATTTTTGTTTATGAGAGATTAGGAAATTATTTAAGGAGAAGTATATTTGAAGTTATTTAAAGGATTTACGTTGGCAGAGGTTCTGATTACTCTTGGCATTATCGGGGTTGTTGCAGCTCTAACCATGCCGGCTTTAGTTGCAAATTACAAAAAGCAAGAGGCTGTTTCTAAGTTGAAAAAATCTTATACAATGGTTGCACAAGCTCTAAAAATGTCAGAACTTGACAACGGAGAATTTCAATATTGGGATAAGGGTAGGGATGCAAATGCGTATTTAGAAAAATTTTGGCTACCTTATTTTAAATCAATAAAAGTTTGTAAAACATATCAAGAATGTGGTTATGAAAGCAATAAGCCATGGTATATGTTGAGTGGCCGGCTTAATGATTGGAAAGTTGTTGATAGTGGAAAGCGAATTCCATTTATGACAAGTGACGGCTTTTTGTACAATATGTCTATGGATACTGACGATGCAAGAATTTTTATTGATATAAATGGTGCAAAACCGCCTAATATGACGGGAAAAGATTTGTTTATATTTGTAATAACAGATAAAGGAATTTTCCCTAGAGAGTATGACCAACCTGAAGATGTAATCAATACGAATTGTAAACGAAGAAATTCAAACGGATATTCTTGTGCCGCTAAGATTATGCGTGATGGATGGGAGATGAAAAGCGATTATCCGTGGTAATGTTAAACCAAAAGAGCTGGTTTTTTATTCCAGCTCTTTTGGTTTGTAATAATTTATAGAGTTTATTCAAAAGTAAAGCCGTCGGCTTTAAATCTATCGATAACCTCTTGTAATTGTTCGTCTGAACATACGTAAGATAATCTAAAGAAACCTTCTCCGTGATCTCCGAAAGCATTTCCCGGAACCAGTACAACACCGGACTTTTTCAATACATCTTCGCAGAATTTGAATGCTGAAGTATATTTTTTCGGAATCGGTAGCCACAAGTAGAATGTTGTATGCGGAACAGTTTTTTCGTCAATATTCCAACCCAATTCTTTAAAACCTTTTACCATAATAGCTTGTTTTCTTGCATAACCTTTATTACCTTCTTCAATATATTTGTCACCTTCTTCGGAATTTAGAATTTCTGCACAAGCTTTTTGCAATGCTTTAAAGATACCGTTGTCAAGAGTTGATTTGCCTTTTCCAAATCTTTGAATAACGTCTTTGTTTCCACAAACCCAACCTAGACGCCAACCGGTAACGGCATAAGGTTTTGAAAAACTGTAAAATTCAATACCGATGTCTTTAGCACCTTCAAGTTCAAAAATACTGAAAGGTTTTTCATCTTCTGCAAAGTAAATATCAGCATAAGCAGCATCTGATGCCAACAAAATGTCGTGCTTTTTACAAAAATTAATTACTGATTGAACGTATTCTTTAGTTGTAGAAATTCCCATTGGGTTGTTAGGGAAGTTTATAAATAAAGCTTTGATATTTTCTGCTTTGTAGCCATCTTTGATGATTTGATTATAAATAGCTTCTACATCAGGTTTAAAATCGTTTTCTTTTGTCAAAGGCATAGGATAAGCTTTAGCCCCAGAGCATTTTATAAATTGCAAATATGATGCGTAGCAAGGATCAGGTACCATGATTACGTCTTTTTCAAATTCTTCGTGTTTTGGAGTTGTGATAAAACGAACCAAGTTCGCAATTCCTTCTTTAGAACCAACAAGTGAGAAGATTTCTGTTTCGGGATCTAATTCAACTCCAAAACGATTTTTCATTCTTGTTGCAATTGCTTTTCTTAAATAAGGTTCGCCTTTTGGTGTTGAATACATGTGAATTCCATCTTCATCCAAGATTTCTTTTAGTCTGTCAATTAGGGCTTTTGGCGGGTTTGCAGTTGGTGCGCCCATAGATAATGAAATTGGCGCTCTGTTTCTTGCAGTTAATTCGTCTTTTAATTTTGCAGTCTGTTCTTTTAATTTGAACATAATGTAAGTGTCTAGTGACATTACTTCTTCATTAAATAATCTTTCTATATCCATATTCTTATCCTTTTTAATTTTCTGCTATCATTTGCATCGGACCTTCCAAAGATGCTGTAACAAACTGTTTTGTATAAGGAGTATTTTGTTTTAACATATCTTCGGGAGTTCCTGCATAAACTATTTTACCGTCATAAAGCATTATAACTTTGTTTGCGGTTCTTTGAATTGTTGACATTTGGTGAGTTACTACGATTGATGCTGCATGTGTTTCTTCTTTCAGTCTAACAATATAATCTTCTATCAATGTTGAAGAAATCGGATCTAATCCGGCTGTTGGTTCATCATAAAGAATTGTATTTGGGGAGGTAACAATAGCTCGGGCAAAACTTACACGTTTTTGCATTCCACCAGAAAGTTCTGATGGATATTGCCCTTCAATACCTTTAAGTCCAACCAATTCCAACTTTTCAGAAACAATATTTCGAATTTCTTTTTCTGAATATTTGTTCCTCAAATCTTTTCGTTCGTGTAGTGCAAAGGCAATATTATCGGCAACTGTCAGAGAATCAAATAGTGCTGAATATTGAAAAACCATTGCAATATCGCCTTTTGAGGTGATAATTTCGCCACTATCTTGTTTTAAAAGACCGCAGATAAGTTTTAAAATAGTACTTTTTCCAGAACCTGAAAAGCCAACAACTGCTAGAGTTTCTCCATCTTCAACTTTGAATGAAATATTGTCTATAACACGTCTTTCATCGAATGTTTTTATTAAATTTTTAACTTCAATACTCATAGTTTTTATTTTACCTCTTTAAAAGAAAAATGCTATAGCAAAAATCATATCCCAGATTACAATTGCAACGAAAGACCAAACAACTGCTTTGTTTGTTGCCTCTCCCACACCTTTTGCTCCACCTTTTGCGTGGTAACCGCACGAACAACTTATTAGAGAAATTGTTCCGCCGAAAAATAAAGCTTTTAATAAGCAAACGCCTAAATCTTTCATATAAATTCCAAGCCATGCTGAATCAAAAAATGCTCTATAACCTAATCCGGATGTTAAATGAGCAGTGACTGCTCCTGCAATTACGCCAACAACAGAAGCAATTACTACAACCGGTGGCATCATAACGAGTCCTGCAATTACCCTCGGGACAAAAAGGTATTTTATTGGGCTGACTTTCAAAACCTCAATTGCATCAATTTGTTCTGTAACTCGCATTGTTGCAAGTTCTGAAGCAAGAGATGAACCAATCATTGAGATAATGGCAAAGCCAGACATAATTACCCCGACTTCTCGCACAATAAGCATTGTCATTAAAAGTCCGACGAAATTACTTCCTCCTTGTTTAACCATCTCTAAAGCAACTTGAGATGCAACAATGATTGATGTCATTCCAACAATTGAAAGAGTAATTGGTAGCGATGTAATTCCAAATCTATAGCATTGTTCTGAAATTTCGTTGAAATTAAAATCTCCTTTGATAATAAATTTGGCGGTAGCAACTCCATTCATAGTGATTTTCCCAAGAGTTTCCAAAAAACTGTTTAGTTCTGAAAAAATTCCGGTAAAAATTTTATACGTAGCGGATTGTTTATAGTATTTTTGTAAGCTGCTCATTTTTTAATTATACAAAAAATTTATACATAATGCAATTTATTATCAATAAAAAGGCTCTTATAAAAGAGCCTTTTTGTAATATTTTTAGTATCTTTCCAAATATTTGTCGATTTCCCATTGAGAAACGTATGTTCTGAAAGAATCCCATTCTTTTTTCTTCGCAGATAAAAATTCTTTAAAGATGTGATCTCCGAGTGCTGCTCTCGAAACAAGTGACTTGTCAAACAAATCAATTGCATCAGCCAAGCTTCCCGGCAATGAATCAATTCTTTGTTTTTTACGTTCTTTGGTTGTGAGTTTGTAAATGTTGCTTTCTACAGGAGCAGGTGGCTCAATTTTGTTTCTTACACCATCAAGACAAGCTTCCAAAATTACTGCGAATGCTAAATATGGGTTGCAAGCAGGATCTGGAGATCTTAATTCTACACGAGTAGAACTTCCTCTTTTTGCCGGAACTCTCAATAAAGCACTTCTGTTAGCTAATGACCAAGCTAAATATACAGGAGCTTCATAACCAGGAACTAGACGTTTGAAACTGTTTACAGTAGGGTTTAAAACGGCAGTAATACTTTTTACGTGTTTCAACATTCCGCCGATAGAAAATTTTGCAACATCTGACAACTGATATTCCGCTTTTTCGTCAAAAAATGCGTTTTTACCATCCTTGAACAATGAAACGTTACAGTGCATACCGGAACCGTTTATTCCAAAAATCGGTTTTGGCATAAATGTAGCATGCAAATTATGTCTTGCCGCAATTGCTTTTACCGCAACCTTGAATGTTGCAACGTTATCAGCTGCAGTCAAAATATCAGCATATCTGAAATCAACTTCGTGTTGTCCGTCAGCCACTTCATGGTGAGATGCTTCAATGTCAAATCCCATTTCTTGAAGTGTCAAAACGATATCAGATCTTACATCTTCTCCCAAATCTTCCGGCCCAACGTCATAATATCCGGCTCTATCTTGAGTAGAGGTTGTAACATTACCATCTTTATCTTTTGAGAATAAGAAAAATTCTGCTTCAGGTCCAACATTCATTGAAAATCCCATCTTTTCAGCTTCTTTCATAACTCTTTTTAAGTTACATCTAGGGCAACCTTCAAATGGTGTTCCATCTGCGTTGTAAATGTCACAAATTAATCTTGCAGAATTTGCACCATCTTTTCCTCTCCAAGGTAAAATCTGGAATGAGTTTTTGTCAGGATGGAAAAACATATCAGATGTTTCAATACTTCTAAATCCTTTGATAGAAGAACCATCAAGCATAATTTCATTATTTAAAGCTTTTTCAATATGCTGTGAAGGAATAGTCATATTTTTTACATGCCCATTAATGTCAACGAATTGAAGTTTGATAAATTTGATATTGTAGTCTTTAATAAATCCCTTAATATCGTCTTCCGTAAATTGTTTGTTGTCTAATCTAGTGTGCATAAATTCTTTCATACAGACCTCTTTCCTCTCACTGTTATCTTTAAATAAATTACTTTTTAATTAGAATACTTTTTTCAAAAAAGGTCAATACTTTTTATATTAAGATTAAGTAAAGACGCAAAAAACGAACATTTTAAAAATTGTGAATGTTTTTCTAAAAATAGTGTTAATTTTATAAAAAATTGGGAATATAAATATTACAAAGGGAGTACAGGGAATTTAATTTAATAAAAAACTTGTTTTGATTGAATTTTTAACCATGCTTTCAATCTCAAGTTCTTATGAATATTGCCTTTACAGAACTTTGTAAACAAATGTAAAGAAATAAAAGATATATAGCAATTATATATAACAAAAATACTTTATTAATATGTAAGCGAAAGCTACCAGACAAAAGAGATTAAAATAAACACGAGATATATATTTACACTACCTACTACACACTAACCTTCTACACACACGAGGAATTACTAACAGAATTCCAAACTCTATCTTTCAGATAGGGTTTTTTTTTGCCGACGAAGTCGGCTTCCCCATTTTGGGACAATGTTTGTGTTGGCGCTTTTGCTAAAAATTAGTAAAACTTTTTTAATGTTCTAAATAACGCTTTTGGAGATATTTGTGTTTTGTTAATGCGAGCCCGTACGACGAAGTCGGCTTCCCCATTTTGGGACAATGTTTGTGTTTGCGCTTTTGTTAAAAATTAGTAAAATTTTTATAATATTCTAAATACCGCTTTTGGAGATATTTGTGTTTTGTTAATGCGAGCCCGTACGACGAAGTTGGCTTCCCACTTTGCGACAATACTCGTTCCTTTTTTATTTTTTAGTCAAATATTCTAATTATTCTTGAAACATTGATAATAGTGCTTCTTCTTTAGCTTTTAATTTTGTATGTTCAGCGGGAGTTCTTAGAATTTCTAAATATTTTTCAGCTGAAAGAAAATGAGCGCGTGAAATTAAGTTTTTTACGTAAGCGGAAGTTAGAATGTGACCATCATAAAGAATATCTTCGGATTTTTTGCGATAGTTCTTGTCTAATGCCTTAAAATCAATCATATTGTCAGCTGTGGCAGATTTCAAATGTTTTAAGTCATCTATGTGTTTTGCTATTTTGGTTGTATCTTCGTTTGCAAATAAATAGTTACTTACTTTTTGCGCATTATCATCATATGTATCAATAAACTTCCTTAATTTATCTGTTTCTTGAGCTTTATGTTTGGTTCGAATTTCATTAGGAAAATGTTCCGATAAAGTATTTAGCCATTTTTTCATTATTTTGAATGGATGTTTTAATTTATCAGAATTTCCCTCTACGTAATTTGTTAATTGTATTTCTTGAGAATGGTTGCCTATTGTAAAAGTACTTTTGATATTACGATATGAGCCATAAAGAGGACCTTCTATATTATTTCGGTTATCTGCAAGCATTTCTTCTCTATTATCAAATGTTCCAAAATTCCCAATTTTAAATAATACTTTATCTTTTGGAGTTCCAATTTCTTCTGCTTTTGTTGCAAGTTTTTTTATTTCTTCTGTACTCAAATTCCAGTGTTTTCTATTAACACCATATAGCTTTAATTTAGCTCCGAAAGCTTGATTTGAACCAATTTTATCAACTTGCATAGAATGCTCCTTTCACAAATATATATTATATGGATAGATTGTAGTATATCCAATGAGAAAAAACATGATTTATTAATAATTTTTTACAAAGAAATTAAATTGCAAAATTGGTTTCATGTATTTAAGTCGGAAATTGAACAAGAAAGAGTTTTTTAACCCATTTCAGGAAAAATAGTTTCAATATATTCCTGATAATTTTCTTCTTCAAAAAAAGCAACTGAAAATTCTGCACAATTATATCCCAGTTGTTGTGCTTCCGGTACTTCAATTGGTGGACCTGCCGGAGTTGAACGGGATGGATTATTCGGATTAGAAATCACTCCAACGCTGCGCAAAAGTGTAACCAATAATGATTTCCCTTTTATCTCATATTCAGTTAAACCTTGTGTAACAACTCCAAATCCTTGCGTTCCAACATATCTTTGCATTGGAGCAAAATTGGTCTTAACTTCAATTCCTCTTTCTTTAGGTAGATTTTTGCGCATATCATAATCAGGATTAAACTCCCTTTTAATAACAGTATTCATATCTTCTGAATATGTTTCTGTAATAGGGCTTTTCATATTGAATTTAACTTGCCATAAATGATTTTTTAGTTTGTTATTCCATTCAATTTTAAAGTTGATTGTCTTGCCAAATTCAACTTGTACGTCAAAGAAGCTTGTTTTTATAATATTATTTTTGAAAGAATAAATCTCGGCAGTTTCCCCAAAATCATTTTCAACTGCTCCAAAATTATATGTATCGCCTTCGTCTTTAAACCTTACAAATTCAATCTGAATTCGTTTGCCGTTATCATTTGATAAGAAAATTTGTCCGTTTCTGACTTCCAATTTTAAGTCTGTTTTTGTTGCTGGAAAATATTTAAGAGTGTAAATGTCTGCAAAATCTTCTGTTACGGGTATTTTTTGCGTGTTATACAATAATGAATTTTCAACCCCAAAATGTTTCGAAATTATTTTGTATTCAGGAATTAGTTCCTTACTTTGCATAATTGGAGTTTTAAACTTATGTTTTAACCTTAATTCTTCAATAATAGTATTTGCTATTTGGATAATTTTTTCATAGCGAGTAATATTTTCTCTATGTACTAAATCGGTAGAACATCCACAAATTCCGTCGTGGGCTTGATTTTTTAATAATAATTTGTAAGCGTATTCAATTACAGAATTATATTCACTTCCGTATTTTTGCTGTAATTTGTTAGCTTGTTCTAATAAATAGGTGCATTTTGTATTGTATTGTTTCAATTTTGTTCTTGCAGAATATGAGCCTTGAAGGATGAAGGTCTTGCTATTATCTCGTAATTCATTGTTCCATTCATATTGAGAAAAATTGTTTTTTACAAGTTTAAAATATTCAAATGGATTTGATAATTTTATCTCATAATCATTTAATAATTTGTTAACTTGTTCAATTTGTTCTGCAATATCTGGTTCAACTCCCAAATGATCTGCTCCTATTGGAAGCAGAAGATAATCTCCAGATTTTTCTGCAATTTTGTCTAAGTTGTCTTTTAGCCATTCCGCTTTTTGCTCAATAGTCATTGGGGCAGAAAATATGTCCATAAAATAGCCCCGAATTAAATTAACTGTATCAATTCCGTTAAACTTAAATTCTGATGGAATATCTCCGCAACCTCTCCAAACAACGCATTTGTCAATTCCGAATTTTTGAAATATTTTTGGAATGTTTTGACTGTGACCGAATGTATCTGCAAGATAACCGATAAAGTCTGTACAACCGAAATCTGTTGATATTTTTAAACCGATTTCTAAGTTTTTTTCAAAAGAGGTTTTGTCGGTTAAAAATTCATCAACAAGAGTATAACAAGGACCTATGAAAAGTCTTTTTTCTTTTATAAATTTTCTGACAATTTTCTCTTTTTCTGGTCTTATTTCGAGATAATCCAATAATGCACTAACTTGTCCGTCAAAATAAAATGACGGAATTTTATTTGTTTCAAGTAAATTTAATACATTGTCAAAAACTCTCAACAAACGAAGTCTAAAAACTTCAAATTCTCTATACCATTCCCTATCCCAGTGGGTGTGTAAATACGCTATCACAGTTTTTTTCATAATAACTATTTGTAACATGTTTTTGATTTTTTCGCAAAGAGTTAACATAAATTATCTATTTAGGTAGTTATTAAGGAGAATGAGAAATTTTAATGGTTGATTTATCGTTATAAAGAGGTGAGGTTTGAAATGAAAAAACTTATATTGTTGACAGGGGTATTGATATTTACTGCGAACTTTGCACAAGCAGGAATTTTGTCTAACGTTTTTGGTGGTTATAATAACTATAATAACGGTTATTATTATCCTCCAAATGTTAGATACATGAGTGGAAATTGTTACCATTCAAGGCCGTATTACTACAATTATTACCAGCGACCGTACTATAACAATTCTTACAACCCTTATGGCAGGAGTTATTATAACAATCAGCCGAATGTTCAATATATACAACCTTATGGCGGATACTACGGACAACCGGTTATTTATAGAACTAAGGTGAATAGAAAAAGTTCAATTGGTAATAATGAAAAATTGGTTGCAAGTCAGTTTTCAGGTATAGAAAAATTAGAAAATCAACTTTTGTTGCAAACTTATGAATATGATAATGCAAAAAACAGAATAGAAAGATTAGAGCAGAGATTGTTTGGGGCATCTCAAGAAGGAGAGTTAGCTCAACGATTTGAAACTTTAAAACTCGCCGCAAGGAATTATAAAACTTTTAATCCGAACATTCAAAATTATTCTAGCCAAAGTAATTACAGACCTCCGGTTTTTACAGGCATGAGTGGTGGCGGATGGCGAAATACATTGTTAGGTAATTTTAAAAATCAATTTGCCGGTATGCCTACAGGAATTACTCCTGCTATGGATCCTGCTTATATGGATTATTTTGAAGCAGAACGTGCTATGGCAGGCAATGGCGAAGAAGTTGGTGTGCAGACTAATAGGGGATATTATTATTCGAATAGAAATCGTGGAACTGGTACAGGGGTTACGATTTTAGATTGACTTTTTGCATAAAATAATTAAATCATTCATATAGATGATTATTAAGGCAAAAAAATCGGTCATAATAATCTAAAAGAGTGGTATAAAATGCCTTTTAGGTACAGATTGCAGAAAGTTCTGGATTTCAGAGTTCGCAAAAAAGAAGAACAACTTACGGTAGTGCAAAAAGCTCAACAAGCAGTTTATCAAGCCGAAGAAAATATTCGAAGAAACGAGCAAGAAATTCAAACAACAAAACAAAATATGCGAATTGCTAACCCTATGATGTACGAAACGTATGATAATTACTTATTACATTTGTGGGATAAAGCAGAACAATTAGAAGCAATTCGTGTAGAGCTGCAAAACAAACTTGACGAAGAAAAAGTTAAACTTGTAAAACTGGAACAAGGTGTAAAGGTTCTGGAAAAACACAAGGAGAAGAACCGTGAAGCCTATATTGCAGAAGAGAAAGCCGCAGAATTAAAACAATATTCGGAACTAGGCGTAACAAGGTATTTTAGACAAAGCCAAGAAAAGGCAGAAGAAGAAGCCGCAATTTTAAAACAGTTAGAACAAATAGATGGAGGTAGTTAAAAATGAATGTAAGTACATCTTCCGCAACGGCTACAGCAAGCACGTCAGATGTAAATTCAACACAAACTCAATCAAAGACAAGCAGTAGTTCAAAGTCGGATAAATCTTTTGAAGATGAAATGAAAACTGCCTCAAAAACGGAAGAAACAAAAAATTCGTCGAAAGATGATAAAAAAATTTCTAACGATAAAAAAACTGAAAAAGATGCAACAAAAGAGGCAAATAAATTATCTCAAGAAATGAAAGAGCCTGATGATATTGTCCCTTCTGATGTTTATTCGGGTGGAGTAAATTTCACTGATTTTAAATATCATAATGAAGGGCAATCTCTGTTATCTCAAAATATTCAGGATTTGTTGAATACGAAAGATTTAATGAATACTGTAAATTCTGCAACGACAGTTGATTATGATGTCATAAATATGTCTGATTCAGATGCTAATTTCTTTGTAAATCTTGTTCAAAACACAGATATGTCAATGCAAAGTATAGCAGCTAATATTAGTGATCAAATGGCAGAAGGTGCGCAAAATATTCAGAAAAATGTCCAAGTTTCATCAGTGTTAATGGATAAATTAGCAGAATCTATGAAAACAAATCAACCTTTCAGAATAGATTTTGACAAAGATGTTTCTGTCATTATAAAGGTAAATAAAGACGGTAGTTTGGCTGCAAACTTTATTCCTGGAGATAAGGCGGTTGAACAATATTTGAGAAATAATATTGCATCTTTAAGACAAAGATTTGATGAACAAGATTTGTCATATACTCAATTAAGTTATAGTAATTCGCGTCAGCAACAGCAGCAAAAACGCCAAAATAAGGAGAAACAGTAATGAATGATTCATTTGTAACGGCATTAAATACGCAAAAGTCTACTACGAACTGGATGGACGTTATTGCTCACAACATGACAAACGTTTATACTCCGGGTTTTAGAGAACAACAGGTTAATTTTAAAACGTTTCTTGGAGGTGCTATCTCCGACGATTATAATAAAAAAATGGATCAAGGTAAATCAACTCCGGGTACTTCTAAAGAAAACGTGTTCTTGGAAGGTAAAGGCTTTTTCTTAGTAAAAAATTCTGAAGGAAAAAGTATTTATACGAGATTGGGTGAATTTACATTTGATAAAGAAGGTGTTTATCGAGATAGAAGCGGTAATACTGTTCAAGGGTACATATTGAATGATAAAGGTGAAATTATGCAAGGTACAAAATCTATAACTTCAGATCTTTATCAAGAAACAGCAATGAAAGGCGGAGCTTTAGATATTCCAACAACAAATATTAAAATGTGGATTGATCCTAATAATGGAAAATATTTAGGTAAATATGATGATTATGAAATAAAAAATGATGGAACAATATACGGAAAAGCCGATAATGGTAAACGTTCAGTTCCATTGTATAGAGTTACAACAAGGAATTTCAATAACTCTGCGGCTTTGTATGAGTTTAAAGAAGGTCAGTTTTTGGAAACAGAAGAATCCGGTAAGCCGTTAATTGGTGTTGGTGAAATTCGTTCAGGTTTATTGGAAATGTCAAACGCAGATTTCAAAGCAAATATTTCGTATTACCAAATGGCAAAAGTTCAAATGGATGTTTCAAACAAATTGATTTCATCTCAAAAAGAATTGTTGCAAGAGGCTTTGAGATTAGTTGGTAACTAAACTTATAAACATATTTTAAACTCCATTTTTCAAGGGACTATATGTCCCTTTTATTTCGCTTATGATTTCCTTAATTTCTACGGAAATATCATTTTTGTCTTTGACATTAGCTTTTACGAGTGTTGCAAATTCGGCTTTTTTAAATTCATGCAAGCCTCTGTGTTTAAAAAATTCTTCCAAAAATTCCACTTTTGAAGTACTTTCCTCTAACCCCTCAATAGTGGTAAGTGATATGTTTTGAGTTGCGTAATTTAAAGTGCGTGCAATTAAGGAATTTGGAAGCATATCCTCAAATTCTCCGCTTTTTAAAAGATGAATTTTATCTATATTGCGAAGTCTTGGTTTGATTTCTTCAAGATTGATTTTTGCATCATTATCCAAAAGAACAAATATTGGAATTTTTAAGCATTCAGCAAAGTTATAGAAATATTTTACAACCTGATTTTTTCCTCCGGCAGAGATAACTTGTATTCCATGCTCATTAAAATCAAAATTGCAAAGTTTTGAAAAAACAGGAAGAAGAATTTCTTCTGTAATTCCCTCACACAAAATTATCTTGTGAACAGGATAACCTAAATTGTTTTTAGAATTTTTATCTGCGTAATAATTTTTTAACCACTTTAAGTTGTTAGGAATATTCTCAGGTAGAATTTTGATTATAGCTTTGTAATTAAT
>ERZ1034882.492-NODE-492-length-19111-cov-3.802792_pt1 | contig 19111 bp, 32 predicted proteins | sample MGYA00520606_ERZ1034882 | MGnify/ENA primary metagenome ERZ1034882 (study PRJEB33766, sample SAMN09781726) | gut metagenome | biome: gut microbiome | host: Homo sapiens | place: Madagascar | study: EMG produced TPA metagenomics assembly of the PRJNA485056 data set...
AGGGCATTGTAGAGGGCGTTCCTCGCGCAATTAAAGAAGTTGTTGATTGGGCACTTGAAATCCCTGCCAGATTTAAAAAAGAACTTGGCATTCATTCTCCGTCCACAGTGTTCTCTGACTTTGGCAACATGATTGTCCAAGGCTTAGTGAACGGTATTCGCGCTTTCTTTGGTAAAGTCACCAATGTCATAGGCGACATCAAAAAGAAATGTGACCTGTCGAGCCTTGTCAATGATGCTCTTACATGGGGCAAAGATATGATGAAAGGCTTTGCCGATGGCATTTCAAAGGCAAAAGATGCTGTTGGAAATGCAATCCACACGGTTGCCGACAAGATTACCAGCCTGTTGCACTTTTCTCGTCCTGACGAGGGGCCGCTTCGCAGCTATGAGCAATGGATGCCTGACTTCATGCGTGGTTTGGCTAACGGCATTGACGATAACTCCAACTTAGTCTATGCCGCCACTGGCCGTCTTGCAGCTGGTATGCAATCCGCGTTGAGTGTTCCTACACTCGGCATTGGCAACGTGAACGGGTCTGTAAGCCTTGACGCATCTTCTGTTAGTGAAGCGCAAATGAGCGCCAACCAAGCTATGGCAGACGTGTTCTGGAAGGGCTGTATGGCTGTCGTGCAGGCTATTAACAACAAAGACATGGAAGTGTCCATTGGAGATGACGTAATCGGCCGCGCCGCTTCTCGGTATGAACGTAAACAAGCTGTTATCCATGGGGGTGCTTATTGATGGCATTAGATAGACCCAAGTCAAGTGAATACTTTGTCAATGGCTCTCCCCTGTATGAGCCTGATGCCGATGGTGGCGTACAAATGGAATGGAACTCCATCGCCGCAGAGGGTTCTGGCCGAACACAAGATGGTGTTATGCACATCGAGTGGGTAAAGCAAAGAATCCCTAAAGCAAAGTTCTCATATAAGGCATTGACCAAAGAACAGATGGCTTATATGAGCAATCTCGTTCAAGGCAAAACATTTCAATTCACCTGCCCTAAAGAAGACGGCACTTCTGAAACATTTGAAGCGTATTGTTCTTCTACAGGCGGCTCTCTATACAGCGCTTACTATTACGATGGCCTTTATCGTGATTTTAAGTTTGACATTATCGGTACAGGAGCGTAATATAAAGCTATGAGAATGGCAGGTGATTAACGATGTTTTACAATAAGTTCGTATTAGAGGACGGCACTGTCCTCTATGATAACATCGTTAGTGTGAGCTATTCGCAGACCGTTAATTCGGATGATGATAACATTTCTCCGGGTGCGGTCTGCGCCTGCTCTGTTGATATTGAGTTTTGGGTTGATGATGACCATTCTCTTGCGTTGTCACAAGGCACACAACTCACTTACTACAAAATTAACGATGACACAGCAGAAGAAATCAAGATGGGCATATTCTTCTGCGAGAAGCCGGAAAAAAACGGTGCTAATAAGTACAAGGTAACTGCTTATGACGGCATTTCCAAGCTCGATGTTGATGTTTCCGAATGGCTGAACGGTTTAACATTCCCCACAACAATCAAGGATTTTGCATCTTCCCTTGCTGCTGAACTCGGCATGATGTTTACAAACAATCCACCGATTAACGGCAGCTTTCAAGTTCAGCAGTTCATTGTTCAGAACGTAACTGCTCGTGACCTGATGAAAATGGTTGCACAGGCAACCGGCACATTCATCTATGCACCGAGAATCCAAGATGATGGAACCGCCCTTGCTTACGGTTGGTATGTAACTAACTCAACGTTAGGCATTGCTCCAAGCAAATCTCTTGGTGAGTCTTCTGGCACGACTACAACTTACAACTTCCCGATGAACGACAGTACGGGAGTTGGGTTGAATGATTCTCAAAAAATTCAGCTTCGCACTGCCGATGTTGGAACTTCCGGCGTTTCCAAAACCACTGCGTATTTCCTTGACCAGCTTACCTTCTCAGATTTCACTGTCTCTAAAATAGACAAGGTTCAAGTAAAGCAGTCCGATGATGATGTTGGTGTAATCTATCCGCCCGATGCCGCTGGCACGAACGCGATGATTATTCAAGGCAACAAATTGCTAATTGCTGACTCCGAGGATGCTCTACAGCCCGCTGCGCAAGCCCTGTATAACCGTTTCAAGAGCATACAGTATGTTCCTTGCTCTGGCGTTCAAATCCCGGAAACGGTCGCTATCAAGGCAGGAGACATCGTTACAATCAACGATGGAAAGCGCGAGTTTCAGTCTTACATTACGAGCTTTAAATCGTCTGGCGGTCGCAGCACTCTTGAAAGTGTTGGCAGTGCGGTTCGGAATACGACAACCGCTGTTAATAACAAGAATTACAGCACCAAAGCGAAGATGCTGGAAATTTCCACAACCATTGACGGTTTGAATGTAAAAGCCACCCAAATCTCGCAAGACGTTGATGGGCTGCATACGCAATACACGGAACTCAAACAGACATTTGACACATTTGAAGTAACTGCTGTCACAGATGGTAATGTCCGCTCCAAGTTTGCTCTCGACAAAACATCTGTAACAATTCAATCCGGCACTATCACCTTCTCCGGTGACACTCTTGTTGTTGATTCTACTAACTTCAAATTAGCGCAAGATGGCACTGTAAACATTACAGGCACACTTACTTCCAAAACTACATACAGCGAAGCTGTTATTGGCGATGGAGAAATCACGTTGTCCCAGATGGTTTCTGACGGTTCGTATAGCCCTGCCGTAAAGATTTATTCTGACGGCGTAAGCGGTTCTTATCTGCTTGGTCACATCAGAATCTACGGCAACGAGGGCAATAACGACAACCGTATTGACCTATATAACGATAGCGCAGGTTCTCACTTTGAGATGTACACTGGCGGCACACATACAAAATTCTTTGATGTTCGCGCAGACTCTAACGGTGAGGGTCATGTATCAATCGGTGGCGTTAATGCTTTGGGCTATCTAGAATGTAAACGTCTAAAAGTTGATGGACACAATGTTGCACTTGCGCGTGTGAACTACACAAACCAAGAGGGAACTGCGACTTGGGAATATCTGCTTACCGCCCACCAAGGCAACGCATGGTAAAAGGGAGATACTATGAGTGATAACGAAGTAATTATGAACCTGCAACGTGACCTGTTCGCGGTTCTCAACAACTCTACGATGCCCCTTATGGTCAAGTCTCTGGTCGTTGAAAACGCTCTGCTGAAACTCAACTCCGAGTTAAAGAACGAGCAGATTACGAACTTGCAGGCGAATCAAGAAGTAAACTTGCACGTAGATACGTTGGAAATGAATACTGGTTCTGATAAAACAGACGAGGTGAAACAAGATAATGGCTGAACAAAGCTACAACCTCAAATACGCAGGTGCGCAGATTGACACTTGTTTGGACAAGGCCAACGGAATCCCCGCAGGCGGTTCCACTGGTCAAGTTCTTACAAAGAAATCTGGCACTAACTACGACTTTCAATGGACAACTCCATCTAGTGGCGGTGGTACTACTGCATCAGATGATGTGCTGATTGGCACAATCACATCTGGTAAATGTTCCTTGTCCGGCAGTGAAATTCAGACGGCCGTAAATGCAAATAAGAAAGTGTTCCTGCATGATGTAACTAACGATTATTGGTTCCATCTTGTAGAATGCACAAGTTCGCGATTCTTTTTTGAGGGGCCGTCTACAAACCTTTCCACATTCGGAACCGGTTCTGGCACAAGGTCTGTTACATTACAGCGCCGTTCTTATGCAAAGAACGCGTCCGCGAACACCAGCATTTCAAATATAAACATCACGTATTATACCGTTCCCGCTGGTGGCTCTAAGGGCCAGATTCTTGCCAAGAGCGGTTCTGGTGATGGAGCTACTACATGGATTGACCCGCCATCTGGTGCTGCTGTTTCGCAAGATGATAATGATGCTGGCGGTCAAACTCTTACAATTACAAGTGGGTGATAAATCATGGCTGTGAATAAAGTTGTTATGGACGGCACAACTCTGTTGGATTTGACCAGTGACACGGTTGACGCAGGCCATTTGCTGAAAGGTTATACCGCCCATAAGAAAGACGGTACATCTGTAACAGGAGTTTATGAAGAATCTGGCGGAATTGATACCTCTGATGCCACAGCCACAGCAAGCGATATTGCTAAAGGTGTAACAGCGTATGCAAAGGGAAGCAAGATTACTGGCAACGTAATAACGTATACCGGCAGTCAAACATATAGTCCTCTCAGTCAATATAACACAGCGACAGTTGTATCACGCGGCGGCAATGATTACCTTACTACAGCAGTAAGAAACGGCGAAAATTCCTTTTTCAGAAACGGTTCGACAATACGACTTGGCGTACAGCTTTCAAAGCTCGGCACGGCTATTGCCGCTGACGTAGCTTCTGGTAAGACTTTCACTTCGAGCGCTGGTTTGCTTGTTACCGGCACGGCTACTTCCGCTGCGAGTCCAAATTTACAGTCTAAAACTGTAGTTCCGAAATCTACCTCTCAAACCGTAACGCCAGATTCTTCTTATGATGGTTTGAGCCAAGTCACAGTTAGCGGTGATTCCAACCTTGTGGCAAGCAATATCAAGAGTGGTGTATCCATCTTTGGCGTATCTGGTAGCTATACTAGTAGTGGCAGTAGCAGTGGCAACAATAATGTCGAAGCACATCTCATTACTTCTGCTTCTGATAAAGTCACTTTCAAGACTACAAGCGGGACAATCAAGGTATGGGGCTATGGAACAACGTCAAGTCAAAGCTCATGGGGCGGAACCCAAACACAATTGATCGCGTTTGACGGTGATGGATATTACACAAGTGTAAGTTACGGCACGCCGAGCAGAACATCTATGACCGTAACTATTAGTTCGGATGGAACTATTGGCGGATTGCCTAATGGTTTGACTGCCATTAACGCTATTGTAACTCGCGGAATCTAATAAAGGAGCGTGATTTTATGCTTTTTGATGGCCGTAATCGTATTCGTTTCGGGTACTCTCGCTGGGGCTGGACTCGTGGCGGCGGTAAAATTTGGCATGGTGGCACCGACATTGATGGTTTGGATGATTCCACCATTCACATGCCGGGCTACGGTTCAAAGTCCATTTCCGGCACTGTTGTAACTGCCAGACAAGTCACAGATAAGCGCAACAAAACATGGGAGTGGGGCTGGTATGTCTGCGTTAAGCTGGATGCAAACCAGACTCCCGATGTCGTGAACTACCTGTATTTCTGCCACTGTGAGAAGTTGCTCGTGAAAGTTGGGCAGAAAGTTAAGACTGGCGATGCGCTTGCAATCATGGGAAACACTGGCAATGCTGCTCTGGCTAACCCGCCTTACAAGCACTGCCACTTCGAGATTCGCGCTTCTTCCACCGGCAAAGGTCTTGACCCTACTCAATACATGGGATTCGCAAACGCCGTTGGCGTGTATGATTCCGAGGTTGAAGTTCCCGAACAGCCTGTGCAGGATGAACATGCTAAGTCCAAGTTGCAGATGATTACCATTGGCCCCGTTTCCCAAGGCGATGCAGATAAAATCTACACCGCAGCAAAAGAACTCGGACTTACCGAGCAGGGTCTTTACAAATCTGAATGGGTGAAATAATATGCGAATTATTAAACTTGATGGCTACAATGCCACCGTAGACGACGGCAAAAAGCTGGAACTCGGTACATTTGACAGTTACGGAGAGGAACAACTTCAAATCGTTAAAGCGCAAAATTGGGAGAATTTGAGCGTAATAGCGACATTTAATCCCCCTAACAAGAAGCCTGTTCAAGTTGTTGTTGATTCCGTTACTGGCGTTATTAAAGTTCCGAAGGAAGCTACGGCTAACTTGTACGGCGTTGGAACGATTGTGTTTGTAGGTCTTGCAGACGGCGTACAGCGCATTTCTGCCGATGTTGAGTACATTGTAAGAAAGCACTCAAATGCAAACGGTACAGAACCGGCAGAGCCTACGCCGAGTGTCGTAGAACAGATTCTCACGGAAGCGCAGAACGCAAACACAAACTCTGCCGAAGCCAAGAAACTCGCCACTAACGCGAAAGACATTGCTCAAAGCGTTAGAGATGATGCAGATAACGGCAAGTTCAACGGCAAGGATGGAGCAAAAGGCGACAAGGGCGAGACTGGCACAACGCCGCAGCTGAAAATTGGCGAGGATAATCTGTGGCAAGTCTCGTATGACAACGGTGCAACATGGGTATCCCTTGGCGTGAAAGCCACCGGCGATGCAGGCAAAGACGGCGCTGACGGTGTGACACCTCACATTGGCGAAAACGGCAACTGGTGGATTGGGGGCACCGACACTGGCGTATTAGCCAAGGGTAAAAAAGGTGACACAGGTGCCAAAGGTGCTGACGGTGTAAGCCCGACCGCCGCCGTTATGCAGACAGATGACGGGGCAGAATTTACCGTTACAGATGCCAGCGGCACAACGACTGCTACGATAAAGAACGGAATCAATGGTAAAGATGGCGCACCTGGCAAAGATGCCGTTGTGGATGCAACACTAACACAGGATGAGCAGGCAGCGGATGCGAAAGTCACCGGTGAAAAGATTGGTGAGCTAAAAGAAGATACTGCTGCGCTATCCAGCAAGCTTGAAAAAAACGAAAAACGAGCTGAGCGTGCAGAAGCAACAGCGCAGTATGCTATCAAGATGCAACAGGGGTACACCTACGAAAGTAAAACTGTTGTAGGCAGTGGATCTAAAATTGATGTTCCCGTTGGGGCAAAAGATTATGCAGGGCTTCGTAAAATCGGTGGTATGAGCCGTAAAGGGTATCAGCTGCTTCAAGATGATTTTCCTGTGTCATCTTCACAATTAAGTGTAACGAAAAATGGAAATTATAATTATACTTTAACTACACTGACGGAAGGGATATACCGACAAAGCGGTAATAATCAATCTGCAAGTGGCGTTGCCGGGATGTATACACTACACGCTGAAATTGTTGGCGCGGGCGGGTTAATTGTGCGATTTTTTGCAGCTGAAGAACAAGAAAAAATAGCTGAGATTACCGTAACATCTAAGGAGTCAAAAAGAACAATTAGTGTTCCTAATGATTTTGTAAGAATTTCGCTTGTATTCATTGGAAATGAGGGAAAAGCCATACCTATTGGCAGCGTTACCACTATATCAAGCATTATGCTTGAGCCTGGCAATACGGCTCATCGTTTTGAGCCATATATCGCCGATTTGATTACAGCCACTGTTGATAGTGTGGTGAGCAAAAGAGGAAGTGGAGAGGTTATCCACACCACTGTTATGCCGCCGGAAATGCTGGCGTTGTGCCCAGACTACGGTCAGGGAACGGACGAATCCTACAATTACATCGACTTTGAGACTAAGTCATACCACCATGTAGGCAGTATGACACAGAACGGCGTATGGGAAGCCCTTGATACCCCGGAAATCATCAACCTGTCTGCTGCTTGGCCAGACAATCTAGAATTGCTCACGGTAGCATCTGGTGGCACTGTGCAAATGCATTACCCTAAACTGGATGATGAATTTGAAGTGGCGGTACCAAGTGAAATCGTGTTTCTTATTGATATTGCAAAAGTTATTAAGGAGTGACGAAAATATGCTGCTTGATAAATTACTAACTGCCAACGGTTTGGAACGGGACGATTTGCAACCTCAGACCGTTTGCACCAACGCAGAGTTAGAGGTGGCACTTTGCGAACTGGAAGAAAACTGTACTGCTCGGCTAGCAGACATTGAGAACGCATTGTGCGACATTGATGGAGGCGTAAAATAATGGTGAAAATTTGGGCGAATCGGCTGATTGCTGGGGATAAAATGTGGAATCAAGTCCCGGAGGAACGCAAGGAAGCTGTAAAAACAGAACTTGAAAAACGCTTTAAGGCCGGGAAAATAAGCCGAGAAAAGCTGGAAGAGATTCTGGGTGGCTAAGTAGCTTAAGGTTGCTTTAGCTGACTAACAAACAGAAAGGACAACAAATCATGAGACTTTCAAGCGGTGAAGTTTTACCGCGCTGGCCTTGCACTGACAGGCTGGCAGGATGCAAAATGTCAGAGTTGAAATTTGTACTTGACAATTTCTAGTCTGTATGCTACACTACAATAAAAAGAGGTGATACAAGGTGGATATTTTCATGAATGTTGCTTCGATGGCATCTATTACCGCCATTGTTGAGCTTATCGCGTATGCGTATAAGACAAAGACCTCGGCAGATAACAAGTGGATTCCTGTCATCTGTATGGTGGCTGGTGCAATTCTTAGCATTGCCGCTTGGGTTGTTTACCCGGCCATTTACCCTGCCACAGATGTGTTTACCGCGTGTGCAATGGGTATTGGCTCTGGCGCAACTGCTGTTGCACTGTATGAGGGCATTTTCAAGTCCTCTAATAAATAATAGGGGTGTTTGAAGATGCGCACTAAGAAAGCAGAGATTGCAAACCAAAAGCAAATCGGTGATGAAAAGCCGGTTGCTGTTTCTACTGACAAAGTTCCTGACGAAGTTGCGCCAGTAGAAGATATTCCCAAAGCAAAAGGGTATCAAGTCTTTGTTCGATTCGCAAGCCGCGAAAATGCAGAGAACTTTAAGTTCAAGTTAAAGTCCCTCGGATACGACAATGCAGAGTTGAGCGAGGTGTGACAGCTATGCCCACCGAAGTTGTCCAAAACCTGTATGTCAATTACGGAATCCTTGGATGCGTTGTAGTGGCCTTTTTCATCCTGATTTGGTGGGTCGTTAAGACTTCCAAGGAACGTGAGGATAAGCTATACGGCGTGATTGAAACCCTTTCAAAGGAACTTCCAGAAATCCGAAAAAACCTTGAAGAAATCAAGGATAAGCTGTTTGATGATTAAGGTGTGAGCCAAATGGATGTCGAAACAAAGCTGGACATGGTGAAAGACCCTACCAGCGGAACGGATAATTACATTTCGCAGTTTGTGTTTGAATCTTGCGAAATGCGTCACGAGAAGCGTGAGAAGCGATACTTTTCTGTTATCATTCTGCTTATTGTCCTGCTTGTTGCAACAAATGTTGCGTGGCTGTTCTATGAAGCGCAGTTCCAAGTGCAGACATCGGAAACAGTCACAACCACTACAACGCAAACAGTTGAAGCAACACAAGAAACTGCTGATGGCGATGCAAGCCTTGATGTTACGGCGGGTGGTGATTAACAATGGCAAAGCAGAAAGTACGCATTAAGACAGTTACCACAACAACGCGGACTAAGACAAGAACCCGCGTTAGAAAGAATCGAAGCAATGGCAAAAAGAGTGGTAAGTGAGGATATTTCTAACAAAGAGTTATCCGAATTGATTGATTTGTGGATAAGGGGAGAAACGCCGAGAGCTGTTCTGAAACGCCGCCTGATTGACGAGCGGACATTTGACCAGCTTTCAGAAGAATTTGGCTACTCCGTCCAACGAATCAAGGCTATCACCTATAAAGCCGAAGAACAACTGTTCAAGCACATCTGAATAATAGACAAATAAAAGCCTTATCGGGACTTCTCGATAGGGCTTTTTCTTTTTATAATTTAATCAGAAATGAGGTGTTAAACGATGCCAATGCCAATGTATGGCTCACCTATGGGCTACAACCAACCGTATGGCGGCTGGCAAGCTCCGCAACAGCTTTATCAACCGCAGACGAATAGTTTTATGCCCAAGGCACAGAACCAAACAGAGAACCTTGCAGGGACTTTCCCGTGGGTCTTTGTGTCTAGTGAAGAAGATGCCAGAAATCGCATTGTTCAGCCCGGTCAAACCGCATGGTTCATGGACAACAACAATCCTAGATTCTATGTGAAAGCGTGCGACATTTCCGGCGCTGTTACATTTAAGCGGTTCACATTCCACGAGGATGCGGGCGAGCCTGTAAAGGCGGTTTCTCTGGACGTTGACGGAGTTCGCAAAATCGTAGATGAACGGCTCAACGAATTATTGAATCTTAAAGGAGATGTGAAGAATGAATCCTCTGGCTTCGATGTTCCAACAGGAGAGCGCCGCGTCAACACCAAATCTGCCAAATAATCCAATGCAACTCATGCAAATGATGGGGCAGATAAAAAAGATGGTCGGTAATCGCAACCCTGACGAAGTCATAAAAGAACTTGTTTCGTCTGGTCGCGTGAATCAATCGCAGCTTGAACAAGCCAAACAAATGGCACAGCAGATGAAAGGTTTATTCTAACTTGAAGTTAATCGGTAGTGCGCAATGCCGTTTAATTAAAGCAATTTTAAAATACATGAAAGGTGGAAACACAATATGGCTATGGAAGATTCTGGTAGCATGATGTCCCCCGCCGATATTGCTGCTCTGACTAAGGGGAACAGCTTTGGCGATGGCAGCGGCCTGTCTTGGCTCGTGCTGATTATCCTGTTCTTCGGTTTCATGGGCGGTGGCTTCGGCTGGAATCGCAACGGCGGATTCGGTCAGTATGCTACTGCTGCTTCCCAGCAGGACATTCTGTTCGGTCAGCACTTTGGCCAAATCAATGACCGTCTGACTAACATCGGCAACGGCATTTGTGGCCTTGGCTACGACATGCAGGGCAACATCGCAGGTCTGGGCAAAGAGGTCGCGCTCGGCCAAGCTAACTTGCAGCTGCAAGCCAGCAATAACGCCGCGGCTCTCGCTTCCCAGCTGTCGCAGTGCTGCTGCACTACCCAGCGCGGCATTGACAGCGTGAACTACAACGGTGCTATCAACACCGCTGCCATCAATAAGAACATTGATGACAAGTTCGCGGCCCTGGAAAAGGCCGGTCTGGAACGCCAGATTCAAGAGCAAGCTGCTAAAATCAGCGCTCTGGAACTCGCTTCTCAGATGGTTGGCGTTGTTAAGTATCCCATGAGCTACGCTTACAGTGCTGGCGCATCCCCGTTCTGCGGTGGCGCTGGCTGTGGTGCTGGCTGCTACGCTGCAACTGTCTAACTTTGAATTAGACACGCCCTGACGGCGAGGTAATAGGCAGGGCAGGAATTACTTGCCCTGCCTTTATTTTTAATTTTTAACATGAAAGGATTGAAATTTATGGCTAAAGCACTTGGCTATTACACTTACACAGGAACCACGCAAATTGCAGCCGGTGAGACTGCTCCGCTGACTAACACTATCCGTCAATACGGTAACTGCATCCGCTTGCGCAATAACGCCGTTATCATCGGCACTCCCGGTTGCCCGTGCGTTTCCGAACCTGCTTGCGGCTATTATACCGTGAGTGTAAACACCACTCTCGTTGCGTCTGCTGCTGGCGCTGTAACCGTATCTCTGTATCAGGACGGCCAGCTTGTCCCCGGCGCAGTTCAGAGTGCCACTGCCGCAGCTGAAAACGACATGATGAACTTTGCAATCACTGCTCCTGTTCGCGTGTATCGTGGTCAAACATCCAGCAAACTGCAAATCTATGTCAACAGCCAGCAGGTCAACACCATGAATGTTGCAATGGAAGTTGTTAAGGAGTGATTGCGATGACGGTCGAGGAAGTCTTTGCCAAAATAAAAGCGCACCAAATCGAGGGAACGATGTTCCACGACCAAATGCGCCAATACTTTGATTTTCTGAATCTCCACGGATTTAAGCGTATGCACGAGCATCATTTTGCCGATGAAACCCGTGCAATGGTTGAAGTTGACAGCTTTTATGTCAACCACGAAAACAAGCTGATTCCTAAGTCTGAGATAAATACCGCAAGCCAAATCCCTGCAAACTGGTACAACTACGCTCGTAAAGATGTCGATGCAACGACAAAAAGACGCGCTGTCAGAGATGCTATGACAAAGTGGGTGAACTGGGAAAATGACACTCGCCAGTTCTATGCTCAAATGTACAGGGAATTGCTTGAACTTGGAGAAATCGACTACGCAGATTTTATCGGCAAGAATCTGATTCACGATGTTTCAGACGAATTAAAGTTTGCCGAAAAGTTGTTCATCGAACTCGAATGTTGCGATTACGATATGGTTTACCTGACCGAGATTCAAGACAAATATCACAAGAAATTCAAAGATTAACTCACACTTAGCCACGAGGTTTATGCTTCGTGGCTTTTTTATGCCCATCTCTGTGCCATTTGTTCCATTCTCGTATCGCAAGACCATCGTCTTTTTCTAGGATAAATTCAATCGTAAGGAACTGATGGCCGCAATCTTTGCAAATCCGTTTGCGATAAATCGTGTTTTCTGGCGGCACGTTCACATTGTCTTTGACATAGACGTTATCGCTGCCGCACTTTTCACACTTCATCTGCGAGACCCTTTGTCTCGGCAATATTCGACTGAACCATAACGCCGTCAATTGCTTCGCACAGCTTGTCAGCATTGTCTAGCGTTCTCTCTCTGCGGTAATCTTCATTTGCCTTTGCCGTCCTAAGTACGACTTGTGCAAACGCCTTGATTGAGCTTTCCAGTTGTTCTTCGCGCAGCCGGTCTTTTTCGTATCTTCTCGCAATCTGTGCTTTGGTCTTGCCCGCTTCTTCCTTTGAGATTCCGCCCGTCTGATAAAGCCTATAAAGGTATCGAAGCGATAGGTAGGTACTTTGTTCAGACCCGCGCAAAAGCGTCTTAAACTCGCTCCTAGCCCCCTTGTAGGCCATTTGAGCAAGTTCTTCAAACGTAAAACTCTTTTTCTCGTATTTCATTTGCCAAACACCTCAACAGCGCCAAAAAACAATGCAGCCGCAAAAACAAAAGCAGGAACTTTCAGCGCCCACGCAAAAAATAATAATCAAGCCCAACATTAGTCATCATCTACCGCATCTAAAATTACGTTAATCGCCCATGCTCCGAACGAAAGTGCCCAAAATGTCTCAGAATCTTCAAACGCAATAGCCATTGCAATAACTACAAAAAGCGCAATAACGGCAGAAATTGCAGCGCACGCTTTAATCATATCGTTGTGCGTGATTTTCTGAATTCCTCTAATTGCGATTAAGGCAAGAGTACAAGTCATTAAGATTGCTTTAAATTCCATATTATTCGCCTCACAGATGCGCACCGACTGCAATCGCAAAGAACAATGCAAATAGCGCAAACAGACAAACCGTTCCTAAAACATAACCAATCAGTGTGTCGAAACATACACGCTTGATAACTCCGAACACAATTTCGAGAAAAATAATGAATACGAACAGCACACAAACTGCTGTAAAACAGCCCATAACGAATGTCATTTTTTATTCACCGTCTTTCCGTATTTTTGCTCCATCTCTTTTTTGAAGCTGATGTAATCGTCAACCACGCTGTAAAACAGATGTTCCATCACGTCTTCGTTTTCGTCGAGCCATGCAACCATGTCCGTAAACTCTCCGTCAGCAGAATCGTAAACATGGCCGACCCAAAGTTTATCTTCCTCGTCGTAATAGTAGTAAGCACTGTAACCTTTGTATTCTGGCAACTTGTGGATTGCGTTTCGTTTACCCATGTTTTCACCTCGTTTGCTTGTTGAATTGTTGATTGAAAGGACTAAATATATATAAGAACCATTGTCTCTTGGTGAGCGGTTGAGCGAGTTCACCCCACCCCAGTTTTTGGAGCAGGGTTGGTTTTGTCTCCCGGAGCCGCGTATATCGCTTCTGCCCACTCGGTAAAACCGAACGCAACTTTTTACACCTGCGGTCATGCTGTCAGATGCCGTCCCATACGATGTTGCGCCCCACTGACTTGCGTCACATGGCGGTGCCCCTGCCCTCGCTCATGCAGGGGTATCGAAATTCGTCTCGGCTATAACCCGCGACGTCCCCAGTTGGTAAGACCGGGCGGTTCTGTTTAACGTCTGTAAGCACTTCAAGACCCTATATAAAAAGAAAAGCCCACTGTGCTTGGTAGTGTGGATTACCTTGCACAGTAAGCTCGAAGCTCTATTCGGTTGTATCGCTCTATCGAGTCCACACTCTCGAACAGGGCTTCTGATTACGTTCTCATTATACAATGTGGTGCGGCAAAAGTCAAGCCCTGATTTTAGAAAATTTAAAGAAATATTTCTCCGAAAACTGTTGACTTCCATCCGAAAGAAGCGTATAATAAATGTATCGGAAGCGAAAGAATCCGAGAAAAACCGAAACGACAGAAACAGAAAAGGAGAATAACTATGGACGCAGTTGAATTTTTCAAGACGGTAAACAGGCTATGCAAAAATAAAGATTGCAAGGAATGCCCTATTTATAAAAATAACACGTGCTGCATGGTTGGGTTCGACGACGATTCGATTAAAAGCATCGAGGAAACAGTTTCAAAAGTCGAGCAATGGGCAAAAGACCACCCAGTCAAGACCCGCCAGAGTGAGTTTTTGAAGATGTTGAAGATGTTTCCGAATGCGAAAAATGATGACGGAGTCATCATTTTTTGCCCAAGGGGATTCTTGCCAAAAGGAGAGGCAAAAGCATATTGTGAAAAGCACGGCGAATGTATAGAGTGTTGCAAAGACTACTGGCTCACGGAGGTAGATGACGATGACTAACATCACATCCTTGCGCCCCGGCGAGCACTTCATGTTCAAAGGCTTCGAGTGGGTATGCCTTGACCCGAACCACCCTGATGGCGGCGTGCTGGCTATTATGGCAAAGCCGTGGGCAGAAGATGTAAAGTTCTGCCCGAGTGAGAATTTTGTAGATGGAAAGGGCAACTGGAATAACTACCGCACCAGCAATGTGCGTAGGATTCTATCTGATATGGCGAACGCTGTTTTCGAGAAAAAAAGTCTGCTGTCACATACCGTTGACCTTGTTGCAGACAACGGAGACCGCTCCTATGGTGCTGTTGCAGACCCTGTTTTCATCCTCACATGTGACGAGTACCGCAAGTACCGTGAGTTCATCCCGCACTACGACAGCTGGATTTGGACTGCCACACCGTGGTACTGTGGTGATATGGATTCCGACACGGGCTATGCGTGCAACGTGCGCTGTGTGAACGTGGGTGGTCAGTTAGACTACGACCGTGCGTACATCGGCGGCGCTGTCGCCCCAGCTTGTATTCTCAATCCGAAATTGCTCAATCTGCGCCAGAGCATGGCGTTTGTGGAAGATGATAAAGATGATAAAGGAGAATGAGAGATGCGTGAATCGACAAAGAAACAAGCTGCAATGCTGTATGGACTGTGGTCATCTAAGTGGCCTACTGCTGACAATGACGCAATGTGTCTTATCGCTGAAATCGTACATGCTTATACAAGAAGCGAAGTTTCGCCAGAATCTTGCATGGAAGAAATCAAGCTGATTCTTTCTGAACGCGACAAGGCGTTGTTCAAGGGTGATAACAATGGGTAAGGTTCAGTTTGACGAAGCAACTCACACTTACACGCTGGACGGCAAGGAACTCCCAAGTGTGACGCATATTATTCGTTATCTTGCAGTTGATAAGGCGAACAATGCTGACCCCAACATGGCTCTCATAGCGCGAGAGCGCGGCTCTGCGGTGCATGAAGCGACGGTAATGTACGATTACTCCGGCGAGATTCCAGACGATTTTCCGGCTGAATATGCGCCGTATCTGGAAGCGTATGTGCAGTTCTGCCGCGATTATCAACCTAAGTGGGAGTTGATTGAGCACCAAATGGGCAATGCAACTTTAGGGTTTGCTGGAACTCTTGACAGATTTGGAGCCATTGACGATAAGTGGTGCATACTTGATATTAAGACGAGTTACAAAATCGACATTCCTAGCCTGTCTGCTCAACTTACAGCTTATCACGACCTGCTGTTAAATGAGCAGTTTGAAAGGCTGGAAAACGCAAATATTCGTCATCTCGGACTTCAACTTATGCGCACTGGAAAATATCGTTTGTACGAAACCGACTGTGAAAAAGGTAGCGACCTGTTTTATAGCTGTCGTAGAATTTATAAGACGATTGAGAAGATGAAAGGAGTTCGGTATGCAGTCAGGTGAGAAAAATGGGTAAGTTTATTGATTTGACTGGTCAGACTTTTGATAGACTTAAAGTCATCGAGTTTGATTCGTTTGATAAACGCAATCAAGCAAAATGGAAATGCAAATGCAAGTGTGGCAATGAGGTTGTCGTTTCGGCATCTCATTTGAAAAGCGGACACACAAAGTCTTGCGGTTGCCTTATGCGTGAAACTTCCGCAATCAATATGCACAACATTGTCTTTAAAACAGGATGCAGCCAAGAGCGATTGTATGCCGTATGGAGTGAAATGATGCTGCGGTGCAATAAACCGACGAACAAGGCATACAGCCGCTATGGCGGTAGAGGAATTAAAGTATGCAAAGAATGGCAAGATTATCTCATATTTAAAGAGTGGGCATATTCGCATGGATACGATGAAAATGCAAAGTTTCAAGCGTGTACAATCGACAGAATTGATGTAAATGGAGACTACTGCCCGGAGAATTGCCGATGGGCTACCAATGCAGAGCAAAGTGTAAATAAGCAAGACACTGTTTACGTAGAACTTAACGGTGAACGAATGGCACTTAGTCAAGCAGCGGAAAAGTTGCGAATGAACTACGGAACGCTTAACTCGCGGATAAACAAGTTGCATTGGCCTATTGAAAAAGCATTATCTACGCCTGTACAGGATTGCGGATGGCGTAGACATGACCCGGATAATCCCAAACCACGGCATCATAAACGAGTACATCAAAAAAAGGAGACTGATAATAATGAGTGAAGAAATCGTTGCAACTGGAAGCTATTCCCCCATCGGAGCGGTTGTGCGCTCTGACCACGAGAATTACCGTGTGACAATCGGAGACAAAAATTTACTACTTCGGCGCAATATCGACTTTGGTCGTATTCCAAAAGCAGCTAAAGCTTCCCTCTATAAGAGCGGTGCAGAGAGAATCCTCATGGCCTATGGAGTAGAGAGCAAATTTGTTCTTGAAAAAGCAGTTGAGGAATTTGGAATTGATGAGGGCAAACGTCCGTTTTTCTTCTACCGATTCCGTTGCGAACTTTACAAAAACGGTCAGCACATTACAGATGGATACGGTTCGGCTTCCACTTTGGAGTCAAACTGCGGCAGGGCAAATCCAGCAGACCTTGCTAACACTAAGCTAAAGATTGCGAAAAAACGCAGTGAAGTCGATGCCTGTCTGCTTTTGGCGCAGCTTTCTGGTTCTTTTACGGCAGATTTGGAAGATTCTGTGCTTGAAACTTCCGATTTCGCCAAGGTTGCCCAAGCAGTGACACGTCCTGATGACAAAATTTCGGCAAAACAGGTGAAGCGTCTGTACACGCTCTGCACCCAGAACAGCGTTGATTCCGAGACTGCCGCAAAGATTATTGCTGACGCTGGTTACAAAACCGCAAAAGATATTCTGAATCGAGATTACGATTCAATCTGCAACAAGATTGAGAGCTTTTCAGAGACAGTCGTTGAGGGAGAAGTCGTTAAGTAAAAGTTAGGGGTGATGCTTTGTGCGAGTGCAAGTAACTTCAACCGTTTCATGGGACGATAACGGGGACGAAATAATTGAGAGGTATCCGTTTCTCAAAGACCCTCGTTTCAAACTTGAACGTGTCGCAACCGGCAAAAAGAGAGAGTTTTTTGATTACAAGTCTGGAAAGTGGCGCTTTCGAGATGAAAGCACGCTTTACGTCACAATTGACAAACTCGAAGATTTTCAATATTTCGTTGAGATGGTAAAGAAAACAAACAAAAATGCCTATAATGGGCAGACAATTCTCATGGTTGACGATGATGGCAACTGGGAGTTGGAAATCTACGATGGCTACCGTGAATAAATTTAAGTAAGGAGATATAACTATGATTAAACCCGGCAGAGTTTACAAGCTGTTTAAGTCAAATGTGTACACGAGCAAGAAAGGCAATCCGTACTTGCGTGCAAGCATCTGCGATTCCGAGCGCCAGTCTGACGGAACATATAAGACCAATGGGTGGTACAACGTCCTGATTTTCACCAACGCGGATGAGATTTACGCCGCTGGCAAAGTTCAGATTTCTGCAATCAACGGCGTGGAGAAGAAAGTCAGCGATTACAATGGCAAGCGCTATGAGAGCATGAACCTGTTGGTAAACGGCCATGTTCCGGGCGATGACCCTCGCGGCGGTGGCAATCCCAACCCCAACGCAAACTACGGCGATGCGCTGTATGACCACCAGCAGCCGAAACAGAGCAAGCCAATTGATGATTTCGAGCCGTTGCCAGATAGCATGGACATTCCTTTTTGACGTAGCTACGTCATTTATTAAGGCATTTATTACGGCATAGATTCAATTTGGAGTAGATTTTAGTCTACTCCATTTTCTTTTATGTCCCCTCTTGACAACAGCGTTCTGCTGTGCTATAATAAGAGCAACGAAACGAAAGGGGAATATAACATGACGGACAAGGACATTCAAGCGAGAACAAAAGATTTTGTCAATTCTCTTGCAGAAATTGAAATCGAACTCAAAACTGTAAAACACCGGATTGACGAAGTAAAGGCAAACGCCGAAAAGGTAAGAACCATGGCTGACGCGGAAGGATTTGACGTTTGGTACGCAAACCACCTGCTAGACGATGGGCTTAAACACATCTCGATTGTCGATTATATCGATTGATGCAGCATGAGAGGTGTTATGCAATGACAAATGAACAAGCAATCGCAAGGCTTGAAAAGATTCGCCTTGACATTGACCATCTTATTTCCGAGTTAAAAGAGAACGACTCCGGCGCAGTTCAACAGAAAATCGCAGAATCCGAAGAAACGAAGAAAGCTAATGAGCTATTCGAGGAACTTTGGAAACTGTATCCGCGCAAGGCTGGCAAGAGCGCTATCTCTTTAGCTGCTAAGAAGCGCTTGCTGAAAGTTGGCAGAGAGCCGATGATTCAAGCTGTGAGCGCTTACGCAGCTACTACGAAAGGCAAGGACGAGAAATATATTCTGATGGGTTCTACGTTCTTTAATACCCGCTATCAGGATTATCTCGGAGTTAAACCGCAGCAGAAAGCGCCCATCACTTACAAAGATGGCGTTGCAAGATTGGAGTGGTGATTATGTGGGAATCTCTTTATCATGGATACATCGTATTCGCGGTGACGCTGTTCTCTGTTGTCGGAGCATTTTCTGTGTGCGTTGTCGCTTGTATTATTCTTGCAATGCTTGCAAATATGCTTCAAGAACTTGTAATTGCGTTCAAGGACAACTGGGACGAATATAAA
>ERZ1034882.496-NODE-496-length-19026-cov-5.562490_pt1 | contig 19026 bp, 33 predicted proteins | sample MGYA00520606_ERZ1034882 | MGnify/ENA primary metagenome ERZ1034882 (study PRJEB33766, sample SAMN09781726) | gut metagenome | biome: gut microbiome | host: Homo sapiens | place: Madagascar | study: EMG produced TPA metagenomics assembly of the PRJNA485056 data set...
ATATTTATGAATCAGTACAAAAAGCATTAGAGCCAATTCGAAATATTATAGAAAATTTGCAAAACAGCCCTTCTTATAAAAGTATCACAAATCTACAAAATGAATTAAAAAAGATTGCAAATAATATTAAGATTGAGATTCCTAAAATCCAAAATTTTAAAATTAATGATATCCCACCTATCATTAACCAATGTTTAACAACTCCGCGTAATATTAGTCCTATCACCTTTGATTTAAATCCAATTGGCATAGTAACTTGCCCAATAGAAATCAAGTTTATAAATGAAGATAATAGTTTTGATAGTTTTACTGGATATTTATTTTTAAAAGATAACAACAATATTTTATATTAAGAAGATATGCCTCCCCCTCTTGACAAACCGCAAATCTATGATATAATCATAGTACAAAATTAATTGGAAGGTGATAATAAATGAGTAACTACACCGCTTATAACGCCGACATTCACATCGTCAACTCAGAACTCACAGTAGATAAAAACAGAAATCTAACTAGTTTTGATGCACTGTGTGAATGCAATGGCAACCAGCTTGTGCTTACATATGTTGCTGATTCTGGCAATACTCCAGAAGATTGGTGCTTTGCAGTTTTGGACAATATGTACAACAAAGCACTAGAATACCTATCTGACGCCCTAACAAACGAGGAAAATGTATTTGTTAATGCGTTTAGATATAAGGATTCGCCAACCGCATATGATATCTATTATGGTTGTGAAGACCAGTTTGAAACTCCAGCAGATGCAGCAAGATGGGTTCTTGCGCATGGAGGCATCGAAAACATCGGGCATTATTATACTGAAACTAGAGACGGAGAAAAGACCGCAATTGAATTTTAATAAAAATAATTAACAGAAAGGAGGGTGCGCAATGAATGATTAATAAGCTTAAGCAGATGCTATTAGAGAATCCAGAGAACATTGCCGCTCTCCTTTCCGCATATGATTTTGAGAAGATATCTATTAGAAATAGAGAGATCAGGTGTGCGCATGACGCAGATGGTGGTGCAAACAACATTTCTATTCGCACTGATCCAGATAAGAATGCATATTTAAATATAGCAGACTATAGCCACGGAATTTATACAGATATATTTAGTTATATCATTCAAGAGCGTGGAGTAACGTTTAAGGATGTTCTGACAACAACTAAGAATATTTTAGGTCTTGATGAGCATTGGACTATGCCTAGTAAAACCCGTCCTTTGTTCGGAGGAATATATCAACGAATCATTAACAAAACTCAGCCCGAACCAAAAACATACCCAGAAGAAATCTTGAAGCAGTATGTTCCAATTGGAAATGAACTTTGGCTTAAGGACGGAATAAGTCTTGAAGTGCAACGAGAATTTGATGTATGTTTTTCTCCTGAAGATAACGCAATAATTTTTCCATGGAAAGATGCAAGAGACGATATTATTGCAATTAAATCAAGATATAATGGCATACCACCAGAAGGAATGAGCAAATATTTTTATCCTGTTGGCGGCAATATATCAAGCAGTTTATATGGGTATAGTCACAATTATCAATATTTATATGGAAATGATGTTGTTATTGTAGAAGCAGAAAAAAGCTGTCTACAAGGATGTACATTTGGATATAGGAATATTGTTGCAATTGGCTCAAATAATCTTAGCGAAGCGCAATCGAAGCTAATATTGCAATTGCAACCAAAAAGAATTATTATGGCGCTTGATGAGGGTCTTGAATTTGAGCAGATAAAAAAGAATTTGGATTTATTAAAATCACTTGCTACAATGAGACAAGTGAAACTTTACTATTGGGACAGTACATTGGATCTTGATATTCCATCAAAGTGTTCTCCTACGGATATGGGAGTAGAAAAATTCAATGAAATAATGCAGGAACAGCTTGTAGAATATACTTGACAGATTAGTATTTTATGATATAATGACAATACAAAATTAAAGGAGAAATACGAAATGCGTTTAATTGATGCAGACTCTATAAAATATACATATACTCAGGACTTATTTGATACTTTAGATGATTTTGAACGAGTTAATGATATTATTGATTACGCTTCTACTGTTGATGCAGCTCTAATTGTCCGGTGTAAGGACTGTAAATGGCATCATGATTGTGGAGTGCGTTTCTGTGATAGACTTGGCATGGATTGTCCAGATGGTTCTGATTTCTTTTGCAAGTACGGTGAATTGGAGAAAGAAGGTACAGAGATGATTTGGCATAAAGCAGACGAAGAATTACCAAAAGAAGGTAAGCAATTAATCGTTGCTTATTGGAATCTCGATAATAAGTATAATGCTGAGGCAACATTTTTATGCTCTAGGCTTGGTAGTAACTGGAGGCGTGATGGATGTGCGGAAGATATCAGGGATACAGACCGTTGGGCATATATTGAACCACCGGAGGATTAACTATGCTGACACCAGAACAATACCAAGCATACGTAGATGCTGTTGATAAGTTTGGCAAATATATCCGAGAACATCCAGAAGTTATAGAAGAGGCTGCGCGTAAGTATGCAGAGCAGCTTGTTGACGTTAAGGACGTTGCGCTAGGAGATAAAGTTCCGTTTAGGAATTTAAACCCAGCGGAAATTCCAGTGGAACTTCATACTTTTTCTTATAAGGGTATTAGAGATTGTCATAAATGTGTCTACGAAGTCGGATGCCACGGCAATCCAGTAGGTTGCAAGGACTATAAGAGAGACGCACCAGATGGAGGTTATTATGGATAAGTGCGGAACCTGTGATAATTATATTGGCTGTGGAGATTGGAACTTGTGCTGTAAGATTAAACATCCAACGCCAAAAGAAAAAGAAATGGGTATGACGTTTGTGTTTGGGCATTTGTGCTATGAAGATACAGATGCTTGTGATATGTATGAGCCGAAAGGAGACTAATTATGTTGACAAAAATTGCACATTATAATGATGGTAAGGGTGATCCAGATTCTCATAGATGTAACCTGATGAATGTAGCTAAGGATTATTCAACTACAGATATTACAGACTTCTGTGGTTATGGCGAAACAAAAGAAGAAGCCATTAAAGATATGAAAAAGCAGTTGGAACCATTTTTCAATGAGATTGAAGCTCTAAGAAAAATGCTTTATGAAACTGACGTTCTTGACAATGATGTTATTGAGGTTAATTGTCTATGGGAGAAAATTTAATGAAAATTGGTTATATTGCAAAATATAATATGGAAGTGAATTCTCAGCTAACAGAGAGGTTGGAGTTCATAGAGGCGACGTTCACTCGTCGTATTTCAAGTCATAGTGATAGAGTTTATAGCAAAATATTAGCATACCCAGTTGATTATGAAGAAATTGTTAATAATGCTGAATACATGAAGAATACTCCAGGTGTAATAATTGTAAATGAACCATTTCTACTTGATGATGAATTAAGAAAAAAGGCTACACGATGGGTTGAGTGGGCAAATAAAGTAGATGAATCGGAATATGATCCGTTTGCAAAAGGAGAAAACAATGAGTGATATTAAAAATATGAAGTGCTATTGTTGCAAATGCTATGATAGTTTTGATGGATGCACAGCATGGTCATGCAAAGATGACTTTGAGATTAGTATTGATAAAATCAAGCAGGTGTCGGAGGAGTATGGGATGAGTATTTCAGACATTACTGCGTTGATTGACTTTGAACGAAGGGGTGGTAGCAGATGAATTATATTATTGGAGCAGCCATTGGTATTTTTGCATGGCAAATTATTTCTTTCATTGCTTATGAAATTAGTAAGAAAAATGAAGATGTATTAGAGATATTGACACTTGGATTGGTTGTATTTCCTCTAGGATTTGCTAATTGGATTTATAGAGTAATCCGTTTCAAGTGGTGTAAAATGTATCTTAATGGTTATAGATTTTTTATTAATGAAACTGGTTCTTGTGTATATTATATGACAGATAAACAAGCAAAGAAACTTTACAGTAAGGGCGAAAATGATCATTATATTGTAAAATGTTCAGAAGGACGTAATTGGAAATCTCCTCCTCACAAAAGTGAAATTTACAAGGGGCAGGAAGTATTCCATGGCATTGATGTGAAAAAGTATTGGAAGGAGCAATCGGTATGACAAATGAAGAAATCCTTGCAAAGATTGCTGAGCTAGGAGACCTAAAAGACAAGCCGGTAACATGGGGAGATTTACTTGAAACCTTGTGTGCTATGAGCACTGAAATTATGGAAACAATCAAAATTGCAGATGAGTGTCAAGACAAAGTTGTTGATAGCTTAGGTGAACATGTATTGCAACTATATAACGAAGCTGAATATCGACGCATGCGTAGTATGGCATTTGTTCTCGCTATTACTGGGCATACAGATCCAACTAAATGGCATCCTATTTATGAGGAGTTTTGCAAGGAGTATGATAAGTTAAATAGAAAGGAATGACATGTGATGGGATTAGACAATGGACTTGTGTGCAGAAATATTAAGAGAAATGACATTCCGCATTGGGTAAATTTACCGTTTGACTGGAGTGACGAAGATGTTGACTTGCTGTATTTTAGAAAGTGTTGGGGAATCAGAGGAGAAATTCTAGCGAAGCTACATTGTATAAAAAATAATGATAGCAGAACACCAGTAGAATCAGAAGATATTCTACCAATTGTTAAGATTTTAATGCAATATCTTGATAAAGAATACTATGATGATAACGCTGATTCTATATGGGAATATGAAGAGGCTTACGGCAATATTCAGAGAAGCATTATTAATTTGATATGGTTAAAGACATATATGGAAGAACATAAAGATGTAACTGCTTATTTTTACGATAGCTATTGACAAATAGAAATTATGTGTTATAATGACAATACAAAATTAACGAAGGAGAACCCGCAATGAACAAAGTGATGCGATATCAAATTATTAAGCCAATCGATATTGATTGGAAAACATTTGGTGATATTTTAAATAAGATGCGGCAAGAGGTTCGTTTTACAAAAAATAAAACAATTGCTCTTTATAATGACTGGCTTACTTATTGTTTTCAGTACAAAAACGAGCATAATGAATATCCAAAGCTTATTAATTATTGTGGGTATAAAGTTTTTTCTGGATATGCGTATGATAAGTTTAAAACAGATGTTGTGTTTTCTAACACAGCAAATTATACAACTTCCGTAAGAGAAGCATGTTCGGCTTATGATACACATAAAACAGATATTCTTAAGGGCAATTGTTCTATTCCAAGTATGGGAGCAAACCAACCTATTGATTTACATAACAAAAGCCTATCAGTAGATGTAAATGAATCTGGAGATTATATTGCAACAATTTCTCTTTTGTCAAATAGAGGCAAAAAAGAATTCGGGTTAAAGTCTGGCCAGATTAAAGTTGTGCTTAAAGCTGGAGATAAGTCTTCTAAAGATATCCTTCAAAGATGTGTAAGCAAAGAATATAAGATTTGTGGATCAAAGATTATTTATAAGGGCAAGAAAACTTTTATCAATTTGTGCTATGGATTCGAGCCAGAGGCATCTGATTTGGACAAATCAAAGGTGATGGGAATTGATCTTGGAGTATCTGTTCCCGCATACATGGCATTTAACTTTGACAAATATAAAAGAGATTCAATTAAAGACAATAGAATTATGACTACAAAATGGATGATGGATCAACAGTTGTCTATTGCAAAACAAAGCTGTAAATATTTATCTGATGGCAACTCTGGGCATGGAAGAAAAAAGAAGATGATTTGTTACGATAAGTATTCAAATAAGTCCAGAAACCTTTCTCAAACAATTAACCATGGTTGGTCAAAGTATATTGTGGATGTTGCATTTAGAAATGGTTGTGGCACAATTCAGATGGAAGATCTGAGCGGTGTTACTTCTGAAAAAGATAAGTTCTTGAAGAACTGGACTTTTTATGATTTGCAGCAGAAAATTGAATATAAAGCAAAAGAGAATGGTATCGATGTTGTAAAAATTAATCCAAGATATACTTCTCAGAGATGTAGTGAATGCGGTTGTATTTGTAAGAGAAATCGTCCAGACCAGAAAACATTCAAGTGTATTAGTTGTGGGAATTCTTCAAATGCTGATTTTAACGCAGCAAAAAATATTGCAACAATTGGTATTGAAGATATTATTGCTAATACTGAGGTGATTGAATAATCACCTAAGCTTTTGGGGTGACTCTACACCCTAAGGCCGAGAAGTGCATGTAAGACGGATTTATCCGCCATTGTAACACTCGGTAAGGTAAGTGCGAACAGTGAGTAAACATTGATTTGCCGATAGGTTCGCACCTGAAATTGCTGACACAAAAGACCGTCAGCACACCTGCACATATGAATAGCGAGTTGCGTCTATGCGAAAATTGGTAAAATTAAATAAAAACAAGCGATATAATGCGCGTAGTTTTGTCTATCTTTGCCGATACAACTCGCGCGTATGCGCGAGGTGAGAGAAAACTACTCATGGCAAAAGGACAAGCAAACAGGAGATACAACTCGCGCGTATGCGCGAGGTGAGAGAAAACTACTCATGGCAAAAGGACAAGCAAACAGGAGATACAACTCGCGCGTATGCGCGAGGTGAGAGTCGGATGATCTCGATGATCTCACAAAGCCGCTGGAAGCAACTCGCGCATTCGCGCGAGGTGAGAGAATGTACAGATATCATGACGATAAGAATGCGTCAGATTTTTATATTGGTGTATAACAGCACGAAATTAATGAGGTGATATTATGAAAAACGATAAGCCTACACGTTGTATTGATCCTGTCATAAAGTGTTGTCAGTACTGTAAATATGGCTGGATGTCGTATCCAGATCGGGTTGAAACGGTAGGAGACCTTGATGGATGTTGCTTCGATTCTGGTTGCATATATGGGCTAGAAAATACTCAACCCACGGAGGAAGAGCTTGCAGAGTTTTATGAATGGGTTGATAAGTGGAATAAGGAAGTAGTTTTATGAATACTCTAAACATTGAAGCCAAGCTTGCGCAAAAATATGGGTATAAACCATTGCCAAAAGACTTGTCGAAAAAATATAGACAGTTTTATATTGATAATCTTCCTGAAAGATTTATCATAGGTGGTTCAGATGATACCTTATGTACTAAGAATGGCACAGTTGTATGTAATGGTTATACTCGTATTGTCGTTGGTGACTATGGGGCGTTTATAGAATTTGATAAAGAACAAGCAAACTTTGATAAATATATTATTGCTCCAGGACAGGAATATAGGGTCAATGATCCAAAGTATTCAAAGAATGTAAAATACATTTGGATGACTATTACCGATGGAAGCAATATTAAAATATATAAACAGAAGAAAAAAGTGGCTTATGCAGATTACAGAAGCGGAATGTTTTATATTAGTCCACATGAGTGTATAATACAAAAATAATGGATGGTGATGTGAATGACTTATGAAAAAATTAATGGTAAAGTAATGGTGACTATTGGTAACGAAACAAAACCGATAGCACAATGGGCGAGAGAAAACAATATTAGTGAAAAGACGTTAGCTGGGCGAATATATTCTGGATGGGATGAAGAAAATATTTTTAATAAGCCAGGATTATGGAAGCCACAAGCAAAATTTAATGAATATTATTTTGATACAATTGATGACGAACATAAAGCTTATTGGCTTGGATTTATTTGGTGTGATGGATATATGAGTATCCGAAATAGAACAAATAGACGTAACACATCATATGAATTTAAATTGTCATTAAAAGAAGACGATTATGGCCATTTGGAAAAATTTAATAATGATTTAAATGGGAATTATGATGTCCATTTTTATAACACTAAAGGATTTAATAGAAAAGAAACTTGTATTGAAGCAAGACTATTAATTACAAATCAGCATTTTGGACAAACATTGGTTAATAAATATGGGCTAGTTCCAAATCGAGTAGATTGTTCAAAAATTATACAAGAGGTGCCACAACATTTGATGAAGCATTTTATTAGGGGTATGATAGATGCAGATGGCTCAATTTGTCAATATGACCATATTAATATACGAAATGGGAGAGAGCATTTAACAAACAAAATGACAATAAGTATAGGTGGGCACTTTGATTTAATTAAGCATATTGAAAGAAATTTAATCGACAATAATCTTATTGCTGAGTTTGATCGTAAAGTTAACAAAAGGCATGAAGAAGATGGAAGAGATGGAGAATATCGTAGTTTGCAATTAAGTGGCAAAACTCAAGGGTTGAAAGTACTTCATTATATGTATGATGACGCAACTATATATTTGGATAGAAAATATGAAAAGTTCCTAGAAATAATTGCCAAGTTGGAGGGGACTGTATGAATTATAAATTAATTGGTAATAATGACAAAGAAAATTTAATTGAGCAAGTTCTACTCAATAGAGGCATCGAGAATCCAGAGGAGTATCTCTCTCTGGATTCAAGTTACATAAATGATTATGATAACCTTGACAATATGAAAGAGGCTATCAATTGCTTTGCGAAGCATTTTGAAAGGGGTGATTTGGTCGCTATCCTCGTTGATAGCGATCCCTGACGGATTTTCAAGTGCCGCAATGTTATATAATTATATTAAGATACTAGATAAAGGTTATCAAGTTAGATATATTTTACATAACAATAATAAAGCACATGGTCTTGCAAAGATACATGATGGGGACTTCGACATTCCTGAAGGTACGAAGTTGTTTATAGTGCCAGATGCAGGGACAAACGATGCAGAGCAATTTAACGAGCTTATTGATAATGGTATTGATTGCATTTGCCTAGACCACCATGAAGCTGAAGATATAGCAAAATTAAATAAAGCTATTATTGTCAATAACCAAATAAGTAAGAACTACACAGATAAAGATTTTTCAGGTGCAGGAATTGTAATGGAATTTTTAAGGGCATTGGACGATTATTATATCTGTGATTATGCAGATAAATTCTTAGACTTGTGTGCTTTTGCAAATATCAGTGACGTTATGGATATACGTAATTCTCAAACAAGATACTATATTGAAGAGGGCATTAAAAATATTAGAAATAAATTTTTACTAGCACTTGCAAAAGCACAAGAATTTAGTACAAAAGGTGTTACGAATATTCATACTATTTCGTGGTATTGGACACCTATTCTGAACAGTATGATACGCATTGGTGAAATTGAGGATAGAGATCTCGTGTTTAGGGCTTTTATTGAAACAGATGAAGTGTTTCCATATAAGAAACGTGGAAGTGACGTTGAAGTCGATGAAGATATTTATACAAGAGCAGCAAGGCTCTGTAAAAATATTAAAGCTAAACAAGACAAGATGAGAGATGCTTTGTATAATGACCTCAAAGACGAGATTAATCCAGATGATAAAGTTGTTATACTCGTTGCGAACGGTGCCGACAGTGGCATTGTAGGTTTGTCAGCAATGAAGTTATGCGATTATGCACAGAAGCCGACCATACTTCTTCAAGAGTACAAGGATGGCGTTCTTGGTGGTTCTGCGAGAAATTATGATGGATCTCCAGTGAAAGATTTTAAAGAGTTAGTAAATTCTGTTGGATTGTTTAACTTTGCTCAAGGCCATTCAGGTGCATTTGGCGTAGATATTGACGAAAATAAACTTAAAGATGCGAGAGCAGCACTTAATGAAGCTCTTAATCATATTGAATATGACGATACTATTTATGTTGATTTTATTTTTGAGCCTTATGATTTAGATGCAGACTTCTTTCAGACGCTTGATAAGAACCAATGGGTTTGGGGGCACGGGATTTCTGAGCCTTTGGTCGCAGTAGAAGGTGTTACGGTCTCTACAGATGAAATTGCTATTATGGGCAAAGATAAAAATTCTATCTCATTTTTTGCAGATGGCGTAAAGTATTGCAAGTTCAAACTTTCGCAAGATGATGAACTGCTGGAGTTGGCAAATGAAGCATCAGGAGAAGAAATTAAGCTTAATGTTGTTGGAGAATGCAGCATTAATGATTATGGTGGGAAAAGAGTGGCACAAATGATTATTGATAATTATGAAGTGCTTGACAAATCAGAAAAATCGTGATATAAATACAATACAAAATTAATGGAGGACAACAATGCAGATTAATCGTGTGTGGGCTATGCCGAATAGCAAGACGTTTCAAATTAAACCAATTAGAGAATTAATCAACAAATATGCATATGGAGTTATTGTAGATCCATTCGCTAATGATAGTAAAATTGGAACCATTACCAATGATTTGGATGAACAATATGATACTGATTACCACATGGATGCTTTGGATTTTTTGAAGATGCTTGAAGATAATTTTGCCGATACTGTTCTGTATGATCCGCCATATTCTCCACGTCAAGTGTCAGAATGTTATACATCACTTGGCAAAACAGTAAATATGCAAACAACACAAGCATCTTACTGGAGCAAACAAAAGGAGCAAATTGGCAGAATCGTTAAGAAAGATGGTGTTGTAATTACTTGCTGCTGGAATAGCGGCGGCATTGGTAAGAAATATGGATTTGAAATTGAAGAGATTTTGCTTGTTCCGCATGGCGGTTGGCATAATGACACAATTGTAACAGTTGAAAGAAAAGTAATGTGAAAGTAGGAGGAGCACTATGACCTGTATTGAAAAGTATAACGAACAAAAAAATATAACAACCAAGATTATTAGCAATCTTAATAAGGCTAAGGGTCTTACTGCTATTGGAGAGAAAGACCCTCGCAATGATAAATATGGATTTAATTTTTACGACCATAGTATTTGGGGTGATGACATCCCTGTATATTTTCATGCGTCATATGGGTATTATGGGGATTCCGGTGGTTATAATGCTTGCTGCCCAGAGATGCAGAAGTATCTTTTAAGAGCACTTAATTATTATAAAGATGAAATTGTAAATTATATAATGGAACAAGCGGAGAAAGATAAGAATGATGCCCTGTTAGCTTGTAAGCAAGAAGCCGAGAGTATTTTAAAGCAAATTGAAGAGAAGACGTTTTGAGAGTACAAAATTAATGGAGGAGGTGTGAGAAATGGGAGATGAAGATAGAGTATATTATGTGTACATATGGTATATAGTTGATACCGGAGAAGTGTTTTATGTCGGTAAGGGGAAAGGAAAAAGATATAAGCAAGTTTCACATAGAAATAAATTTTTTACTGATATGTATAATTCTCATAATTGCACCGTTAAGAAAATTTATGAAAATTTAACTGAAGATGAAGCGTTTCAAAAAGAAAAAGACACTGTCAAATGGTTTAGAGAAAATACAAATTTTCGTTTAACAAATCAAACAGATGGAGGAGAAGGCTCATCTGGATGGGAACCATCTCAAGAATTTAGAGATAAGCAGTCAAAAATACATAAAGAGCAGTGGCAAGATGAAGAATTTAAAAATAAGATGATAGCTATTCGCACAGATGAAAATGGCCCATATAAATCACAAGAGTTTAGAGATAAAATTGCACAATTAGTACAAGGAGAAAATAATCCAAATTATAACCATAGGTGGACAGATGAAATGAAGCAACATTTAAGCAACGTTCGCAAAAGTAATGGATTGTCTGCTAATGAAAATAACCCAAAGGCAACATGCGTAATATGCGTGGAAACAGGAGAAGTTTTTAGTTGCATTAAATATGCAATGCAAAAGTATAATATCAAATGTGAAGGTAGCGTAACTGTTGCATTAAAGAACCCCGTTAGAACTGCTGGCGGAAAACATTGGGTTTTATATGATGAAAAATATCTGGATAATGATTATAGATTAAATTATCTAATCAATGTATGCTTGTTGAATGCAAAAGTTATACCGGCTATATGTATTGAAAATAAAACTGTATTCCCAAATTTGACCGAATTAGCGAAATATTTATCTGTTACATATCAATATGTAAAACGTTGTTTAAATAAAAATGGAGCGATTATTTTAAATAATAAGACCTATATTAAATTATCAGAATATAAAGAACGCGAGGTGTCATAATGGTTCATTTACATGTACATACAAAATATAGCCTTTTGGACGGAATGATGCACATTGAAGATATTGCAACTCGTCTTAAAGAAATTGGACAAGACACTATTGCAATAACAGAACATGGTAATTTATATTCAAATGTAGAAGCATATAGCAAGTTATCAAAAGAAGGAATTAAAGTAATTAATGGGTGCGAAGTTTACATTTGTGATGATGTAAATGTGAACGATAAGGACAATAGGTATTATCATTTAATTTTACTAGTAAAAAACGAAATAGGAAGATTAAATTTAAATTGGCTAGTATCTCAATCAACGCTTCATAAATACTACGGTAAGCCTCGTATTGATTTTGAAATGCTTAAAAGCCGTCATGATGGACTGATTTGTATGTCTGCATGTATGGTGGGAGAAGTTGCAAAAGCTCTGAGAAATGGTAATGAAGTATTAGCAGAACAAGTTGCGTTAAAATATAAAAATTTATTTGGCGACGATTATTACATAGAATATCAGGCACATATGGTGGATGAACAGCAAGAACTGAACAAAAAACTAATAAATTTAGCTGTTAAACTTGGAATTAAATATGTTGTCACATGTGATGCTCATTATGTTCGTGAAGAGGATCAAAAATATCATAGTGTATTTGTACAAGTTGGTAGTTCTAGAGAGGCAGGAGAAGTTTACGATGATTGTTATTTACAGTCTGAAGATGATGTAATTAAAAAATGCGTTTCCACTATGGAGTACACAAGTAGCGCTATTGCAACTACTCATGAAATTGCGAATAAGTGCGAAAATACTATACCACTTTCTGCTCCAATTATTCCACATTTTCCAGTACCAGCTCCATATAAATCAGAATTAGAGTATTTAAAGTTTCTTTGTAATGATGGGCTTAAGAAAAAAGGCTTTATGAAGTGGAATATTGATCAATGGAACACATATATGACTGATAAGATTTACGCAGAAGATGGTACATATGTTGAACGAAAACTAGTTGATTTTAATTCCGTTAGAGAGATACAACAAAAGTATATCCAAAGAGCTAGATATGAAATGAACGCTCTTGAAGCAATGGGTTTTGAAGGGTATTATTTAATGGTTCATAGTTATGTTAATGCTGCAAGGCGTAGAGGTATTGCGAGAGGTTCAGGCGGAGGATCTTTGCTGGCGTATTTATGTGGAATAGTTGATATTGATCCGATTAAGTATGGTCTTTATTTTGAAAGGTTTATTGATGTTGGTGCAATAGACCTATTAAAAGATGGCACTATCACTAAAAAGGAGCTCAAAATCCCAGACTTTGATGTTGATTTTGCTCCCAATGATAGAGAAAAGGTTGTACAATTTGTAGTTAATAAATATGGTGAAGATAATGTTGTATCATTGGGGCAGTTTTCTTACTTGTGGGCAAAGGGCGCAATTAAAGATATTGGAAGAGTGCTAGGAATTCCATTTGAAATTACTAATGAAATTACAAAGAATCTAGACGGCGAAAGTATTGAAGAAGCGCTTGATAACGGTGCTTTAGATTCATACAAGGATAAATATCCTCAGCTATTCGAATATGCATCAAGGCTGTCCGGTCTGCCTAAGTCGTTCGGAGTTCACCCATGTGGCAAATGTATTACCATTAAAGAAGCAGAATATTATAATGCAATTGAATGGAATGAAAATAAAAATACATGGGTTCTAGAGGGTGATATGCATTCCGCAGATGATTTGGGGCTCGTTAAGGCGGATTTCCTTGGGTTGCGTACATTGGATGTTATATATGACGTACTGGATATGATTGGCAAAGACTATGACTATATTGCTCCGCATAAACTTAACATGAACGACATAAAGGTGTGGAACGAGTTTGCACAGGGTCATACAAATTGTATTTTCCAGTTTGAATCACCCGGAATGAAGCAGATGTTGAAGGATATGAAATGTAGCTGCATGGATGAGTTGTCTGCTGCAAACGCATTGTATAGACCCGGCAGTAAACAATATATTCCTAATTATGTTAATAGAAAAAATGGCGTAGAAAAAATAGAATATTTACACCCAGATTTGGAGCCAATTTTGAAGTCATCTTACGGAATAATTGTATTCCAGGAGCAGCTCATTGAAATTGGCAGACTAGCTGGATTAAGAAATCCTGATGAATTAAGAAAGGCTACTGCTAAAAAGAAACCAAAATTAATGGCAAAAATTGAACCAGAGCTTAAAAACGGTCTTATGACAAGAGGATGGACACAAAAACAAGTTGATGATCTATGGGATACAATTCTTCAATTTGCAAAGTATTCATTTAACAAATCGCATTCTAGTGCATATGGACTAACTGCATATATAACTATGTATCTAAAGGTTTATCATACGGCTGAATTTTTCGCAGCATGTATTAACTCATATGACGGGGATATTGATAATATTGTTAAAACAATACAAGAAGCAAAAAGGATGAATGTTACAGTTGAATTTGCACCATGGAGAGAATCTCAAAGAAAAACAACTTGTAAAAACGGCAAAGTCATACTTGGAATTAATACAATTAAGGGTTGTGGGAGTAATGTTGCAGATGGACTAGTGGAAGTTTCGCAAAAGGATAACAATACTGCTATGGATCTTGTAAAGAATATAACCGAGAATACTAATGTTGATAAATCTCAATTCGATACATTAATTAAATTAGGATTCTTTTCTCCAGAATTTTGTTCTATCGGTACGTTATTACGCATAATCGATATGTACAATTTATATGGGTCAAAAAGAATTCTCAAGAAAGATAAGTGCTCATTGCCTCCAGAAATCCTATCCAAGTACTGTACAGAAACCGCAAAGCAGTACAAAATTACTGATTCAGACGGACTACTACAAGAACTGTGCGGTATGATACCAAAGGATTGTCATGTACCACTGATGAGCGAGATTCAGTGGCAACAGGAATATCTCGGTTATTGTTCTATTATTATGCCAGAGCAGAAAGATGTAGGGTATGTAATGAATGTGGATTGCAAGTATTCTCCGAAGATCACCATGTATCTCTTAGACAAAAGTGCCACAGTCACATATAAACTTTCTAAAGCAGTTTACCAGAAGCAGCCATTTGATACAGGGGATTTTATTCAAGTGCGCACAGAACAACGTAATAAGTCTAGAAAAACGGAGAATGGTTGGGAGAAGGTGCCAAACGAGTACGATACTTGGATTACGGCATATATCATAAAAAATAATCTCTAAACCTCTTGACAAATCCAAAATCTATGCTATAATACAGACACAGTCAAGGGGCGATTCAAGCACTTACACATACTGCGAATCGTCCTCTTGACAAATTAAAATTTTGTGTTATAATCACAATACAAAATTAATGAAGGAGAATTTAAAATGAAGATGATCCCTGAAAAAGACAGAGACTTTCGGAAGTGTTACTTCTGCGGTGGTTTTCACACCAAAGAAAATCCTGTGGCTTTTGAACTGGATGTAGATGAGACAACTATTCCAGAGAGTGAAGCAAAGTTTCTTGGCGGTTCAGTTTATTGTTGTAAGAAGTGCTTAGAGAAGGAGTGGATGGCAACATAATGGAACTTATGATTTTGGCAGTTATTGCTTTTGTTTTTGGTGGCATCTGGTGCGCTATCTTTGGAAGGAATTGGAGGAAGACAGATGACGATTCTGAATCAATACGAGATTCTTAAAAATGTAACCCCAACTTGGTGGATTATTACCCTTATGGCATTGATTGTATTTATTTTTATCATGACTATTATTGCAACCGAAAGCGCATCAAGGTATGCACTGGCAGTCTTATCCTTTGCTATTATTTTCACCATTGTATGGGGATGGGTAGTGAGGCCCATTGTGACTAAAGAGGACATTCCAACAGGTCGTTATCGTTACGAATGCACAATTGATGATGATGCGTCATTCATTGATATTTATGAGAAGTACATTGTAGTTGAGCGACGTGGAGATTTGTGGGTTTTGGAGGATAAAGATGACACTTGATAGCTTATTCCTTTGTCCAAAGTGCCAGAGTAATGACCACGAAGAGATTAGTAAGGGATTTTGTGTTGATGACGGCAAGTTTTATGTGAAATGTCTTTGTAGTAATTGTGGATACCTCTATAAATATCGTTTTTGGTTTGACTTTTATTTGAATGAAGAAGAGGAGAATTGAAATGACTTATACTTTTGGCAGACAGGTTCCCACTGGCTATTATTCGTATCTCAATCGAAAGGGCACTCTCATCATTGGGAGGCAGACTTTTGATGGAAGATGTAATATCTTCTCTGGAACTTATGGTGAAGCAAAGAAGCGTGGCCTCATCAATCGTCTTGCTTTTGATGCTCCGCGCATTCATCGAAACATCGCAGAACATTATGAGGATTGGGCAGAAATTAGTAGGCCAAAAGTTGAAAATAGAATCATTGGCTTCAATGATTGGTTTGAAGGTTTGGAGGAAGCCAATCAGAATGGGTGGGAACTTATGTCAACTCGTGAAAGACAATTCGTGGTTGGTCTTGGTGACAGCGTAAGACCGTTTGATTACGATTTGGGCCCTCATGATAAGGTTTATTCAGAACACAGTTACGTGTTACGTCGTGTTCCGCGCGACATCAATACGGATAAAGTTATTTATGAGGAGGGCTAATTATAATGAGCATCAATATTTGGCAACTTGAAATTCTTGATAACGAGACACATGAGAATATCCACTCGATGTATTTCCTTACTCGCAGAGGTGCTCGCCATTATGGTGCGAAGCGAGAAAAGGAGTGGAAACAGGAAGGTTGGACTTGGACTTATGGTGGTGAACCGTTGTATTTCGGGAGGGTTAGAGATTGATGAGTAATATTCGCTTTGATATTTACCTACAAAGAGAAAATCTTCACTTTGGGGTCAAAGAAGGTATTTCTTTGGACGAACTTGCTTCTGTTCTTTCTTCTTTCTTTGCAAGTGAAGAAAATTGGCATAAGATGAAAGAATGCTGGATTGAGAATGGGAAGTCTAAGGACTTTCGAATTCTGATGAAGGAAGCTCTACTTGGTGCTTATGACACTTTTGTATAGATGATTTGGTTTGAAAGGAGATTTGGAAATGTCTATAATTCGTTGTAAAATTCCCTCAAATAGTATTGAATGGTCAGACCCAAATGGGAAACCCGGAAGAAAGAATTTTGAAATGGAAAATTATATTATGCTTGATGGTCGTAAGTTTGAAATTGATGAAAAGAGTTCGCTACTTCTTCGCGCGGTCGTTGGCGAGGAGAAGAGAGGAGAAGAGAGCTGTTTCTCGCAAGCGTGTGATAATCCCTACTACTTTATTACATCTTGTGGTAGTGTTGACGTTATTATTGATTCCAATAGCTTTACTGATGATATTCGTTACAGAGTAGGTAATTATTGCGCAGACAAAAATTTGATGAGTCAGCGCAATCTTCATGAGACTTTGAATAGGCTTCTTTGGAGATTTTCAGAAATAAATGGAGGAGATGAAAACGAGTGGGATGGAGTTGCATGTCATTATTATATTACGTTTCAGGATGGGATTGGTGAAAAGAAGCTAGTAGTAGAGTGGACTTCACAGTGGCATCATCAAGGAGTGGTTTTCTTTTCTTCAATATTAGCGGCAGAAAGAGCGATTGAAGAAATTGTAAAGCCTTTTATGGCGGAACACCCTGAATTTGTGTGGTAAGGAGAATTGAAGATGAATATCTATAAGATTTGGGTCGATGATTGGCTTGGTTATGATACCTTTGATAGCGCGATTGTCGTGGCTAAGGACGAAGAGTCTGCGCGGCATATTCATCCGCGAGGAGAGGCGCGTGGGTGGAATGAAAAAACTCACCGTTATGATAAACCGTGGTATGAGAGCGATGAACATCTTGACAGTTGGGTAATGCCGGAAAGAGTAAATGTTAGACTGGTTGGAACAACAGAGATTTTCCACGAGGGGACTGTGCTGTGCGCGAGCTTCAATGCTAGTTGAGGGTGAATATATGGGATATCAAGTAAAACTTTGCGAAACAATTTCTGATTTGAAGTCTTTTGTCAGAGAAGCCAATATAAAAGGTTATGAAATTATTGCTACGACAGAAACAATGCGTGGTTATAATTCTTACTATACAATACTATTTAGGAGTTGATAGAATGAAAATAACTCACTGCCCGAAATGTGGCGCTAAACTTTATTCGAATACGGCCGGATACTACTGCACCAATCTTATTTGTCTCCTTCATATTCGTCCGAATGGGGAGTGGGATGAGAATCCGTGGTGGTATTATATGCCACCAGAAGATTATTATCGCACTTATTATGAAGTGGATAAAAATCCAAAGAATGTTCGTCAGTGGATGTAAAGGAGGAAAGTTATGAATAATCCTAAGTGCCGCTATTGCGGTCAGCCGATGAAAATTGATGAAGTTTACTATGACACCAGATTTTATAAATGCAACTGTGAAGGGTATCAAAAAGAAGTAGAACTAATGAAAGAAATTGACAATTTGGAGTATCAGCGTAGAAAGAAAATCGTAGAGCTGAGGAAACACCGCGATACTGGTATATATTCGAAGGAGAGAAATTCGTTGAAGAATGCCATTAGCAAACTCGATTATGAGTATGAAAAAGAACCGGAGGTGAAGTAAATGGTTACAAAGAAAAATTGGCGTGATGAGTATGTGAATAAGGGAGAATTCTATGACGCAGTGATGCTTATGGCAAAACAGCAGTATGGGGATCGTCAGCAGGGCATTCTTGGAGTGCTTGAAACTCTAAAGATGTGGAATAGCAATAGAAAGCCTACTATTGAGGAAATTGCTATTCCTGCTACTGAGAAGGCGCCAGATTGGTTTACTGGCGGAATGAGAGACGATATTTTAGGATAACTCATGGAAGAAAACTAATTTCAAAAAAAATATACTAAACCATCTTGACAAATTAGAAAAACATGTTATAATCTAGACAGTAAGAAACACAGAACAAAATTAAAGTAAAATCAAAAATGTTAAGTATTTGTCTTATAAGGAGACTAGAGAATTGGTGGAAAAAATCTTGAAAGTACTTGAC
>ERZ1034882.500-NODE-500-length-18933-cov-7.216389_pt1 | contig 18933 bp, 16 predicted proteins | sample MGYA00520606_ERZ1034882 | MGnify/ENA primary metagenome ERZ1034882 (study PRJEB33766, sample SAMN09781726) | gut metagenome | biome: gut microbiome | host: Homo sapiens | place: Madagascar | study: EMG produced TPA metagenomics assembly of the PRJNA485056 data set...
GTCTGGGACGTGTGCTTGAGAGAGGTGCAAGTGCATCTGACCCTCTTACAGGCTTCCTACATGACTAAAATATTAAATATAATTCGGAGATAAAAAGATGGAAAATGAATTTTTTGTAGATTCAGACAAATTAAGTGAGCGTGCGCTTGAGAAAAAGCACAGATTAGAGAATGATAAAAGCTACAGAACTAACCATATGGAATATATGGATGGCATGGATCAGATAAAATCGGATATAAGAGATAAGGTTATATCTGAGATGAATTCATATGATTACAGCAGATATACAGCAGCAGATGTCAAGCGCGCACTGGAGAATGAGACATGCAGTGTTGAGGATTTTAAGGCATTGTTATCACCGGCAGCAGAGCCATTTCTTGAACAGATGGCAGCCAAGGCAAAATATGAGACAAGTAAGCATTTTGGCAATACTGTATACATATTTACACCGTTATATATAGCTAATTACTGCGAGAATTACTGCATATACTGTGGTTTCAACTGCTACAATGATATTAACAGAAAGAAGCTCAACAGTGAAGAGATTGAGCATGAGATGAAGATTATTGCTGATTCTGGTATTGAGGAAATCCTTATGTTGACCGGTGAGAGCAGAGGCCAGAGTGATGTAAAATACATTGGAGAGGCCTGTAAGCTTGCAACTAAATATTTCAAAAATGTAGGTCTTGAGATTTATCCTGTCAATGTAGATGAATATAGGTATTTACATGAATGTGGGGCAGATTATGTAACGGTATTTCAGGAGACATATGATTCTGATAAATATGAGACATTGCACCTGTTAGGTCATAAGAGAGTATTTCCATACAGATTTGAGGCCCAGGAGCGTGCGCTTATGGGCGGAATGAGGGGTGTTGGATTTTCAGCATTATTAGGACTTGCAGATTTCCGTAAGGATGCACTGGCTAGTGCTCTGCATGTGTACTTTCTTCAGAGAAAATATCCATACGCAGAGTATTCACTTTCTTGTCCAAGACTTCGTCCTATCATTAATAATGATAAGATTAATCCTCTTGATGTTGGCGAGAGACAGCTTTGTCAGGTATTGTGTGCATATAGAATATTCATGCCATTTGTGGGCATCACAGTTTCATCAAGAGAGCAGAAGCATTTCAGGGATGGAATTGTAAAGATTGCGGCTACAAAAGTTTCTGCCGGTGTATCTACTGGTATAGGCGATCATGAGAGCAAATATACTGGCAAAGAGGATGCCGAGACTGGTGATGAACAGTTTGAGATATCTGATTCAAGAAGTTTTGAACAGATGTATGAGGATATGGAATCAGAAGGCATGCAGCCAGTTCTGAATGATTATGTGTATGTATAGAAATTGGTAATGGATAAACTATGTGAGAATTATGAACCATAGCGACGAGCGTTTCTATGGAAAGACAGGAGATATATTGAACGAACAGAATATGCATAAAATGTAATGCTTTTGTTGATTATAATATTGTCGATATGATATAGTAACATATCGTGTAATCATTAAAGGGAGGGTATGAACATATGAGTTCTTCCAATGCATCAGATGGAGTGTTCACAGTTGCGGGGGTCAGACCGGCAAGAGATGGTATGACAATATCAAGAGATACTAAGCTTGGTAAAGAAAATGTTATCACATTTTTTGCACTGGGGGCAGGAACATCTATCAGTCAGGAGCGTTACGATACGACTTCTGTTTACATCGGAGCTGAGGGTGATGCATCATTTATTACAGGTGAGGATGCAGCCAGACAGAGTTTTACTGATGGTGATATGCTTATTGTACCAGGTGGAACACTTTGTGGTGTTGATAGCGAATTTGGAGCAGTATATACAGAAATAATTATTAAAAAGGAGATTACAATGAACAATTTAGTTAAAGCAGGCGAAGTAATGAAACTTAAGGACCTTATCCAGTATGAGGATGGAAGCATAAGCAATCTTGATGTTGCAAGCAACCCTTCAATGAAGTTTGTCCTTATGGCATTTGATGCAGGAACAGGTCTTACACCACACCGTGCACCAGGCAATGCAATTATATTTGCACTTGAAGGAAAGGCAACTATCGGATACGAGGGCAAGGATTATGTAATCAATGCTGGCGAGAACTTCCGCTTTGAAAAAAACGGACTTCACAGTGTCACAGCAGATGAGAAGTTCAAGATGGCTTTATTACTTGTTATTGAGTAAATATCTGTAAAGGATTGCAGCCAGTTGAATTTGCAGCCAGTCGTATGACGTGTTAAGCTGGATTGGAAGGATATTATATATCTGCTGTAAACGATACTTAACACTGTTGACATGGATGAACAGTTCTTTTGCAGTTTGGTTCATATTTCTATCATTATCAAGATATGTAAGAAATGTAGTCATGAGTTCGGGATGCTCTGGGAGAGAGCCCAGACAATCACTTACGACACATTTAAGCATGTCCTGATTATTAATATCAATCATTCTGAAGAGAGAAATCTGGTTGTAATGAAGAATCTTGTCTTTTAAAATGTTACATTTAGCTATATGCAGAGTCTGATAAGCCTGTATATAGCTTTTTTTTAATTCAGAAAAGCTTGAGACCGCATATCCGACACCACCATATAATGATGTGTTATCTGACAGCTTATTATTATAATATGGATTATTCTGTTCAATCATATCAGCTAAAGTGCGTATGAGCTTCATCTGGACATCAATAGATGTATCTGGTTCAAATGGAATAAAGAAAATGTAATTTCCGTGTAAATCTATTGAGATAATATTCTTATTGGTGGCTGCGTGTATTTTGTTGAGAATCTGGTTGATAAATTGTGTATCTGATTCAGAACCGGTTTCAATATCAGAAGAATATGAAAATGCACAAACTGTATACATATATCTTGCATTAAAGCCATCAACAGTGTTAAAGTCCCATATTGTCATGGGTGTTGACATAAGAGTTTCAAATAATATCTGGTCACGCTGCTTTGATTTTAGCTGTTTTTCCTGAAAAAGATGGCTTAATTGAAATGTCACATCTATAAGCTTTATTTTATTAGGCAATAAAATAAGTGGAAGCTCTAATTCATCAGCTTTATTAATAACAGACTGTGGAACATCTGGAATATATATTCCCTGATTGATTACCAGACCAGCGGCATTTTTTTCATTAAGAATAGTTATAATATTAAGAAGTCCTTCTTCGATATTCTTTAATCCAACTCCTGTTATGAATACCAGAATGCCAGAATTAATCCAGTTGGACATCTCTTCAATTTCTATAATGTGATACCATACAATAGCTCTGGACAGGCTCTTATGACCAGCTAACAGCTTTGCATCTTTCATTCTGGGTAAAGAAAATAATTCATCAAAAGTAAGGTTCATAATCTGCCTCCAGTATGCGTATTTGTTGGTAACCAACAAAATATTATCAAAAATATTGTCTATATGCAATATTTTAAATGTCGTTTTGTTGGTATATTATAATGACATCAAATAAAACAAAATAAGATTTAAATATGACAAAGGCGTCAGTAACGAATAGTTGCTGACGCCTGTTTGTTTTTAAGGAGGCAGATTATGAATATTGATGAATATTACCAAAAAGAGATTGATGAGTATAAGAAAAGAACTGTGAAATCAGGAGAAATGTATGAGAAAGCCTGCATGTATATAGCAGGAGGTGAGACAAGATCAGTTTCATATTATCATCCATATCCACTTACGATTGCAGAGGGAAGTGGCTGTGAAATATATGATGTTGATGGTAACAGATATTATGATTTCATTAACAATTATACATCGCTTATACATGGACATGCTAATCCACAGGTTGTAGAAGCAATGATTAAAGCTGAAGAAAAAGGCACTGCTGTTCCGGCAGGAATTTCAGAACAGGTAAAGCTGGCGGAGCTTCTTTGCGCGAGGGTTCCATCAGTTGAAAGAATAAGATTTTGTAATTCAGGAACAGAGGCAACATTATTTGCTGTGAGAGCAGCTAAAGCGTATACGGGAAAGCCGGGATTAATTAAAGTCCTCGGTGGATATCATGGAACAACAGATATGATGGAATACAATGTTTCTCCTAAGATTGACCTAAATAATATTGAGGAAGCATTTATTCCAAAGCCAGATATAAAAGGTGTATCTGAGAGAATAGCACAGGATATGTATATCATGAATTTTAATGATCTTGACAGCACGGAGCAGATTCTTAAAAAAGATGCAGATAAGATTGCCGCTATAATTGTTGAACCATTTCTTGGAGCAGGCGGTCTTATTCCAGCCAGAAAAGATTACCTTAAAGGGTTAAGAGAATTAGCTGATAAATATGGAGTTCTTCTTATATTTGATGAGGTTCAGGCATTGAGATTATCAGATGGCGGCGCACAGAAAAGATATGGTGTGACTCCTGATATATCCGCATTTGGAAAAATAATAGGTGGAGGTCTTGCTGTTGGTGGCTTTGGTGGAAAAAAAGAGATTATGGAGGTATTTAATCCTAAAAAACCGGATCACTTATCACAGAGTGGAACATTTAACGGAAACAGACCAACAATGGCAGCAGGATTTACGGCATTGTCGTTATATGACCAGAAGGCATGTGACAGACTTGAAAAACTGGCAGAGAGACTTGAGACTGGTCTTGAGAAAGCATTTAAAGATAATGCAATAAATGGCTGCGTGACAAGAGCAGGATCACTTATGAATTATCATTTCTCAGATGTAGTTCCTTATGATTACATTACTTCTTTACATGACAATAAAGAGATATTGAAGCTTGTACATCTTGGATTATTAAAGAGAGGCATATTTGCAGCACCAAGAGGAACGATTGCTTTATCAACACCGATGGATGAGAAGGTTATTGATGAGACAATTAGTGCATTTGATGAAACATTATCAGAGATTAAGGCATTTATTTAACATTTAGAGATAAAAGATATTTTCAAAAAGGAGGAAGAAAGATGGATATTGATTATGAAGAAATCAATATAGTCAAAGAATTTAAAAATCTGGCTATGATTGATAACTCATCAAGGGATGAACGAAAGGTAGCAGATTACCTTACCGAGCAGTTAAAGATGCTTGGCTGTGATGTATATGAAGATGATGTTGCAAAAGATGTTGGAGGCAACGCTGGCAATATTCATGCAAGACTGAAAGGGACAAAAGAAGGTTCAGTTCTTTTCATGGCACATATGGACAGAGTTCAGAATGGCATAGGAATTAAACCTGTTATAAAAGATGACAAAATGTATTCCGATGGAAGTACAATTCTTGCTGCTGATGATTTGTCTGGAGTAGCTGCAATTCTTGATGGATTAAGAAAAATAAAAGAAAGTGGAAATGAGCATGTTGATATTGAAGTTATATTTTCGGTTTGTGAAGAGGTAGGGCTTCAGGGGTCATTGCATCTTAAATGTGGTGATATTAAATCCAAATTTGGTTATGTGCTTGATTCACCGGGAAGAATAGGACGGATTCTTGATTCAGCAATGGGAAAGGCACAGATGTATCTGCATGTTAAAGGTAAGTCAGCACATGCAGCATATCCTGAACTTGGTAATAGTGCATTAAGGGCAGCAATACTTACATTATCACAGATAGAAGACGGAAGAGTCGATGATGAGACGGTTATTAACTGGTCATATCTTGTTTCCGAGACACCATTTAATGCTATTTCAGATAAAGCAGAGGCTAAGGGACTTGCAATGAGCAGAGATAATTCTAAGCTTCAGGCATACCTTGATAAATATGTCAAAACTGCTGCAGAGATTTCAAAACAGACAGGAGCAGATATAGAAGCAGAATATCATATTGATTATCCATCATTCTATGTTAAAGAAGGAGATTCTATAGATTATGCTGTAAAAGCCTTAAAACGCATAGGAGTTACACCAAGCATAGAACATGGTGCAGGCGGATTTGATGCAAACAGAATGAATGGATATGGAATAGAGATGATAGGATTATCTACTGGATATAGTAAGAATCATACAGTAAATGAAGTGCTTGAACTGGAAGACCTTGTTAAATCAGGAGAACTTGTTGAAGCAATAATTAATGAGTATTCAGGCAATTAAATTGTCAGAAAAGGAGGAAGTTATGAATATTAATGAAATTCAAAACAGTGTAGGATTGTGGATATGTGCTGCTATAATGGTACTTGTTATAATTGTGCAGGCAGTTATCTATCTTGTGGTTTCAAAGAAAGAGGCAACTAAATTAGGTATATCAAAAGATAAGCAGAAGCAGGCAATGCGTTCAGCGGCTGTAACATGTATAGGACCAAGTCTTGCATTATGTATTATGCTTATGACTCTTATGGCATCACTTGGAGCACCAACTGCATGGATGCGTTTGAACGATGTAGGTTCAGGACGTTCTGAACTTGCTATAGCCGGAATGGTTAAAGACCTTGTCACTGCTGAGCCTAATACAATTGAATGGGATATAGATAATTTTTCGTATGCAATATGGGCACAGGGAATTGACGTTATTGGATGGCTGCTAGGTGGTGTAATAACAATTGTTGTAGGTAAGAAACTTACAGATAAAATGAACGAAAAGATGGATACCAAGTGGGTTAAGATGCTTATGGGTGGATGTCTTATAAGTTTATTTACATATCTTTTAGCAAGCCAGACATATGGAAAGAGTAATGCATATATTGCTGCGGCAGCGTTTGGTGGAATCACAATGTTTGTTTTAAATATCTTATTTAAGAAGAATAAGCGTATGCAGGAACTTTCATTAGGTATTTCGATATTAGTAGGTGCAGCGTTGGCTGGTATTATATTTTAGGAGGTAAAAGCGTATGTTTGATAAGAAGTGTTTAAAAATAGGTTTGGTATCTATGTTTTCAGCTATGATTGCAAGTCTGCTTCCGGGCTTGTTTGTGTATTTCAGATATGGTGTTATTCCTTCAGGGGTTGAGATGATTTCAATATTTAGTATGTTGTGTGCATCCTTCCTTGTTGGATGGTTTGTCCAGCCAATTACATTTTTCCCAGCTATAGGTGTTGGCGCATCAGCGATTAGCTGGACAACTGGTAATGTAGCAGGTCTTAGAATGCCAGCTATCTCAGCAGGACAGAAAGCAGCAGAGATTGAACCCGGCACACCAGAAAGTGATGTTTTATCAACAATGTGTGCGGCGATTAGTTCATTTGTAACAGTTGCAATTCTTACAATATTCACATTAATGGGAAATACAATTATAGGAGCTTTACCTAAAAGTGTGACAGCAGCATTTGCATATATTGCACCAGCGGTATTTGGAGCTATTATTGTGGATTATGCTATGAAGAACTGGAAAAACAATGTGCCTATAATTATTGTGGGATTTATATCATTCATTATATTCACAAAGCTTGGACTTATGAGTGTATGGGTAAATCTGATAGTTCTTGTTATTGGTATGATAACATCAAGAATTATATATGTATCAAGAAATAAGAAAGAAGCTGCTGAATAGCATAGATAAAGCTAAATCCCTGCCAATGATAATATCATTGACAGGGATTACTTAACGAAATCCTATTTTTCGTAATAATACATAAATGAAAAATATATAAGCCTGCATAATTTTGTCTATAACTCCACTTTGACTAGCGCAGTACCTTGCTTTATAATAAAATTACAAGCTTAATCGTTTTCGTAAAATGTGACAAGGAGGGAAAGAAAGATTTATGTTGGTTGAAGAAGCTAAGAGAAACCTCATTGATGGAATCCTTCCATTCTGGATTAATCTTGTTGATAGTGAATATGGTGGATTCTATGGAGAGGTTGACTACAATCTTAATGTAGATAAAAAAGCAGATAAAGGAACAATTCTTGTCAGCAGAATAATGTGGCTGTTTTCACAGGCGTATATCGTGTTGGGCGATGAAAAGTATCTTGATACTGCGAAATGTGCATATGAATATTTCCATAAATACTGTTATGACAGTGAATATGGTGGACTATACTGGTCAACAACATATGACGGTAAACCATCCGATACAGTCAAACATACATATACCATGTCATACGGAATATATGGACTTGTTTCATATTATGAAGCAAGCGGTGATGTGTCAGTACTTAACGAGGCTGCGAGATTATATCGTTTTATAGAAGATAACTGTACAGACGATTTAGGATACAAAGAAGAGTTTGACCGGTTCTTTAATCTTAAAGATAACGAGAAAGTATCTGATGCACTTGCTTCAAGAGGATTCTATGCGCCAAGGACTATGAATACATTACTGCATCTGCTTGAGGCATACACAGAGCTTTATAGAGCGGGTAAGCATAGTATGACTGTGGCTGGGAACGATTTTAACAATTATATTCTTGGAGAGATTAAAGATAAAGTAGTATCACTTCTTACGACATTTGTTGATAAGATATACAATAAAGATAAGCGCAGATTAGAAGTATTCTTTGATCTGGATTACAACAGCCTTGTTGATACACAGTCATATGGCCATGATATTGAGAGTGCATGGCTGATTGATTATGCTGTTAAGGTTTTGCGTGACAATCTCGGCGAAGATGAGATTACAGACGAATTGAAAGGACTATTTAACAGAATCGCATGTATGACGGATGATTTAAGGGGCAGTGTCTATGCGAGAGCGTTAAAGACAGACCATATGATTTCTGATGTTATGGAAGGTACTGTGAATGAGACAAGAGTATGGTGGGTTCACGCAGAAGCTGTTAATGGCTTTTCTAAAGGATACGTGGAACAGCCTGACCATCCAGAATATAAAGAAGCAGCATTGAAGGTTCTTAAATATATCAAATGTTATTTTATAGATGCGCGTTCGGGAGAGTGGTTTAATGAGCTTGACCTGAATGATAAGCCTGTAGTTAAAGAGCTTGCAGGTCCGTGGAAATGTCCTTACCATAACGGAAGAATGTGGCTGGAGCTTATAAAAGCAGGGAATTAATATATCTTGTGGATATTTCAACAGGTACAGGAAAAATATGTTGATAATAACATCCCTCTCCTTGGATTTCAAGGAGAGGGATGCTTGCTTTTAAAAATAAAAGATATAAAAGCAGGTATGATGCGGATAGTATATATATAAGTTATACTGGCTTTGAACTTGCGATTAAATCGCGGTACCAGTAAGCGGAATCTTTAGGAATACGCTCCTGGGTTTCAAAATCAACATATACAAGCCCGAATCTTGGATCATATCCGCTGTGCCACTCGAAATTATCAAGGAATGACCAATGGAAATACCCCAGTATAGGAACTTCAGAGTTATAGGCATTACACAGACAGTTAATGTACCTTGTAAGAAAGTCAATTCTGTCAGGGTCGTGAACCTTATTGTCAAGACTTACAACATCATTGCATGCAAGTCCATTTTCTGTGATGACAATAGGAAGTTTGTAACGCTCATACAGAAATCTTATTCCGAAATCCATTACACCAGGTGTAACAGGCCAGCCGAGGGCAGTTCGTGGAAATCCACATTTCTTAGGGACAGGGCCATCCTTACTGAATTCATGTCCATTGTACATATTGATTCCTAACCAGTCTATAGGCTGGTGCATAATATCAATGTCCGATTCTTTCACAAAATCAAGCTTATCATATGAATCATAATCTGCAAGCTCGGGAATATCACCTAATGCTTTAAGGTCAGGATATTGTCCAAGACAGACCATATCGCAGAATATGTGATGGCAGAATGTCCAGTTGCCTGTATCCGTTGTAAATGAAGCCGTTCTGGCTGCTTCAACATCTTCATGTATAGGTTTCCTTGGATAACACATATTACCAGTGGAAGAGAAGCTTATTGCCACTGGTCTGGCAGCCGCTTCACGAATTCTTTTAACTGCAAGTCCGTGTGCGAGAGCAAGATGATGTGTAACCTTTAATACATCTGTATCTTTAAGCTTAAGCCCCGGTGCGTGCAGTCCTAGCTTGTATCCAAGCCCGGATATTATCTGCGGTTCGTTGATTGTTGAGAATTGTGTCACTCTGTCATTAAAGTGTCTGCATATAAATTCTGCGTAATCAGCAAATATGTATGCAGTCTGGCGGTTAAGCCATCCACCCTCCTTTTCGAGGGCAGATGGTAAATCCCAGTGATATAGTGTTATGTATGGAGTGATTCCGTATCCAATACAACAGTTAACTATATTGTCATAGAAGTCAAGACCAGCTTGGTTGAATGAATATTCCCTGCCTACATATCCGTCAGGAAATATTCTTGACCATGATATTGAGAATCTATAAGCCTTGATTCCGAGTTCGTGCATAAGCTTGATATCTTCCCTGTAGTGGTGGTAGTGGTCACATGCAACATTACCAGTCTCATTGTTGGCTGTATTGCCGGGCGTATTAGAAAAATCATCCCATATAGATGCTCCTTTGCCATCGGTGTTGTATGCACCCTCAATCTGATATGCACTTGTAGCAGTTCCCCATATAAAATCTTTATCAAACATATATATTACCTCATTAATCAGATATCAGCGGTTACGGTATATTCTTTGATGCTTTCATCATAAGGGATGGTGTTGCCTTCAATTGTTTTACCGTTAACAATAAGTGATTTAACCCTTCCCTGATGTCCAGAATTGTTAATCTGGATGTTATATGTGGCACCTCTGAATTTCCTTGTGATGTTAAGTGAATCCATATCATCAGAAAGGCATGGGTCGACAACAAGTCCGTCAAAATCAGCACGTATGCCTAATATATACTGTGAAATGCTTGTAAATGTCCATGCAGCCGTACCAGTAAGCCAGCTATTCTTTGCCTCACCATGTCTAGGTGCATCTTTGCCGGCAATCATCTGTGAATATACGTAAGGCTCAGTTCTGTGTATCTCACTTATGTCTTCAAGATAAGCAGGGCATATCTTCTTATATGTATCCATAGCTCTGTTACCATCACCAACTACTGTCTCAGCTATAGATACCCAAGGATTGTTGTGGCAGAATATACCGGCATTTTCCTTGTATCCAGGTGGATATGATGAAACCTCGCCAAGTTCAAGATGATATGACTTATAAGCAGGCTGTAAAATCATGATACCGTACTTGGTATCAAGGATTTTCTCAACAGAATCCATAGCTTTCTGGGCGAGACCTTCTTTGACACCGATTCCAGCCATTACGCAGAATCCCTGAGGCTCAATATATATCTGGCCTTCGCTGCATTCTTTTGAACCGACTTTGTTGCTGTTAGAGTCATAGGCTCTTAAGAACCATTCTCCATCCCAGCCGTGTTCAAGAACTGCATTGTACATGTCATCGACAAGCTTGTTAACGGATTTCTCTTCATCGTATAATCCCAGTTTGTTACATATCTTAGCGTATTCTTTGCCATATTTAACGTACATTCCGGCGATAAATACTGATTCGGCAACTGGTCCTTCGGATGGGCCTGTGGTCTGGAAAGATTCTCCCGGAACAGCAGAGAAGCAGTTTAAGTTAAGACAGTCGTTCCAGTCAGCCCTTCCTATAAGAGGAAGCTTGTGAGGACCAAGGTGTGTTGTCGTATAGTTAAAGGATCTGCGTAAATGTTCCATAAGTGTCTGTGCTTTGGAAGTATCACAGTCAAATGCAACCTGTTCATCAAGAATACTGTAATCATTAGTTTCTTTAAGGTAAGCGGCAGTTCCGGCGATTAACCATAATGGGTCATCATTAAAACCAGAGCCGATATCTGAATTGCCTTTCTTGGTGAGTGGCTGATACTGGTGATATGCGCTTCCATCTTCAAACTGCGTTGCGGCTATATCGAGGATTCTCTGTCTTGCAGAATCAGGAATAAGATGTACAAAACCGAGAAGATCCTGGCATGAATCCCTGAATCCCATTCCACGGCCAGTTCCTGACTCATAATATGAAGCAGAACGTGACATGTTAAATGTTACCATGCACTGGTACTGATTCCAGATGTTAACCATACGGCACAGCTTGTGGTCGTTTGATTTAACGATGTAAGAAGACAGGAGATTATTCCAGTATTCTTTAAGGTGGTTAAATGCAGCATCGAATTTGTCAACAGTGTCATAGCGTGAGATGAGTTCAATAGCTGGCTTTTTATTGATTATTCCGAAAGATTCCCATTTCTCATTATCAGGATTCTCAATATATGCAATCATATATATGAAAGATTTTTCTTCACCCGGCTGTAATGTTATGTCTGATTTGAATGAGCCGATAGGAGACCAGCCGCTTGCAACAGAATTGTATGACTTGCCTTCCCTGACGGCTTTAGGCATTGAAGGACTGCCATATGTTCCGATAAAGCTTTCCCTGCTTGAATCAAATCCATCTACAGATGTATTAACAGCGTGGATGGCATAGTGGTTACGTCTTTCACGGTATTCTGTCTTGTGGTAGATTGCTGAGTAATCTGAGTCTTTGCCAGACTGGTTAACTGCAATCTCAACCTCACCGGTACTGAAATTTCTCTGAAAATTATTACAGTCATCAACTGCATTCCAGAGACAGAACTCTACATATGAATATATAGATATTGTTCTGGCAGCAGTTCCGGTATTCTTAACAGTCAGTTTGTTAAGCTCGCAGTTATCACCGATAGGAACAAAGTAAGTTGTTTCTGCCTGAATGTCTCCATGTGAAGATGATATTATGCTGTAGCCTAAACCATGACGGCATGTATAGTTATCTACAGGTGTCTGTGTTGGCTGCCATCCCGGATTCCATATGGAATCTCCATCTTTAATATATATGTAGTGTCCGTTATTATCTAAAGGAGAGTTATTGTAGCGGTATCTTGTGAGGCGGAGCAGCTTAGCATCTTTATAGAAGCAGTATCCACCGCCTGTGTTACTCTTTAAGCTGAAGAAGTTCTCACATCCTAAATAGTTAATCCATGGAAGAGGTGTTTCTGGTGTTGTGATTACATATTCTTTTGCTTCATCATCAAAATAACCATAATTCATAATGTGCCTCCAATAATCATATAATTTTATTCAGACAGGCATTTATTAGTAGATGTCTATCTGCTTGTGTTTTCTTTAATAATAGAAAACGATTAAGTATAAAATTACTAATTAATCTATATAGATAAGTATATTTTATGCTTGATTTTAAATCAATCAAATGTTTTAACAAAACACAAGAATAGCAAAATGCACAAACTTATATAAAAATTACTGTGAAAAATGGTAAATTTACAAAAATACTTGCATTTATATAAATGATGGTGTATATTAAAGCTACGAAAACGATTAAGTAAAAAAGAAAGTAAACAAAAGGGGATGATGCCATGATATCTATGAAGGATGTAGCTAAGAGATGCGGAGTGTCAGTTGCGACAGTCAGCAAGGCTCTTAACAATCATAGTGATATCAGTGAGAACACAAGAGAACGTATCAAGCAGATAGCTGACGAACTTGGGTACCATCCGAACTCAGTAGCCAGAGCATTAAAGACTAACAGATCATATAACATTGGCGTGTTATTGAATGATGGTCTTGCTCATGAGTATTTCGCAGAGGTTCTTGAAAGCTTCAGGGCAGAAGCAGAGATAAAGGGATACGATATAACATTTATAAGTAATTATTCCAAGAAGATGTCTCTGTTAGAAAACTGTATGTATAGAAGATTTGACGGAGTACTGCTGGCGTGCTGTGCGGATTTTAATGATCCGGAGATTATGGAGCTTGTCAATGGCAAGTTGCCACTAGTGACGATTGACTACATATTTAATGGAAGGACATCAGTCAACTCTAATAATGTGAGGGGGATGAGTGAATTAGTCAGGTTCGCATACAACAAAGGACACAGAAGGATAGCATACATTCATGGTAATCCAGAGTCGCAGGTTACGAAAGAAAGATTAGCTTCTTTCTATAAGACGATGGAAGATTTCGGAATGGAAGTCCCAGCAGAATATATTAAGTCTTCTAAATATCTTGACTCAGAGAAAGCAGAAGAACTTACATATGAACTGTTACAGCTTAACAATCCGCCAACATGTATATTTTATCCAGATGATTTATCAGTTGTTGGTGCAAGGAACGCGGCAAGAGCAATGAAATTAAAGATACCAAAGGATTTATCCGTTGCGGGGTATGATGGAACCAGATTTTCCCAGATGTTAAGTCCTAAGATTACAACAATAAGCCAGAATACGAAAGAAGTCGGAAGAACAGCCGCTGATGAGCTTATCAGTGCTATAGAGAATCCTAAGGCGACTATCATTAAAAGGATTGTTGTAGATGGGGAATTGATTGAAGGGGAGACAATTAAGAAGCTGTAGTCAGAGATAACTGACTGCCATGTATATCATAATGGGAGGTATTACTATGAAGAGAAGGTTTTTGAGTTTATTACTTTGTACAGTAATGACAGCATCTATGGCTCTTACAGGATGCGGTAATGGCAATAACGCTGCTAAGCCAAGTGTTAACACAGATCCTGATAAGCAGGGCAAAGTACTTAATATCTATTGCTGGAATACAGAGTTCCAGGACAGATTTGAATATTTTAAGAAATCTGGCAAGTTACCTTCAGATGTAAAGGTTAACTTTGTTATTACACCTAATGAGAACAATGCATATCAGAATGCACTTGATGCAGCATTATTAAAACAGAAAGATGCAGCAGCAGATGATAAGATTGATATGTTCCTTATCGAGGCTGACTATGCACTTAAATATGTTAATTCAGACTATACTCTTGATGTAAAGAGCATTGGTCTTACAGATAACGATTTATCAGATATGTACCAGTACACAAAGGATATTGCTACATCATCTAATGGAGCTTTAAAGGCTGTTTCATGGCAGGCTACTCCAGGACTCTTTGCTTACAGACGTTCTATAGCTAAGGATGTTCTTGGAACAGATGATCCAGATAAGGTTCAGGAAGCTCTTTCAACATGGGATAAGTTCAACAGTGTTGCTGAGAAGGCTTCAGCTAAGGGCTACAAGATGCTTTCAGGTTATGATGATGCATACAGAGTATTCTCTAATAATGTAAGCAAGCCTTGGGTTGATAAGAATAACAAGATTCAGATTGATGATAATATCATGAAATGGGTTGAGCAGACAAAGACATACACAGACAAGGGCTATAACAACAAGTCTTCATTATGGGATACAACATGGGCAGCAGATCAGGGACCTAAAGGTAAGGTATTTGGTTTCTTCTATTCTACATGGGGCATTAACTTTACATTGTTAGGCAACTCACTTGCAACACCTACTAAGGAAGGTGGTAAGGAAGAAGTTGGTAATGGTATCTATGGTGACTACGCAGTTTGCGAAGGCCCACAGAGTTACTACTGGGGTGGTACATGGCTTTGTGCAGCAGCAGACACAGATAACGCTAACCTTGTAAAAGACATTATGCAGACACTCTGCTGTGACAAGAATACAATGGTACAGATTACTAAGGATACACAGGATTACACTAACACAATATCAGGTATGGAATCTATCGCTAACAGTGATTTCAAGTCAAATTTCCTTGGTGGCCAGAACCACATTAAATTATTCTCTAAGTCAGCACCTAAGATTAGCATGAAGAACATCTCTCCATATGATCAGGGTCTTAACGAAGAGTTCCAGAAAGCAATGAAGGATTACTTCGATGGTAACGTAGATAAGGATAAGGCTTTGGATAACTTCTACAAAGCAGCAATTGAGAAATATCCTAACCTTAGCAAGTAACTAAGTTTATTGCTGGAAATAAGGGCATAGTCTTTAATATCTGGCTATGCCCTTTTTATTTAGCAGGAATGGAGATATGTATGAAGAAGAGTAATAAAAAATTAGTTAGCTATGCCAAGTGGGGATACATATTTCTAATACCTTTCTTTGCGGTTTATATTGTATTTTCACTGATACCTTTGATTTCAACATTTTACAATAGTTTCTTTGAAAATTATATGAATGGTCTTACACAGGTTGGACCTAATTTTGTCGGACTTCATAATTACAAAGAGATTTTATTAAACTCAGAACTTCCAGTGTATCTTAAGAATACACTTGTTATATGGTTAATGGGATTCATCCCACAGATTTTGATTTCACTTTTACTTGCATCATGGTTTACAGATTTAAGATTACGACTTAAATGCACAGGATTTTTTAAGACAATAATCTATATGCCTAACCTGATAATGGCTTCCGCATTTGCAATGCTTTTCTATGCAATATTTGCAGATCAGGGACCGGTTAATGCCACACTGAACAGCTTAGGATTTCCAACATATAGATTCCTGGCAGAAGTAGCAGGCGCAAGAGGATTAATTTCACTTATGAATTTCCTTATGTGGTTTGGTAATACAACTATCATTCTTATGGCTGCCATTATGGGTGTTGACCCTTGCTTGTTTGAAGCAGCCAGAATTGATGGGGCTAATTCAAGACAGATATTTACAAAGATTACACTTCCACTGATTAAACCTATTCTTGCATACACACTTATCACATCACTGATTGGTGGTATACAGATGTTTGATGTCCCTCAGATTCTTACCAATGGTAATGGTAATCCTAACAGAACAAGCATGACTGTTATCATGTATCTGAATAAGCATCTTTACAGCAAGAATTATGGTATGGCAGGTGCCTTATCAGTTATTCTGTTTATTATAACAGCGATATTAAGTATTTTTGTATTCAAATATATCGTAGGAGATATGGAAAAATCGGGAATTAAGATGAAGAAGAGAAAGAAGGAGGCGAAATCAGTATGAGTTCAGTTTCTGCAAAAACAAAAAGCTCTTCAAAAGATGGAACGCGTGATAAAGTAGTGCTTACTATAGAAAGAGCATTGTGCTATCTTGTATTGATAATCATTACTATATTATGTCTGTTTTCTTTCTATGTACTTATTATCAATACAACAAGGTCTCATCCGGATATACAGAAAGGATTTTCATTCTTACCGGGCAGGTCATTCTTTGCTAATGTGAAGTCTCTTCTTAACAATGACCAGCTTCCAGTGATATCTGGTATGCTTAACAGCCTTATTGTGGCAACACTTTCAGGTTTGTTATGTGTGTACTTTTCAGCTATGACAGCATATGCGATTCACGCATATGAGTTTAAGCTTAAAAAGGCAGCATTTACATTTATATTATTAATTATGATGGTTCCAACTCAGGTATCAGCATTAGGATTCGTTAAGCTTATGGGAGATATGCATCTTATGAATTCGTTTATACCGCTGATTGTTCCATCAATAGCTTCACCAATAGTATTTTTCTTCATTAAGCAGTATATGGACAGTGTCCTTCCGATGGAGCTTATCGAGGCAGCCAGAATTGATGGAGCACATGAATTCAGAATATTTAATCAGATAGTTCTTCCTCTGATGAAACCAGCGCTTGCAGTTCAGATGATATTTACATTCGTTTCATCTTGGAATAATTACTTTGTCCCACAGCTTCTTATTACTAAGGCGAAGATGAAGACCCTCCCACTGCTAATCGCCCAATTAAGAAGTGCAGATTTCCTCAAGTTCGATATGGGACAGGTGTACATGATGATTGCATTTGCAATCCTTCCAGTTGTTGTTGTTTATATCTGCTTATCTAAGTTTATTGTTAGAGGCGTAACACTTGGCGGTGTTAAGGGTTAACAACAATCTGGTATTAAATCTGGGCGGCTGCGTAGATTTAAGACAAAATGACCCCGGCAGATTCGATGTATGGCGCATGATATATCAAACTGCCGAGGTTATTTGTGTTAAAAGGTAATGACATAATGATGATACCAGGGTCAAGAGGTCAAAAAACCTTTTGCAAGCAAGCTTGCATCGGCTTTCTGACCTCTTGACCCTGGTATCATGAAATACTAAAATCTCTGCTGTCTATTAGAATTGTGAAAGGTCCATCGTTTTCAAGTGATACTTTCATATCGGCACCGAATATTCCGGTCTGTACTACATCAACGTGCTCTTTGCATAATCTTATAAATTCTTCATATAATTCATTGGCAAGGACAGGCTCACATGCAGATGTGAAGCTTGGACGATTGCCCTTACGGCAGTCTGCGTATAATGTGAACTGGCTGACAATCAAAAGTTCTCCACCTACATCTTTAATAGAGAGATTGGTTTTACCATTCTCATCGGAAAAAATTCTCAATTTCATGATTTTCTCAACATATTTTGAAAGCATCTCTTTAGTATCACCTTCGCCGGCACCAAAGAAGATAAGAAGCCCTTTATTGATACTGCCTGTTACATTACCATCAACTTTGACTGATGCGTTGTTAACTCTCTGGATTACGAATTTCATATTAATAAGTATGTGATAATTAATGAATATTATCACATTTCCTCCATTTTAATTATTTTAATCTGAATAGAAATGATATTTGCTGGATATAATTAACCATGCTAATAATTATATTAATTGAGAGGTGAATATGCAATATAAAAGATTTAGAATGGAACTGCTTATTGGGCTGGTAATAGTTGCAATAGCAGGATATGTGCTTCACTATGTATATCAGTGGAGTGGCAATGCATTTCTTGTGGGATTATTTTCGCCTGTAAATGAGTCGACATGGGAACATATGAAGCTTGTGTATCTGCCGATGCTTATTCTTTCTATAGTGCTTATGACAAGATGGGGTAATGAGCTTCCGCCTGTTACAGCGGGTATGCTCCTTGGCTCACTTGCAGGTACGTGGCTTATTCCAATACTTTTCTACACATATAGGGGAATTGTTGGTTTCGGAATTCCATGGGTTGATATGGCAACATTTTTTGTGAGTATTATTGCAACAGCATTTGTTGTCATGCATGTAGTAAAAAGATGTATGGATGATTCGCTTCAGATAACCAAGAGTGTTCTCGGTGTGCTCATGATAGTCCAGGGTGTATTGTTTTTGTGGTTTACCTACAATCCACCTGGAATAGGCTTGTTTGCTTCACCATAAGATTAAGAATTTACATTGATTTTACAAATATTTTACTCCTTTACGATATTTCAGTTTA
>ERZ1034882.508-NODE-508-length-18720-cov-5.819662_pt1 | contig 18720 bp, 14 predicted proteins | sample MGYA00520606_ERZ1034882 | MGnify/ENA primary metagenome ERZ1034882 (study PRJEB33766, sample SAMN09781726) | gut metagenome | biome: gut microbiome | host: Homo sapiens | place: Madagascar | study: EMG produced TPA metagenomics assembly of the PRJNA485056 data set...
CCACATAACAGATAACGCCTCTGCAAATGTCTTTATATGCTTCCACATCCCCGTAATTATACTCGCATAATCACATTTTTGCAAGAATACCCATCACGACGATTTATTATATCTTTATAAACTTTGTGTCTCTTACATATATTTTCTCATTTGCATATGCCCCGATCAAATATCCCAAGCTATGCTTTTTCCTGCCCGTCACTCTTTATGTTCACATCCAGCTTGTTGTACGGGATCTCAATGCCATTCGCATCGAAGGCTTCCTTTATCTTCCACAGAGCCTCCCTTTTTGCGTCATAGCTCTTCTCAAATGGTGTGAAAAATCTCACATACATCTCGATACCGCTCTCGCCAAATTCCTCAATAAAGAACTCCACAGGCTTATCGGTCATATGCCCGTCAATGGTATCCACCACATCAAGCACCACCTGTTTTACCTTGCTCAGGTCAGACTCATATGCAACGGAGAACTTCACATCAACCCTGTTGGTTCCCCTGCCGGAGATATTCACCAGTGAAGTGTTGGAAATAGTTCCGTTAGGTATCACTATGGTACGATTGTCGTAGGTACGGAGTCTTGTATAGAATATATCTATGGATACTACAACACCCTCACAGTGGGTGGAATTCTCAACTATATAATCCCCAACCTTAAAGGGCTTAAGTATAAGGATCAGCACACCGCCTGCAAGATTTGAAAGACTTCCCTGGAGGGCAAGACCTATGGTAACTCCCGCCGTGCCAAGCAGCGTGATAAAGGATGTAATCTGAAATCCCACCATTGACGCCGCAGTAAGAATCACAAGAAACTGGAGCAGCACCCTTATGGCAGAGATGAAAAATCCCGCCACGCTCTTGTCAAGCTTCGACTTGTCAAATGCCTTTCTCAGTAGCTTTACTATTATCTTAATGACCTTAAAGCACACCGCCAAAAATATGAGTGCAATGGCTATACTGCCAAGCTTTGACATAAACCAGTCAAGAAATTTTCTGCCATATTTATTTATCATATCCATAGTCATGATCATTTCTCCTATCATTGAACATCAGCCCATAATAAATCGCCTACGGCGAGGGCTGACGCTACATGTCAAGTTTTCATAGAAAACCTGACACAATCTGCAATATGTAATGCCATTCCATTTATTTAACATCGGATCACAGGGAGCCGATTACTTAACAGCCTTGAACACACTGATCGACAATGCCGGCAGCGTCACCGTAACCACACCGTCTGCAGCCTTTTTAGTACCCTTATTATTATTTCCTTCTCCACCGAATTTAACATTATCTGATGAGAAAATCTCCTTATAGCTTCCTGCTTTATCAACCCTCAAGCCAAAGTTCTTCACATCCTTTGTGTCGAAATTACATGCAACATAAAGCCTATCTGCTCCGCATGTTCTTGCAAATACAGCGGTCCTGCCTTCATCTTTATCTGCAAATACTATATCGCTGTCCGCCTTAAGTGCAGACTCTGAAGCATAGAGCTTATTTAACTCCTTAACATACTTCTGTATGTAAGTATTCGCATCGAATTCAAGAACAGACCAGTCAACAGGATTGACTCCGTCAAATCCGCCGAAGGCTCCAAGCTCCTGCCCCATAAAGAACAGCTTATGTCCCTTAAGAGTCATGGCAAGTCCGTAGAGTACACGAAGATCTGCGTACTTGTCCTCGTAGCCTCCCGGCAGCTTATCTATGAAGCTTCCCTTGTCAAATGCCACATCATCATGGGAAAGAGCGATTATTCCCGTATCTTCCTTCATGTCGCAAGTACAGTCACCTATACATTCTGTGAAGCTTCCTCTGTGAACCGGAGGCACTGCCATGTAGGATACAACCCTGTCCACAAGCTCACTCTCAAGGCTGTCAATTATCACATAGCTGTCGCTGTTCTTAAGGCTTTCCTTAAGCTTTGCAGCCAGATTTTTGTCGTTAAGTCTCACTCCATCAAGATGGTATGTCTCAAGCCAGTAGCATATGCAGTCTATATCTGAAACCGGCACCATATCAAGGATCACACCGATATTCTTCTGATGAAATCTGTCGATCATCTTCATAAAATCAACAGGAGTTCCAAATCTTGAGCTTGGAGCAAACATGCCTGTGGTATCATAACCCCAGGTGTCTCCCTCTCTGTATTCCATAACAGGCATAAGCTCAACATAGTTATAGCCCATATCTGCCACATGATCACATGCCAGCCCAGCAAATTCCGCATATCCCGGCACGCTGCCGTCCTCATTTCTCATAAATGTAGACATGTGTATCTCATATATATTAAGGCTCTCCTTATTCTTCTTCCTTGCCTTTACAAACTCATCATCATGATACTCATATGAGAATTCTGTAAGCATTGAAGCATTTCCCGGTGCCTTCTCATAGCAAATGGCATAAGGATCTGCCCACAGCTCTTCTCTGCCGTCATAGAAGAGCACGCTGAACTTATATTTACTGTCCTTTATAACCTCAGGTATGAACAGCTCAAATATGTCGGTATAATCAATTTTTCTTAACTGATGAACGGAAGCGTCCCAGTTATTGAAGTCACCCACAACGCTTACACGTCTTGCTCCCTTTACCTCCATACAGAATGAGGTTCCGCTTACACCATTTAAGGTGATATATCTCACACCGAATATATCCTTTACCTTGAACCCATCTGCAAATGATGTTCTTCCGGATATTATGTCCACAACCTTTGCAGGATCAACAGAATACGGAAATACATACGGGTCCTTAAATACCCTTGCACGCTCCACCAGATCACCGGCTTCATCAAAGGTTGTGCACACTGTCTTTATCTCATAATCAAACGGCTTCCTGCCTGATATCTTAACAGTATAGAAACCGGAGACGATCTCCTCTGTTTCATACTCATCCCCATTTGCAATATCTACTACGAAAACCTGTGCAACATCAGGGGCAAATACATTCACATACAGATCCTTAAGACACTGGTGCATGCCCAGGATATGATGTGGATTATCATGTCTGGCCTCTACGATAGCCATAACCTCATCCCTGTTTATCGCAAAAATCTGATTGTTGTTACTCATTTATCTTTAATCCCTTTCGTTTATTTAAACTTCCAATATACCGATCCCCGAAGGAACCGATGAAAGCCTTCTCCCCAAGTATCCTGTACTAAAACCTGTGGATAAAAATTCCGCTTCGAAGCTTCGGCTCGAACCATGTGGACTTTGGAGGCATGAGCCTGCCTGCGTCAGCTATGTCAAACAGCTCTGTGATGGATGTTGGATACATCGAAAATGCCACCTTGTACATGCCACTGTCAACCATCTTTGAAAGCTCGGAAAGTCCTCTTATGCCACCTACAAATGTGATCCTCTTGTCAGTTCTCGGATCACCTATTCCAAGGATCGGTGCCAGAAGATTATTCTGCAACACGGACACGTCAAGTCTCTCAACCACGTCATCCACCATGAATTCCTTCTTAAAGCCAAGCCTGTACCACTTATGATCCATGTACATTCCAAACTCACATTTGTTCTCCGGTGCAAACGGCTCCTCCACCTTATCTATTGTGAACTTCTCTTTAACGGCGTTCATAAATTCATCCTCTGAATAGCCGTTCAAATCCCTTACAACTCTGTTATAGGGAAGTATCATCAGCTCGTCGTGAGGAAACAGAACTGACAGAAAATAGTTGAATTCCTCATCACCTGTATACCCCGGATTTTCCTCACGGAGCTTAAGTCCAGCCTTCACTGCAGAAGCTGAACGATGATGTCCGTCCGCTATGTATATCTCATTTACCCCTGCAAATGCTTCCCTGATATCTTCTATGTCCTTATCCTGATCTATGATCCACACATTGTGGGTTATACTGTCAGGTGTTGTAAAACCATAGAGCTTCTCTCCGGTCTTGACTCTGTTTATTATCTTATTAACCTTATCTATAGAACGGTATGCAAGGAATATAGGACCGGTGTGGGCAGAGCAGGTCATAACATGCTTTATCCTGTCTATCTCTTTGTCCTCACGGGTATTCTCATGCTTCTTGATAACTCCGCTTACATAATCATCTATTGACGCACAGGCAACAAGACCTGTCTGATGTCTTCCATCCATTATAAGCTCATAAACGTAATATACATCCTTGTCGTCATGTACATATACGCCCTCGTCTATCATTCCGTCAAGGAGTTCTCTTGCCTTATCATATACGCAGTCTGCATATGTGTCCACCTCAGGGTCAAATGAGGTCTCTGCCCTGTCAACCTTAAGGAATGACATAGGTTCACGCTTAACCTCTTCGTATGCTTCCTCTCTGTTATACACGTCATAAGGAAGTGCTGCCACCCTGTCTACAATATCTGTTCTTGGTCTGTATGCACCAAAGCTTCTGATTATCGCCATATCCGGTTCCTTTCTGCAAATATTATCATCCATAAAAACAGAAACGAGTGATCAGCTTATTACGTCCAACCACTCATTTTTGTTACATTTCATATATCGTTATTAGCCTCTTACAGCCTTTACTACTCTCTCGATAGATTCCTTGTATTCCTCTTCTGATGAATTCTCAAATATAAAGAGATCCTTGATATTAGTTGGTGGGTTAAAGTTCTGGCTGTTGATGTACTCATCCCAGTGCTCCAGCTTCCATGTATCTCTGTCTGATGCTCTCTTGATCATACGCTCATGACATACATCTTTTCTTGTATTAACCCAGATAACAAATAATTCTGCGTCCTTCTCAGCAAGCTTTGCGCGGAGATTCGCAAGGTACTCATCATCTCTTATCTCTTCTGTAAATGGTGCATTGATAAGTACTGTATCGTTGTAATCCAGTGCTTCAAATGCAAGGTCGAGAATACAGTAATACTCATAGTCTCTTATATTCTTCTGGAAGAAATCTGATGAACGGTTGTACTCTGCACCTCCTACAACGAATATCTGCTTTGAAAGCACGATAAGTGTATCCTTATCGAGATATACGCAGTTATGCAGTGCCTTTGCAACCTGTTTTGATATAAAAGTCTTGCCACATGCAGGTGGTGATGTAACTAATATTAATTTCTTCATGTATGTTTCCTCCGCTTTTTCTTTCACATTTGGTCTAATTTTATCACAACTGCAATATGGTTACAAGGGACTTGATGATTTTTTTGTGCATATTTCTACACGGGAATTGTTGGATATTCAACCGGGGCTTATTTGATATGGTTCCGTCCACCATATCATAACAGCCCCATTAGTATTGATTTATTTCAAGTAAAAAAACACCATGGTAAGATGTCCTGCTTGATTCTGCTCCATGGTGTTTTTTACTGTTTCCAATTCTTCTTAAATTGTTTTGGATTGTTTTATTTTGCTGAAATATAGCCCTTTGCCTTAAGAAGCTCTGCACAGAGAACTGCTCCGCCGGCAGCACCTCTTACGGTGTTGTGGGAAAGTCCTACGAACTTCCAGTCGTATACGGAGTCCTCTCTGAGACGTCCTACGCTTATTCCCATTCCGTTCTCATAATTTACATCAAGGCTTACCTGCGGACGATTGTCCTCCTCAAGGTACTGGATGAACTGCTTTGGTGCACTTGGAAGGTTAAGCTCCTGAGGTGCTCCCTTAAAGCTTGTCATAGCCTCGATAAGCTGTTCCTTTGTTGGGTTCTTCTTAAACTTGACAAATACTGTAGCTGTGTGACCGTTTAATACAGGAACTCTGATACACTGGCTTGTGATTGTTATTCCTTCTGCAGGTACGATAACTCCGTTTTCCTTGTCAACCTTACCCCAGATACGAAGTGGTTCCTTCTCGGACTTTTCTTCCTCACCACCGATGTATGGGATTATATTTCCAAGCATCTCCGGCCAGTCCTTAAAGGTCTTACCTGCACCAGAAATTGCCTGATATGTGCTTACGATAACCTCGTATGGTTCAAACTCCATCCATGCTGTAAGAACAGGAGCATAGCTCTGAATAGAACAGTTAGGCTTTACTGCAACGAAACCTCTCTTGGTTCCAAGTCTCTTCTTCTGAAACTCAATAACCTCTGCATGATCTGCATTGATCTCAGGTACCATCATAGGTACATCAGGTGTCCATCTATGAGCTGAGTTGTTTGAAACTACAGGTGTCTCTGTCTTGGCATATGCCTCCTCAATAGCCTTTATTTCATCCTTTGTCATATCAACTGCTGAAAATACGAAATCTACAGTTGAAGCAACCTTCTCAACTTCGTTTACATTATATACTACAAGGTTCTTAACTGCCTCAGGCATCGGAGTATCCATCTTCCATCTGTCGCCAACAGCCTCTGCATATGTCTTGCCTGCACTTCTTGGGCTGGCAGCAACTGTTACAACCTCAAACCAAGGGTGGTTCTCAAGTAATGAAATGAATCTCTGTCCTACCATACCTGTAGCACCAAGAATACCTACTCTTAACTTATTGCTCATTATTTTATCTCCTTTTATTTAACATCAACCCCTCTAAAATATACTTATGACAAATGGCTGACGTTACATACCATGTTTTCATAAAAATCCCGCGCAAAAATCATTCCGTGCAGAATATTTTATTGTTTTTTACTTTATTACACGAACCTTAACAACACCGTCAATAGCCTCGAGTGCCGCAACATCCTCTGCTGTCGGTGCTGCATCGGCATCAAGGATTGAATATGCATAATTGCCTCTTGCCTGGCTGATCATTCCTGATACATTTCCACCCTTCTTTGAGAACACACTTGTGAACTGGGTGAGCATGTTAGGGATGTTCTTATGGCAGATGGTGATACGGGCAGCGTCTGTACATACGCCCATATTTACATTCGGATAGTTTACTGAGTTCTTGATATTACCATTATCTATGAAATCCTTGATCTCCTTGCATGCCATGATCGCACAGTTGTCTTCCGACTCTTCTGTTGAAGCACCAAGATGTGGTAATGCTACTACATTCTTGAAGCCTGCGATCTTTGGATTCGGGAAGTCTGTCATGTACTTTGCTACCTTGCCCGACTCAATGGCAGCCTTAAGGTCATCCTCGTTTACAAGGATATCTCTCGCGAAGTTAAGGATCTTAACTCCGTCCTTCATAAGGGCAAATGCGCCTGCATTGATCATTCCCTTTGTGCTGTCAAGGGCAGGTACATGAACTGTGATATAATCACACTCTTTGTATATATCTTCAACATTTGTAATATGCTTAACGTACTTTGAAAGTCCCCATGCTGCGTCTACCGAAACATATGGATCGTATCCGTATACTTCCATGCCAAGCCTTACTGCGATATTCGCAACCTTGGCACCGATAGCTCCGAGACCGATAACACCAAGCTTCTTGCCTGAAATCTCATTTCCTGCATAGTTCTTCTTCTGCTTCTCTACCTTCTTGGCAATGTCAGGATCTGCAGCGTTCTCCATAACCCAGTTGTAACCGCCTACAAGATCTCTTGAAGCCATAAGGAGTGCCGCAACAACAAGCTCCTTAACACCATTTGCATTTGCACCGGGAGTATTGAATACAACAATACCCTTCTCGGCACACTTATCAAGTGGGATATTGTTGACACCTGCACCTGCTCTTGCTACCGCAAGGAGCTTATCTGAAAGCTCAAGGTCATGCATTGAAGCAGATCTTACAAGAACTGCGTCTGCGTCAGCATAGTTATCCGTAATTTCATATGTATCCGGTAATAATTCCATACCGCAGGCTGCGATAGGGTTTAAACAATTTACTTTAACTGCCATATTACTTATTCTCCTCTTCAAACTTCTTCATAAACTCAACCAGCTTCTCTACACCCTCCATAGGCATTGCATTGTAGATAGAAGCTCTCATACCACCTACAGTTCTGTGTCCCTTAAGATTTACAAAGCCTGCAGCAGTTGCTTCCTTAACGAACTTGGCGTCAAGATCTGCGTCTCCTGTTACGAAAGGTACATTCATAAGTGAACGATCTTCCTTAACTACAGTTCCCTTAAAGAGTTCTGAGCTGTCAAGGAAATCATAAAGTATAGCAGCCTTCTTCTCGTTACGTTCCTTCATTGCCTCAAGTCCGCCTAATGACTTAACCCACTTGAATACCTTGCCACAGATATAGATACCGTAGCATGGAGGTGTGTTGTAAAGTGAATCATTATCTGCCTGAGTCTTATACTTTAACATGGTTGGTGTAAATGGCATTACGTCATCTCTGATAAGGTCTTCGCGGATGATGGCAACAACCACACCTGCAGGACCTACGTTCTTCTGTACACCGAAGTAGATCATACCGTAATCCTCAACATTTACAGGCTGTGAAAGAATATCTGAGCTCATGTCTGCCACAAGGATCTTACCCTTTGTATTAGGCAGCTTGTGATATGTTGTACCGTATATTGTATTATTATGACAAATGTATACATAATCAGCGTCCTCATCAATAGGAAGATCTGAACAATCAGGAATGTATGAGAAGGTCTTGTCTGCAGATGAAGCAACTGCATTTGCCTTTCCGTACTTCTTAGCTTCCTCATATGCCTTCTTAGCCCACTGACCTGTGATAATGTAGTCAGCCACACCGTTCTTCATAAGGTTCATTGGTACTGCTGCGAACTGCTGTGAAGCACCGCCCTGTAAGAACAACACCTTATAGTTGTCCGGAATGTTCATAAGGTCACGAAGATCAGCCTCAGCTTCTTTTATGATATTATCAAATGCCTTCGATCTGTGGCTCATTTCCATAACACTCATACCAGTTCCCTGATAGTCAAGCATTTCTGCTGCTGCTTCCTTAAGCACTGTCTCAGGTAACATTGATGGACCTGCTGAAAAATTATAAACTCTTGCCATTTTTTCTCTCCTCTTTTCCTAGAATAACGATCCCCGGGGACCCCCGCCCCCGGAAATCTGATCAGTTTTTGAAACTTAGTTACTGTTTTACTATAAATTTACATTTTTTTCAACTTATAAATGAATTTATCTGACTTTTTTCAACAAATAGTATAGAAAAATCTGATTAATTGTATGTAAATATAATGCCGATTATTCATTACTCAATATCTGATGAATCAAAGCATGTATCTATAGCAGCTCCCGGAGCAACCATAGGCCATACCTTGTCATCCTCATGGATCTGGGCGTCGATAACCACCGGTCTTCCTGCTGAAAGTGCAGTCTTCATGGCAGCTTCAAACTCCTCTACGGTTGTTGCCTTTATGCCAATTGCACCGAGGCCTTCCGCAACCTTAACGAAATCCACGCCATCATCAAGCACTGTATTCGAGTATCTGTGGTCATAGAAAAGCGTCTGCCACTGTCTTACCATACCGAGCACATGGTTGTTAAGTACCACCTGGATGATCGGAACATTGTATCTTGCCGCTGTGGCAATCTCGTTCATGTTCATTCTGAAGCATCCGTCTCCGGCAATATTTATAACCACCTTGTCAGGTCTTCCGTACTTGGCACCGATACATGCACCGACACCGTATCCCATGGTTCCAAGACCACCGGAGGTAAGTAATGTTCTCGGCTCACTGAATACATAGTTCTGAGCTGTCCACATCTGGTGCTGTCCTACGTCAGTAGTGATTATAGCCTTGCCCTCTGTAAGCTCATATATCTTTCTTATGGCAACAGGTCCTGTTAGAACATCCATGTTGTATGGATCAGGATATTTCTCCTTAAGTGCCTCTATCTCTGCCATCCAGTTCTTATTTGACTGGGCTGCAAGTCTTGCATTAAGGATTTTCAGAATCTCTCTGGCGTCGCCTATGATACTGGCATTTGTAGGTATATTCTTGTCTATCTCCGCTGCATCGATATCAATGTGGATGATCTTGGCATTTGGAACAAACTTAGCTGCATTTCCCACAACTCTGTCAGAAAATCTCGCACCGATAACAATAAGAAGATCTGCTCTGTTGACACCAAGGTTTGAAGCCTTTGTACCGTGCATACCAAGCATACCCGTATATCTCTCTGAATTGCCGTTAAATGCTCCCTTGCCCATAAGTGTATCACATACAGGAGCGTCAACCTTCTCTACAAATTCAGCAAGCTCCTCTGAAGCACCTGAAAGAGTAACACCACCACCAACAAGGATGTATGGTCTTCTTGAAACCTTGATCATCTCAAGAACCTTCTCAACGCTCTCAGACTTAATGGTATCTGTAACAGGAGATATCTCCTCAGGAACAACCGGCTCATAATCCGTCTCTGCAGCCGTAACATCCTTTGTGATATCCACAAGCACAGGACCCGGTCTGCCTGACTTGGCGATCTTAAATGCTCTTCTTATGGTTGGAGCAAGATCTTCAACTGACTTAACAATGAAGCTGTGCTTTGTGATAGGCATTACAACACCGGCGATGTCTATCTCCTGGAAGCTGTCCTTACCTAACATGTTCACACCAACATTTGCAGTGATGGCTACGATAGGAATCGAATCCATATAAGCTGTAGCAATACCTGTTACAAGGTTTGTGGCACCGGGACCCGATGTGGCCATACATACGCCAACCTTACCTGTTGCTCTTGCATATCCGTCTGCGGCATGGGCTGCGCCCTGCTCGTGGGATGTAAGGACATGATTTATCTCATCCTGATGTTTGTACAGTGCGTCATACACGTTAAGGATGGTTCCTCCCGGATAACCAAATACCGTATCAACACCCTGCTCTTTTAAACACTCTATTACAATCTCAGAACCTGTTAATTTTGACATGTTAATTTCCTTTCTACTGCTTTTATCCTGATAAATACTACTTTGTAGGAACCTCAAGAACGGCACCTCTGTTACCTGATGTAACCATGCTTGCGTATCTTGCAAGGTAACCTGTTGTAACCTTAGGCTGTCTTGGTTTCCATGCTGCACGTCTTGCCTCAAGAACCTCATCAGGAACATCAAGAGTAAGTGTAGTATTGTTTATATCTATCTTAATGATATCTCCCTCTTCCACAAGAGCTATAGGTCCGCCTACGGCAGCCTCAGGGCTTACATGTCCGATGGAAGCACCACGGCTGGCACCTGAGAAACGTCCGTCCGTAATAAGGGCAACTGATGAGCCGAGTCCCATACCTGCAATAGCAGATGTTGGGTTAAGCATTTCTCTCATACCAGGGCCACCCTTAGGTCCCTCATATCTTATAACTACCACGTCACCAGGAACGATCTTTCCGCCCTTGATGGCTGCGATAGCATCTTCTTCACATTCAAATACTCTTGCAGGTCCTTCATGAACAAGCATTTCAGGAACAACTGCCGAACGCTTGACAACTGAACCATCCGGTGCAAGATTTCCCTTAAGTACTGCAAGTCCGCCAGTCTTACTGTACGGATTATCAAGTGGTCTGATAACCTCAGGATTTCTGTTTACATGACCTTCTACAGCCTCGCCGATGGTCTTTCCTGTAACTGTCATGCAATCCTCATGTATAAGTCCTGCCTCTTTAAGCTCATTTATAACTGCGTATACACCGCCTGCCTCGTAGAGGTCTTCCATATATGTAGGACCTGCAGGTGCAAGGTGACAGATATTAGGAGTCTTGGCACTGATCTCATTTGCAAATGCTATATCAAAGTCAAATCCGATTTCATGAGCAATAGCAGGGATATGGAGCATTGAGTTTGTTGAGCATCCAAGGGCCATATCTACTGTAAGGGCATTTAATATTGCGTCCTTTGTGATGATATCTCTTGGACGGATGTTCTTTCTGTACATCTCCATAACTGCCATACCTGCATGCTTTGCAAGCTTTATTCTCTCAGAGTATACGGCAGGGATAGTACCATTTCCAGGAAGCCCCATACCAAGTGCCTCTGTAAGGCAGTTCATTGAATTCGCTGTGTACATACCTGAACATGATCCACATGTAGGACAGGTCTTGCACTCGTACTCGTATACGTCATCCTCGTTCATTGTTCCGGCTGCATATGAACCGACAGCCTCAAACATGCTTGAAAGACTTGTCTTATGTCCCTTAACGTGGCCTGCAAGCATCGGACCGCCTGATACAAATACTGTAGGAACATTTACTCTTGCTGCTGCCATAAGAAGTCCGGGAACATTCTTATCACAGTTAGGGATCATAACCAATGCATCAAACTGATGCGCGATGGCCATAGCTTCTGTTGAGTCTGCGATCAGATCTCTTGTTACCAGTGAGTACTTCATTCCGATATGTCCCATGGCGATACCGTCGCACACTGCGATGGCTGGGAACATAACTGGAGTACCGCCTGCCATTGCTACTCCCAGCTTTACTGCCTGGGCGATCTTATCAAGATTCATATGTCCGGGTACTATCTCATTATATGAACAGACAATACCAACTAATGGTTTTTCAAGCTCTTCCTTTGTCATGCCGAGGGCATTGAAAAGGGAACGATGTGGTGCCTGCTGCATTCCTGTTTTTACATTATCACTTTTCATTTCTCTAATTCCTTTCTTACTTTATTACCACTTAATACGACACTTGTTATTCAAATGTCATTACTCCACATTCACATATAAATGTATAGCCATACACGTGAATTTTACTACTCGGTTCGACCAGCTTATTAACCAGCAGTCGCCCAAACTCAGAAAAATCATCACTCGCTTTACTCATAATGATTTTTCCTCAAACATGGGCTTTATGCTGGTAGCAAGGTCAAACCTCATAACGAAAAATTCACTATGGTCTGGACTTATACATTATATGTGAATTGTGGAAATATACATTTTGTTTCAAAATTTCCAAGTACCTACTTTATTCTCTCTGAAATAAGATCACCCATCTCGGAGCAGCTTACAAGAGTTGTTCCTTCTGAATGAATATCTATAGTTCTATAGCCGTCTTTAAGTACCTGCTTTACTGCTGTTTCAACAGCATCTGCTTCCTTATCAAGGTCAAATGTATATCTGAGCATCATTGCTGCTGAGAGAATCGTAGCAATAGGATTTGCCTTATTCTGACCTGCTATGTCAGGGGCTGATCCGCCTGATGGCTCGTACATTCCGAATTTTGTCTCATTAAGAGACGCTGACGACAACATTCCGATAGATCCTGAGATCATAGAAGCCTCGTCTGAAAGGATATCTCCGAACATATTCTCTGTAAGTACTACATCAAACTGTGCAGGATCCTTTACAAGCTGCATTGCACAGTTGTCAACCAGCATGTGCTCGAGTGTTACCTCAGGATAATCGGCTGCCACTTCATTTACAACCTTTCTCCAGAGTCTTGATGAATCAAGGACATTTGCCTTGTCTACAGAAGTAACTTTCTTTCTTCTCTTCATGGCAATGTCGAATGCCTTAATGGCAATTCTTCTGATCTCGTTCTCATTGTATGTAAGGGTATCAACGGCTGTCATTACGCCATCAACCTCTTCTGTCTTTCTCTCGCCGAAATAAAGTCCGCCTGTAAGCTCTCTCATCATCATCATGTCGAAGCCACGCTCTGCTATCTCAGCTCTCAGTGGGCAGGCATCCTTTAACTCATCATAGAGATTTGCAGGACGAAGATTGGCAAATAATCCAAGTTCTTTTCTTATCTTAAGAAGTCCTGCTTCCGGTCTTAAGTTAGGTGGGAGCTTATACCATGGGGATGTTGATGTGTTGCCGCCTATTGAGCCGAGAAGAACTGCGTCCTTTGACTTTGCTATGGCAACTGCCTCATCTGTAAGAGGCACTCCTGTTACGTCTATTGAGCATCCACCCATGAGGATCTCCTCATAGTCGAATTCATGCCCGTATATCTTTCCTACCGTATCGAGAACCTTCATAGCCTCTGTGACTACCTCAGGTCCTATTCCGTCACCTTTAATAACCGCAAGATTGCATTTCATTACTGTATTCCTCCATTTTCAATCTCCGTAGAGTTTTATCCATCCGCTATCATTAAGTAATGACAGGCTCCCTTTACGAGAACCTGTCACGCCTTGATCTTTATTTATATTGCAGATATTAATTGGTAAACATATCTTTTCTGTGTCCAAAATATATGATATTTGCAATCAGAAGACCAACTGAGATAAGTATACCGACAATACTTCCTGCGAGATAGCTTGATGTGTTAACAAGCCAGCTGTATTTGCTAAGCTCTGAATATGCTGCAATGCAGTATATAAGAGATGCACCTATTGAAATTCCACATGTAATGTAATAGAACATAGGGCCATCATGCTTAAAGCCTGCCAGCTTCTGTCTTGCAATTATAGCAACGACCGCCGCAGCGAGCAGGAGGATACCGGTGATGGTTGACACCGTCTTCATGCTTGGAAACAATTCATATACTGTTTCTCTCTCAGACGCATCTCCATATACTGACCCTGTTATATATTTTATACCATTAACAAGCCCTGACAATGCAGACAAAAATAACTGCACATAGATTATGAACTTATACCACTTCATCCCAAGTCCGTTTGATGAAACTGTGCTCGGATTGGTATATATAGGCTGATTATATGGCTGGTTGTAATTCTGTCCGTTGTAATTCTGTCCGTTGTAATTCGGCTGTCCGCCGTAATTTGGCTGTCCATACTGGTTGCCATAGTTCTGTCCGTCATAATTCGGCTGTCCATACTGGTTGCCATAGTTCTGTCCGTCATAATTCGGCTGTCCGTACTGGTTACCATAGTTCTGCTGGTCTCCGAAGCCCTGTCCATTTCCACCATAATCCTGCTGTCCGCCAAATGTCTGGTTATCGTAGCCCTGGGTTGTGGCATTCTGACTTGGATCATATCCGTTATAATTGTTGTCGTTTTTAAGATTCATACTTTCCTCCTTCTAAACTTCCTGATATCAGTCAGGAAACATCTTTAATCTATTTTCCCACATCACCTCTAACATGCCGGTAATGTGTAAAAATCTCCTTAATTCTTACTGTTGATGTAATTTATAAGACCCTCGCTCTTAATGATCTCCTGCATGAACGGTGGGAACGCCTGACCCTTGTACTGGGTTCCCTTTGTTATGTCGTAGATTATACCGCTGTCAAAGTCTATCTCTACCTCGTCTCCTGCCTCAATGGCTTCTGCCGCCTCAGGACACTCAATGATGGGAAGTCCTATATTGATAGAATTTCTATAAAATATTCTTGCAAATGTCTCTGCTATAACACAGCTTATTCCTGAAGCCTTGATGGCTATAGGTGCATGCTCTCTTGATGAGCCGCAACCGAAGTTCTTTCTTGCCACCATGATATCTCCCGGCTTAACCCGCTTCACAAAGTCCTTGTCGATATCCTCCATGCAGCTCTTCGCAAGCTCTGCAGGATCAGAAGAATTCAGATATCTTGCAGGAATGATAACGTCTGTATCTACATTGTCTCCATACTTATGTACTGTTCCATGTGCCTTCATATCAATTCTCCTTTCTATAATCCAAGCTCTGCAGGGCTGCTGATCTTACCTGTGATAGCTGATGCTGCTGCAACAGCAGGGCTGGCAAGGTATACCTCTGAATCAACATGTCCCATACGTCCAACAAAGTTACGGTTTGTGGTGGATACTGCTCTCTCTCCGGCAGCCATAACACCCATATGTCCTCCAAGACACGGACCACATGTAGGAGTTGAAACCACTGCGCCTGCCTCAACAAATATTGTCATAAGGCCTTCCTTGATACACTGGAGATAAACTGCCTGAGTACCAGGAATAACGATAACTCTCACTCCGTCTGCGATCTTTCTGCCCTTGATTATCTCAGCAGCGATACGCATATCTGAGATACGTCCATTTGTACATGAACCGATGACAACCTGATCTATCTTGATGTCCCCAACCTCATCAATAGTCTTTGTATTCTCAGGAAGGTGTGGGAAAGCAACTGTTGGCTTAAGTGTACTTAAATCAATAGTGTACTCCTCATCATATTCTGCATCGGCGTCAGCCTCATACTTTGTATATGGCTTATCTGAATGTTCCTTAATATACTCCTCAGTAAGTTCGTCTACAGGGAAGATACCGTTCTTAGCACCTGCTTCGATAGCCATATTGGCAATGGTAAATCTGTCATCCATGGTAAGGTTCTTGATACCGTCACCAACAAACTCCATTGACTTATAAAGTGCTCCGTCCACACCGATCATGCCGATGATGTGAAGGATAACGTCCTTGCCGCTTATGTAAGGTGCCTTCTCGCCAACAATGTTAAACTTAATTGCTGATGGTACCTTGAACCATGCCTTTCCTGTAACCATACCGGCTGCCATATCTGTACTTCCAACGCCTGTTGAAAATGCTCCGAGAGCACCATATGTACATGTATGTGAATCAGCACCTATACAGGTCTCACCTGCAACTATAAGTCCTTTTTCCGGAAGCAATGCATGCTCTATTCCCATCGAACCAACGTCAAAGAAATTCTTGATCTCATTCGCTGCAGAGAACTGTCTTACACACTTGCAGTGCTCAGCACTCTTAATATCTTTATTAGGCGTGAAATGATCCATTACAAGAGCTATCTTAGTCTTGTCAAATACTTCCTTCTTATTAAACTTCTCCATCTCATGAATGGCAACAGGTGTTGTAACATCATTACCAAGCACCAGATCCAAATCAGCCTCAATCAACTGTCCTGCCTGGACTAAATCAAGTCCTGCATGCGCAGCCAATATCTTCTGAGTCATTGTCATACCCATTAGATTTCCCTCCTTATTGTGTTTAAATTATCAACTGTGTTGATTTTATCATATGGCATGATATAATTGTAATACATAATAGTAATAATTATTATGATTTATAGTTATACCTAGGAGGTATTTTCCATGATAGATAATCTCAACAATTATATTATATTCCATACGGTAGCCAAGTGTGGCAATATCAGCCGTGCAGCCAAGGAGCTGTTCATCAGCCAGCCCGCCATAAGCAAATCAATTCTTAAGCTTGAAGCTGAGCTTGGCACCACCCTCTTCCATCGAAATTCAAGAGGAGTATCACTCACAGAGCAAGGACACCTTTTATACGAATACGTTGAACGCGCCCTGGACAACCTGGATCAGGGGGAGGAGAATGTAAGGAAATACTCCGAAACAGGAATGGGACACATAAGGATCGGAGTGAGCACCTCTCTATGCAGATATGTGCTCATCGACTACCTTAAGGATTTCATCAAGGAAAATCCCAACATAAGGATAAGTATAGACTGCCATTCCACCATAAATACTATAAATCTGTTAAAGAATGACTCCATTGACATCGGACTTATCTGCAACACAGATCTGCCAAAGGGACTTAACTACCATCCGGTCAAGGAAATTCATGATATCTTTGTGGCAAATTATGACTATATCGACAGCTTCCTTTCATCCCATAATGATGAAAGCTCCAATACTCCGGTAGAGAATATGCTGATGGGAAGCATCGGTGCATTTTTAGGTGTTCCAGGTCAATCCACCATGCAGACCCCGGCTCAAGACTCCATGTCCAAATTCCACACCATTGATGATGCAGCGAATATCCCTGTACTAAAGACTCCTTTTAACATAGATGGTGCCGATACCTTAAGTCTACTTGAAGAGTCCAATCTCCTTGTGCTTGAAGAGGGCAACGTCACCAGACAGCATGTGGACAGATACATGATGGAACACAAAATAAAGGCGAGCCAGCTCCTTGAGATAAACAACATGGACCTCCTTGTGGACTTCGCTTCCATCGGCATGGGCGTTGCCAGCGTAGTAAGGGAGTTCGCACTGGACGCCCTTAATGAAGGCAAGATAATAGAACTTCCCCTGCCCACCGAAATAGAAAAAAGAACAGTAGGCTTCTCCTTCCAGGACAGGAAGAAGATGTCCACTGCTCTTGTTAAGTTTCTTGAGTATTGCAAAGCACAGGAATAAAATTTATCCCCTAATCCACCCTGCTGCTATCTATAGCTCTTAAGATATACTCCTTATCCGTTTTGGTGATATGACCTTTAAAGTTATGTATGTACTCAACGATACCGTCTATTTTTATCACCGGGTATAAAAGCTCCTCTTCCTGATCTACGGTAAGTTTTCCGTTACATAATAGCAACACAGGATTGACCGGTATGAATTTTTTTTCCAGTATCGCCTCCATATGTAGCTTTTCCGCCAGTATCTGGCTTGTAGGTGATTTCACCTGCCTGATCTTTCCGCCCTTCTTTATAGTCCATTGATCCGAGCTGCTTATCAGTAGCTTTGCCACAGTCTCCTTGCCGTCCGTCATACCAAACGCCTTTGTTTCAACACAAAATACACCATTATCGCCAATTACAATATGGTCATATTCATGCACTTCCTTATTCCACTTAAGTCTAGGTCCGTTTATCACCTTGTAATCCATAGGTATTAGCTTACTAAGTTCATCCCTTGCTAATTCCTCGCCTAAATTTCCAACTTCCTTTCGTATGTAGTTCTGCTCTTTTGTCTCCCTGTTTACAAGCTTGGCAGCCCTTGTCTCATACTCCGGTATGTTTTCCACACCTGTCACTCCGATGGATATAAGATATTTTCTAAATTCTTCCTTTTTAACACTGTTAATATTGTGATTAGGCACCACCAGGCGATAGAATATCCCCTTTAAATCTCCCTTTTCTCTTGGCAGATAATCCTGATACACTATCTTTCCATAGTTTCTTCGTACATATCCGCCACCATATTTTTTTAGAAAATAAAAGAAATTATCAAATTCCAATTCCGAAAATTGCGTGTGCATTTTTCTTTTTTCCTTTTCAAAATCTTCTCTTGAAATCCATCTGTATTTTCTAAGGTTCTTTTTCGAAAACCCCTTATACTTTCCTGTCC
>ERZ1034882.509-NODE-509-length-18713-cov-5.989120_pt1 | contig 18713 bp, 15 predicted proteins | sample MGYA00520606_ERZ1034882 | MGnify/ENA primary metagenome ERZ1034882 (study PRJEB33766, sample SAMN09781726) | gut metagenome | biome: gut microbiome | host: Homo sapiens | place: Madagascar | study: EMG produced TPA metagenomics assembly of the PRJNA485056 data set...
AAGATGTTCATGGGCAACTACCGACTTATATAAAGAGTATCATGATAATGAATGGGGAAAGCCCGTTCATGATGAGAATAAACTATTTGAGATGTTAATACTTGAAGGTATGCAGGCAGGACTATCGTGGCTGACAATACTAAATAAAAGAGAGGCATTTAGAATTGCTTTTGATAACTTTGACTGCAAAAAAGTAGCGCTGTATGATGATGCAAAAATAGAAGAGCTAATGCAAAATAGCAGCATTGTTCGTAATCGGTTAAAAATCAAATCAGCAATAACAAATGCTCAACAGTTTATAAAAATCCAAGAATCGTATGGCAGTTTTGATTCGTTTATATGGTCTTATGTTGATGGTAAGCCAATTCTCAATCAGTTCCAAACTGAAACCGATATACCCGCAAGGACTGCACTCTCAGACCAAATTAGTAAAGACTTAAAAAAGCTTGGCTTTAAGTTTGTTGGTAGTACAATTATATATGCCTATATGCAGGCAATAGGGATTGTCAATGACCATGTAAAAGGTTGCCATTTGTATGCAAACAAATAGCATTTCACTTTTGATTGATAGAACAGCACCTCAACAGGGTTGTTAAAGACTTTCTGCATCACAATTCCCGTTTGTCGGCAAACAGAACCCGTAAAATCAAAAATCAGGAAGGTGCAGGGCTGAAATGAAAATTCGCAAGGCCGAAGAAAAAGACATTCCCAGACTTCTTACGCTGCTGGGGCAGGTATTGCAAATTCACGCAGAGATCCGCCCGGATATCTTTATACCCGGCACCACCAAATACACCCCCTGCGAGCTGGCAGAGCTGCTGCAACAGGCGGACAAGCCCATCTACGTTGCCGCCGATGCGGACGATGTCTGCATCGGCTATGCCTTCTGCCAAATCAAGGAGCAGCCCTTTTCCACCAATATGGTGCCTTTTACATCGCTGTTCATTGACGATTTGTGCGTGGACAAGCAGGCGCGGGGGCAGCACATCGGGGAAAGTCTGTTTGCCTATGTAAAGCAGCAGGCGAAAGCGCTGGGCTGCTATGAGGTGACCCTGAACGTCTGGGCAGGAAACACCCCCGCCGAGCATTTCTATGAAAAAATGGGTATGAAAACCAAGGAACGGCAGATGGAATTTATCCTGTAAGATAAGAAAAAACCGCATTGCAACGTCTGTTTGCAATGCGTCAAACCGTCTATAAACTTAATAGGTCAATTGCGAACCTTCGGCAGGTTTGTAGGGAACGGTCTATCTCCGCGCTAAGAGCCGCCGCTGTGCGGCGGTTGCGCTCCGAAACGCGCCTGCGGGCGCAGTGACCGTTCCGTGCAACCTAACCACTAGCACGCTGTTCCGTGAATACGCGCGCCGTTCGGCGCGATTTTATGCTCTGCGCGCAGCCAGCGGTGCGGATGGGTCAAGACCCATCCCTACATCACTACCCGAAAAAAGCCTTTTGACAAATTAACGCATTGCAGCGTCCGTTTGCAATGCGTTTTTGTTTTGCCGTATCTCGGCGCTACTTCAGCAACGCGCTGATGCAGATTCGCCCGTCCTTGTAATCGGCGGTGATGGAACCCTTGTGTCCCTCCGCAATGCTGCGGGCAATCGAAAGCCCGATGCCAAAGCCGCCGGTGGCTGCATTGCGGGAGGGGTCCACCCTATAAAAGCGGTCAAACATCCGTGTCAAATCCTTTTCGCCGATCGGTTCGCAAGCGTTGGAAACCGCCAGCCGCACACCGTGCCGCGCTTTTTCCAGCGTCACCGCAATATCAGACTGCGCTGCGGCGTATTTTACGGCGTTGTCCATCAAAATCGAAACCAACTGCCGCACGGCGTATTCGTCCCCGCAATAGGTCAGCGCCGGCGCAGCGGAAACGTGCAGCCCCAAGCCGCGCTCGGCGGCAAAATCGCGGAAGGATTCCGCCGTCTGGGTCACAGCCTCGCTGATCGGAAACGGCGACATTTTCAGCGGGCTTTCCTCCTCATCCATGCGGGACAGGGTCACAAGGGAGTTTACCAGCGCCGTCAGTTTTTCGGTCTGGGCTTGCGCCTTGTCGATCCACTTCTGTTTGCCGACCTCCATTTCCAGCACCCGCAGGCTGGTGGAAATGACGGTGATGGGCGTTTTCAGCTCATGACCGGCATCGGTGATAAACTGCTTTTGCCGCTGGGCGCTCTGCACCACCGGGTCGATGGCGCGGCGGGAAAATACAACCACCAGCAAAAACACCAGCAAAATGCAGGCGGCATCTGCTGCCAGCGACCAAAGCAGCACGTTGCGGATGGTGCGCAGCTGCTGGTAGCTGTCCAGAAAAATGGCGATTTTGCGGTTTTCCCGCGTGGAATGTACGACATAGCGATAGGTTTTGTAGATGCCGTATCCTTCCCCGTGGGTCAGCGCCACCGCCAGATACTCGCCCACCGTGTCGCCGGTGACTGCGGCAATGCGGTTCAAGTCGGCATTGTCCAGCGTGCCGTCGTCCTGATACCGCAGCACAAAAAAGCGCGTTGAGAAGGGCGTTTCTTGGTTGAACGGTCCGTCCTTGTCGGGTCTTGGGGCTGGGGCACTCTCCCCTGTCTGGGTGTCCGGCGGCGCACCCAAGGTGTGGGTCTGCGGGATGGTTCCCTCGTTCTCGTAAATCATATCCAGCGTCTGCCGCAGGTCGCTGTCGGTAGAAATCACGTTGGCGACGTTCAAAATCAGCGTAAGCATCAGCATGACCGCCGCGACCGACAGCGTTGCGATGCGGATAAACTTGTTCCGCAGCCGCCGGATCATCGTGCTTCCTCCAGCAGATACCCCAGACCGCGGTTTGCCGTAAGCGCGGCGCGGGAGCCAAGTGCCTTCAATTTCTTGCGCAGATTTGAGATATTGACCCATACCACGTTGATTTCCGCCTCGTTATCCCAGCCCCAGACCTTTTCCATAATGCGCTCGGCAGAGAACACCTGCTGCGGGCTGCGCATAAACAACTCCATAATTTGGAACTCCCGCCCGCTCAGCCGCTGGCTTTGCCCGCCGCAGGTCAGCACCCCGGTGCCGGGATCCATCGTCAGGTCTGCAAAGGTCAGCAGCGTGGGGCGGTAGTTTTCGCTGCGGCGCAGCATGGCGCGCACACGGCTGATGAGTTCATCCGGGTCAAAGGGCTTGGGCAGATAGTCGTCCGCCCCGGCGTTGAACCCGGTGATGCGGTCACCCGTTTCCCCTTTGGCGGTCAGCATCATAATGGGGCTGCTGCAATGCTCGGCGCGCAGCTTCTGCAGCACCTCAATGCCGTTCATTTTCGGCATCATAACGTCCAAAATAATGGCGTCATATGCCCCGGAAGCACCGTACTCGTAGGCATCAAAGCCGTTATGCACCGTATCCACGGCAAAGTGGTTTTTCTCAAAAAAGACGGTCAGAACCTCTGCTAAGTCCAGCTCGTCCTCCGCAATCAGCAAACGCACAGGCATCACGCTCCTTTGCCTTTCAGTATAGCGGTTCGGTACGTTTTTTTCAAGATTTACAGCACCATTTCGCTGGCGGTATTGCGGCTGCATTGAAGGGTCAGATTGCCGTTGCGGCAGCGCAGCTCGTCCAGAAACGCCTTCGGCACGCCTGCATCGGGCAAGATGATGCGGTATTCCAGCTCAAACATCGTACCCATATTGGCAGTTTTGACGCGCACCAGCTCATATTGGCGGGTGTAATGGTCGAGAATGTCGTCAAACAGCCCCTCATAATCAAGGTTCTCCGGGATGGTGATGCGCAGGGTACGCTCTGCCTCCGGCTTTTGCCCGAAACGCAGCAGGGTCAGCAGCATCAGCATCCCGCCCAGCAGCACAAAGGTCAGCACTGCCAGCACCACATAGCCCATACCGGTGGCAAGACCGATGGTCATAGCAAGGAAAATCACCGCGATTTCCCGCGCCGTTCCCGGCTGGGAGCGGAACCGCACCAGCCCGAAGGCGCCCGCCACGGCAACGCCCGCGCCGATGTTGCCGTTGACCAGCATAATGACAATTTGCACGGCGGCGGGCAGGATGGTCAGCGTCAGTGCCAGACTCTGGCTGGATTTTTCGCGGTAGGTAACCACAAAGGCAAGACCGATGCCCAGCAAAAGCGAAACAGCGGTGCAAATCAAAAAGGTGTCCAGCGTAATTTGGGAAGTGATGATGGAATTAAGCACAGGGAATTTCCTCCTTATCGTTCGCGCGGGCAGCAGTACCCGGCATATCATAGCAGTAACAGGCTCCGTATTTGGAGTAAGATGTGGGGTAAGCCTTCGCCTCGGCAAGCAGGCGGCTCAGCCAAAGCGGCGCTGCATCGGGAATTTTAACTTCCATAAGCACCTCGCCATAGCCGGAGATCGGCGCGCCGTAGTCGCCGCAGCGCAGGTCCAGATCGGTGGTGCGCCAGCGCAGGTTGGTGTCAAAGGTGATGCGCAGCTCGGGGTCATCGATGCCCGCAAAGGCAAGGCGGTCATAGCCGATAAACACCTTGGGTCGCGTGCGGTAGAACCGCTGGAACCACAAAATTTCCTGCCCGATCTGGTCGTACTGCTCTGCGGGGCAGATGCCGTTTAAAAACGGCTGTATCTCGTTTGCCCCCGCCGTGACGCGGCGTTTATACACAACACCGTCATATTTTTTCTTGATTTCCACAAAGACGCTGCCGTTGTCCGTCGGCGTGCCGTAGCTGCGCACCCGCAGCTTTTCCTTGTAGATGGGCTTTTCCAGCGAGGTTCGTATCAACCGCCAGTCGTCCGTGTCATAGTAAATGTTGCAAATTGTGTATTCGCCGTAGGCGTCTTTTTTCATATAGGGCTGCATCCCTGCCAAAATGATGCGCTGCTGCGCCTTGGTAAGGCAGTATTTCTTTTCATAACGCTTAAAACAGCTTTGTGTTGCCATGGTTTTCGCCTCCTGTGCCTGTAAGTGTACATGGCAAACCTAAAGGCAGCCTAAAGAAAATACCGCAATTTTCTTTAGGCTGCCTTTAGGTTTGTTTTTTACAATGAGGGCGTTCCCAAAGAAATCCCGCCAAGGAGGATACTTCTATGAAACGCGAACTTTCTTTTCTGTTGGCGATATCGCTGGCGGCATCCCTGACCGGATGCGCGGCAGCTACTGCCGCCGACACTGTTTTAAGCGGCTCCGTCGCCGCAGAAACTACCTCGTATAATTCCGCCGATGCCCTTACGCTGACCTTTACGGACAGCGGCATTACCGGCAGCGGCAGCGGTGTGGAAATCAGCGGCACCGCATTGACCATTTCCGAACCCGGCACCTATTTGCTGACGGGCAGCTGTGCGGATGGTTCCGTCAAGGTCAAAAAAGGCACCGTCGATGTCACGTTGATTTTGTCGGACCTCAGCCTGACCAGCAGCACCACCGCCCCCATAACCTGCGGAGAATCCAGCGTTGTTACGATAGTTGCTGCCGATGGCACGACCAGCACGCTGACCGATGCCGCCCAAAACAACGACACCGAATACCCGGACAACACCGAAGCCGAGAACGCTGTTATCAAAGGTAAGGACGGCGCGCAGGTGGTGCTGTGCGGCAGCGGCAGCATGACCCTGAACGCCAACGGCAAGAACGGCATAAAGTCCGGCACGACGGACAGCGAAACCGCACAGAATGCCTCTTTGACAATTCGGGAGCTGACGCTGACCATCAACGCCCCGGTCAATGACGCCATAAACGCCGAGCAGCTTTTGAACGTGGAAAGCGGCACCCTTACGCTGGATGCGGCGGATGATGCGCTGCACTGCGATTTGGTTATGAACATCGGCGCGGACGGCACTGACGGTCCGACCATCACAATCGCCAACGCCTATGAAGGAATCGAAGCCGCCGCGCTGAACATTGCATCGGGCAGTATCGACATCACCTGCCAGGACGACTGCCTGAACGCCTCTAACAGCTCGCTGACGAATTACGATTTTGAGATCAACATTTCCGGCGGCACCCTCCGCGCTTACACCACTGCCGGGGACGGGTTTGATTCCAACGGTACAATGACGATTTCCGGCGGCGACATCGAGGTCTGGACAGCCAACGCCGCCGACAACCAGCCGCTGGATTCTGACGGCGGCATCAGCTTGACCGGCGGCACAGTGCTGGCGGCGGGCGGCAGCAACGGTATGGGAATGACCCTTTCCGCCGAGCAGCCCTATGTAACCTACGGCAGCGGGCGCGGCAGTATGGGCGGCGGCTTTGGCGGCTTTGGCGGCTTTGACGGCAGCTTTGGCGGCGGGCAGCGCCCCGAACCGGGCGAACAGCCCGCTGACGGTGAGCGCCCCGAACAGCCCGGCATCACCGATGCCCATCCGGACAACGCCCCCACCCCGCCGCAAGCTTCGGAAGGCACACAGCAGCCCCCGACGATGCAGCCGAACACCAACACAGACAACTCCGGCATAAGTCTGACTGCAGGCGATGCTTTCACCATTACGGATGCCAACGGCACGGTCGTGTATTCCGGCACAGCGGTATGCAATGCCAGCTATCTGTTCTACTCCTCCGGCGCACTCTCGACGGATGCCGCCTACACCCTGCAAACGGAGTCCGCCTCTGCCGAGTCCACCGCCCAAACCGGCACCTCCGGCTCCGGTATGGCAGGCGGTATGGGCGGTCAGCGTCTCAAGGATGGCAGGCAGCAAACCCAAAATACAGACGCCTTCCCGCCCGAGGACATGCAAAACCAGCCCGCCTAAGACCCTGACATACCCCATAAGCAAAAAAGTGTGATTGCTTTTGCCCGGTTCATCGTTTATAATAGGCGTAGAATCACACAGGAGGTGTGCTGCCTTGATTTATAAAAAGCAATACGGGCATCCGTTTGATACCGAGAGCGTCGTGGGTTCTTTTTCACCGATGCCGGAAACGATTCCGCATCTGACCAAAGAGCCGGACGGCTTTTCCTACACTATGGACCCGCAGGATATCCTGTACGGTCTGGGCGAAAACATCCGCGGCATAAACAAACGCGGCTGGCTGTATGAAAGCAAATGCTCCGACGACCCCAACCATACCGAGAGCAAATCCTCGCTGTATGGGGCATACAATTTTATGATTGTGTCCGGCAGGGACACCTTCGGCTTTTTTATCGACTTCCCCGGCAAGGTCACCTTTGACTGCGGCTACACCGACCTGGACACCCTGCGCGTCACGGTAGCCGAGGAAAACTACGATCTCTATATCATTGAGGGCGAAAGCCTGACCGACATTGTCCGCCAGTTCCGCCAACTGGTGGGGCGCAGCTACATTCCGCCCAAATGGGCATTCGGCAACACCCAAAGCCGCTGGAGCTATATGAGCGCGGACGAGGTGCGCGAGGTGGCGGCGAATTACCGCGCCAACCATATGCCGCTGGACGCCGTTGTGCTGGACATTGATTACATGGAGCGCTACAAGGACTTTACGGTGGATGCGCAGCGTTTCCCGCATTTTGCGGACTTTGCCGCTGAGATGAAAGCCCAGGGCATCCGCCTTGTCCCCATCATTGATGCGGGTGTCAAAATCGAGGATGGCTACCCTGTGTATGAGGAAGGTCTGCAAAACGGCTACTTCTGCACCAATCAGAACGGCACGCCCTTTGTCGCCGGTGTGTGGCCGGGGCGGGTACACTTTCCCGATATGCTTGACCCGCAAGCCCGCGCTTGGTTTGGCAACCAATACAAATTCCTGCTGGATCAGGGGATCGAGGGTTTCTGGAACGATATGAACGAGCCTGCCCTGTTCTACGCGGAGGAAACGCTGAAAAAGACCTTTGCCAAAATCGAGGAATTCAGCAGGCAAAGCCTGGATATTTCCAGCTTTTTTGCCTTTACCGGTATGGTGGCAGGGCTTTCCAACAACGAAAACGACTACACACTGTTCTACCACAATACCAAGCAGGGTCGCGTGCGGCACGACAAGGTGCATAATCTTTTCGGCTATAATATGACCCGCGCCGCAGGCGAAGCCTTTGAGCGGCTGGCACCGGACAAGCGCATTTTACTGTACTCCCGTTCTGCCTGCATCGGTATGCACCGGTACGGCGGCATCTGGACCGGCGACAACCAGTCTTGGTGGAGCCACATTCTGCTTGCCCTGCATATGATGCCCTCGCTGAATATGTGCGGCTTTTTGTACGAGGGTCCCGACATTGGCGGCTTTGGCAGCAACACCACCGAGGATCTGCTGCTGCGCTGGTACGGGTTGGGCATCTTCTCTCCCCTGCTGCGCAACCACTCTGCCAACGGCACCCGCAGGCAGGAACCCTACCGCTTTAAGAACAAAGCCGCCTTCGCCGGTATTTTACAGCTGCGCTACCTGCTGCTGCCCTACCTTTACAGCGAGTATATGAAAGCCGCCCTGCACGATGGTATGTACTGTATGCCGCTGGCGTTTGCCTTCCCGCAGGATACCTTTGCCCGTCAGGTGGAGGATGAGGTGATGATCGGTGAAAGCCTGCTGATTGCCCCGATCTATGAGCAAAACGCCCGCGGGCGCTATGTCTACCTGCCGGAGGAGATGCTGCAGGTGCGGGTAAATTGCGCCGAGGGCAACCGCATTGAAACCAGCGTACTGCCCGCAGGTCACCACTATATCCCGGTGGCGCTGACGGAAGTCGTGTTCTTTGTGCGCAAGGGGCATATACTGCCCCTCGCCAAAGGCGGCAGGGATATCCAAACGGTTGCCGATGTGGACTTTGCTGACCTGCGTCTTTTTGCCCACGCCCCCAGCGGCGCCGCCTATACCTACTATACCGATGACGGCGAAACCAAGGATTACGACAAGCCGGAGCATTTTGTGCATATCACGCTGGATGCGAAAGGTACTGCCCAAAGCGATCGCACTGCGGTCAAGGTGGAAGCAGCACCTGCCCCGCTTGGCTGACACGGCGGGGTGAATTGATTCAAGAAGCCCGCCGCAAAATGCGTGCCATAGAGAAAAGCGGCGTCCTACCGTTTCTTTCGGTAGGACGCTGCTTTTTTATGCCGACTTGCCTTTATACCTTGCGTATATTCCTACAACCACAAAGCGATTCATCAGACCAAGCAATCTTCGGGTTCTCGTTTTGGGCTTTTAAGTAATTTTTCTGCCACTTGACAAATTCAGAAAATTCTGTAAAATAGAAACATTGTTAGTCAAATCTAACCTTCGCTTCTGTTTTTTCAGCCTGCGGGCGGCTTTTTTTATCAGATGGTTAGTTGTTGCTAATTTCTTACATCGTATTTTTCACTCCACCAAACGGAATTTGAGGGGGCAAATCATGATCGACAAAAATCTTCTGCGGCTGCTAGGCGGCAGCAAAAAGTACATCGGCTTCTGCGTAGGCTGGATGGTGCTGGGGCTGTTTGCCAATGTGGGCATCACCGCATCGCTGTGTTGGGGCATTGCGCTCGCCCTGCGGTTTGACGGCAGCACAGCCGTCTTTGCGGCGTCGGCGGTCTGCGCCTGTGCAGGCTTGGCGGTACGCTATCTCTGCACCCGCCTTGTCGGTGACCTGAAGGATACGCTGGGGCGCAGCGTCAAAAAGGATCTGCGGGAGCGCGTCTACAACAAAATTGTGCGGCTCGGCGTGCGCTCCACCGACGATATGAGCATGGCGGGCTTGACCCAAATTGCTCTGGAGGGCGTGGAACAGTTGGATCTGTACTATTCCACCTATCTGCCGCAATTCTTTTACGCCATGCTTGCGCCGCTTTTGCTGTTTGGCATTACCGTAGGCATCTCATGGCAGGTGGCGCTGGTGCTTTTGTGCTGTGTGCCGCTGATCCCACTGTCCATTATGGCGGTTTCCCAATGGGCAAAGAAAATTTTTACCAAATATTGGGGGCAGTACACCTCGATGGGCGACTCCTTTTTGGACAGCGTGCAAGGCATGAAGGAGCTGAAAATTTTTGGTGCCGATGCCGCGCAGCACCGCAAAATGAACGAAACCAGCGAAGCGTTTCGTAAAATCACGATGAAAGTTCTGGTCATGCAGCTTGCCAGCACGACCATTATGGATCTGGTGGCCTACGGCGGCGCGGGGCTGGGCATTGCCATGGCGCTGCATGCAGTCACAAAGGGGGCGCTCTCCCCTGTCGCGGCGTTGTTCCTGATTCTGGTAGCGGTGGACTTTTTTCTGCCGCTGCGCGCGTTCGGCGCGGCGTTCCACATTGCCATGAACGGTGTTTCTGCCGGGCAAAAAATTCTGGCACTTCTGGAGCAGCCAGACCCCGTTTGGGGGCAGCAAACGGTCACCGACACTGAGTTGGCACTGCATGACGTCAGCTTCTCCTATGACGGCAAGCGGGAGGTTCTGAAAAACGTGACCATGACCTTCCCGCGCTGCGGTATGACTGCCCTTGTGGGCGAGTCCGGCTGCGGCAAGTCCACGGTGGTAAACCTGCTGTCCGGTGCGCTGCACCCGTCGTCGGGCGCGGTCACGGTGGGCGGCAAACGGCTGGAGAGCGTTTCCCGCGCGTCCTACTATGCTCGCCTTGCTGTAGTCAGCTACAACACCTACATTTTTAACGAAACCGTGCGGGCAAACTTCCGCCTTGCCAAGCCTGATGTCACTGACGCGGAAATCTACGCTGCCCTGCAAAAGGTCAATCTGGCAGACTTTCTGCGGCAAAACGGCGGACCGGACAAGCTCATTACCGAGGATGCCGCCAATCTTTCCGGCGGGCAAAAGCAGCGTCTGGCTTTGGCGGTAAACCTTGTTGCCGACAAGGATATTTATATTTTCGACGAAGCAACGAGTAACATTGACATTGAAAGCGAGGCCGTAATTTTGCAGAACATCCGCGAGCTTTCCCAAACCAAGAGCGTCATCGTCATTTCCCACCGGCTTGCCAACGTTGTTCCCGCTGACCGCATTTATTATATAGAATCGGGCAGCGTAGTCGAATGCGGCACGCACACCACACTTATGGCGCAAAACGGCGGGTACGCCGCGCTGTACACCACACAAAAGGAGCTGGAACAAGGCTATGCGGAGGTGCCGAAATGAAACAAAGTCCCAAGCTGCGCAGAAGCGGCGCCGTGATCATGGCGAACCTGATTCTGCTTTTGGGCAGCCTTGCCTACATTATGGTCCTGGCCGTCATCAACGGCTCGCTCGGCTTTCTCTGCGCCATGGGCGTAACGCTGTTCGGCGCGGTGGGCGTTGCCAAAGCCTTGGGCGAAAGCATCACCCTGTCCTACGGCGCCATCATCGCCTTTGCCGTCGGTTGCGGCGTTTTGCGCGGTATCCTGCGCTTTTTTGAGCAGTACAGCAACCACTACATTGCGTTTCGGCTGCTGGCGGTGCTGCGGGATAAGATTTTCGGCGCATTGCGCACGCTCTGCCCCGCCAAGCTGGAAAGCAAGCAAAAGGGTGCGATCATCGCCATGATCACCTCGGACATTGAAACGCTGGAGGTGTTCTATGCCCACACCATCTCCCCCATCTGCATTGCGGTTCTTGTGTCTGCCTGCGTGTTCGGCTTTGTGGGAGCTGTCGCCGGTTGGGCGCTTGCCACGGTCGCGCTGCTGGGGTATCTGACCATCGGCATTCTTGTCCCGGTCTTGGCATCGGGCAGGCTGAAAGCCTCTGGCGTGCGCTACCGCGCCGAATTTGCCTCCTTTAACGCCTATTTTCTTGATAGCATCAAAGGCATCCGAGATATTGTTCTCAACAACGCCGGGCAGCAGCGTGAGGCAGAGGTCAACGCGCGTTCCGAAGCCCTGCTGACGGAAACCAAAAGGATGAAGCACGACATCACCAAAACCACAGCCGCCACCGAGCTGTGCGTGTCTGCCTTTATTTTGGCAGCGCTGGTCGTCGGCATTTATCTTGTGGCAAGCGGGCGACTTTCGGCGGGGCGTATGATCATCGGCGTAGTCGCTGTGTTCGGCTCATTCGGTCCGGTGATTGCCATTTCTGCCCTGCCCGGCAACCTGACCCAGACTTTTGCCGCGGGGGACCGCGTGCTGGACCTCTTGGCAGAAAAGCCCGCTGTCACGCCAATAACAAACGGCACCACGTCAAATTTTGGCAATCTCGCGGTACAGAACCTCTCGTTTTCTTATAACGCGGAAACGCCGGTTTTGCAGGATATCACCCTGCGCGCCGAAAAAGGCGAGATTATCGGCATTGTTGGGGAATCCGGCTGCGGGAAATCGACCTTCCTCAAGCTGCTGCTGCGGTTCTGGCAAAAAAGCAGCGGCGAGATCCGGTTCGGCGGTGTGGATGTGGACGACATCGACACCGATTCCCTTCTGAAAAACGTCACCATGGTCAGCCAGACGACCTATCTGTTTGACGAAACCATTGAGGAAAATCTGCGCATCGCCAAGCCCGATGCCACGCAGGAGGAGCTGGAAGCTGCCTGCCGGATGGCATCGGTGCATGCGTTCATCCTTTCCCTGCCCGATGGGTACAAGACGCGGGTCGGCACGCTGGGCGACAATCTTTCAGCCGGAGAAAAGCAGCGCATCGGCTTGGCAAGAGCCTTTTTGCGGGGCAGCGAGTGGATCCTGCTGGATGAACCTACCAGCAACGTGGACAGCATCAACGAGGGCATTATCCTGAAAGCGCTGCAGGCACAAAAGGGCAAAAAGAGTATTCTGCTTGTGTCACACCGCGAATCCACCATGGCGATCGCCGACCGCATTTACCGCGTAAAGGACGGCAGAATGACCGAAATTTGATGAGGATACTATGAAGCAAAACAACATCACCGCCAAGCGCGAGCAGGAAAAGCGCATCGTTTCGCTGATGATACGCACCTACTGCAAAGGACGCCACGGCACAAGGCAGGGGCTTTGCCCGGAATGTCAGGCTATGCAGGAGTACGCGCTGCTGCGCGCCGACCGTTGCCCGTTTATGGAAACAAAAACCTTTTGCTCCAACTGTCGGGTGCATTGCTATAAGCCCGCTATGCGGGAAAAGATCCGTGCTGTTATGCGGTATTCCGGACCGCGTATGATGTTCAGCCACCCGGTACTCGTCATACAGCACGGCATCGAAAGTATTCGTGAAAAGAAACGTCTGGAGAAAGAAAACCATGAAGCTTAAAAAGATTGTATGGCAGCTGCTCGGTTTTGTCGGGCTGGGGCTGGGCGCGCTGGGTGCCGTGCTGCCTATTCTGCCGACCGTGCCGTTTTTGATGCTGGCACTGTTCAGCTTTGGGAAAAGCTCCCAAAGACTGCACAACTGGTTTGTAGGCACAAGGCTGTATAAAGAAAATCTCGAATCCTTTGTGAACGGACAGGGCATGACCCGGCGTACCAAGGCAAAAATTATGGGTACCATCACACTTTTGATGGCGTTCGGTTTTTGTATGATGCTGCGCGCAGGGCTGGTTCTCCCCTGCTGTCTGCTCGGCGGGATATGGCTGGCGCACATTTTGTACTTTGTGTTCGGCGTAAAAAGATACCGCCCCGAAGAATCATAGTTTTTCTCTATATAAACCCGCTGAAACGAAATGTTCCAGCGGGTTTTAGTTTATCGCCAGTCTGCGGCGGGGTGGGGTCACCCCGCCCTACGGGGTAATAAAAATTCTTCGCGCGGTAGGGGCGGGGTATGCCCCGCCCGCGACCGTATGTTATAATGAATATTATGGTTTGGTTTGTAGGGGCGGCATATATGCCGCCCGTTGCAGCCACACCGGCAATGCAATCCAGCGAGAAAACCGCACGGGACGCATATATGCGTCCCCTACAAACCTACCAGAAGTCCGCGATCTTCCCAGTAAGTTTACCGACAGTCTGAATCCGCTGAAACAAAATGTTTCAGCGGGTTTTTCGCTTTGTTTTTTCTCCGCTCCCCCACCCTGCCGCAAAGCGCCCGCAGAGCCGCTGTGAGAGATTTTTCCCTCTTGTTCAACAATCTTCCCGTTTGCCTTGCGGCGTCCCTCACAGACGCTCTTTCGCGTTCTTGCGATGCAGTCGATATTCCCGCCATGCAATCGCAACAGACGTTCCCTGCGTCCGCCCCGTCTGCAAGCGCCCCGGAAGCGTGTCAGCCCTGTGTACAGCATCTTTTCTTACTCTTGGACAAGCCGCCCGCACAGAGGCTCTCAGGTGCCTTTGCGCGCATTCCCCGCTCTCCCCTGCCCTGCCGTTGTTTCGTCTTAGGATGGCTTTTTACTGTCGCCGTCCCACATATAACGATATAGCGCATATTTAATCACACTCGCACTATTTGTTCAATCTTAATTATGGCAAGCAAAATGCCCCTGCACCAAAGTGCAGGGGCGTTCTCTTTACTTTCGGGTTTGGAGCAGGTCTTGCAGCAGCGGATTCTTAAGGAAAAGCCCCACCAGAATAAAGCGGTAACTCACAATTACAATTTCGCCATCCTCGGAGGTTTTCCATGTTCCTCGGATACGATCCTTCTCGGCAAGCTGCCGCAACAGCGCAATTTGTTCCGGTTCCAGGCACAAGGTGACCTGCGAGCCGGCATTGATGCCCCGCCCGTTGGAAGGAGTGTATCGTTCTCTCAACTCAAACGCAGGGAATGTGTATACCGCTTCTCCCCTGCGTTCCCGCTCTCCCCTATCCCGTTCATAGTTCACGGCATCCGGGAACAAGCAGCAATCTGCACCGATACTCCGGATTTTGTCCAATTCTTCCTTGACGATGCGGTTTGTCAGCGTCCCCAGCTTGATGCCCTGCCGAGCCGCCTCCCTTTGAATGGCCGCCTCAATATCCACATGAAGTCGGATTCGCACTCTTTCCTTCATGCTTTACCTCATTCGATGCCTTCGATCAATGCCTTCAGGCGGCTTGCCGCCTCGATCATCTCATCCAATTCCCGGACCGCTTCTTCCCTCTCCTGCTTGCTGCGGGTGGAGATGGATTTTTCAACGCCGCGCCGTTTCAAAACCCGTTGGAGCTTTTTGGTAGCATCCGGCAGATTTTTGGTAATTGCATTGCGGACAATCGGATCTTTTTTCTTTTCAGCGGCAACTGCGCCGGGTTTGTCGGCAGTCTGCATCTGCTGTGCCGCCTTTTCAAGGGCTTCCTCCAGCAGCTTGTTTGCCTCCGCCGGTGTTCTTGCCAGCGTTACAGCAATCAAGGCATCCTTGAAACCCAGATGGATGTGCTCTCTGTCAGCCGCGTCCTTCACATTCTTGATTTCCAAGAACATCTCCGCCGCCTTTTTCTGCTCCTCCGCAGACAAGGTCAGGAAAGCCTCCGCATCCCTGCGGTTCAGCAGCTTCTCGTCCAAAAGCTGCAGCAAAACGGGGTTCAGCTCGTTTTCCAAGCGCAGGTCACGCTCAATGGAACGGCGATCCACCGAGGCGATTTCCTTCACGGCCTTTCTGGCCTTCTCGGCTGTCAGATTAAACGGTTCTTTCTGCAGGCAGGCAACAAATTCTGCCACCGCTTTCCGGCGGATCTGCTCGTCTGCGAACCCGCCGCGCACCTGCAGGTTTGCGCTGTACAGGATGACCTTGCGCTCATTTTCGCTGAGTTCCGTGGTAATCACATGGCAATTTTTAACAACATTCCACTTTGCCTCACCCTGGCGCTGCAGATAGTCCATCGCCTTGTAACGGCGTTCGCCGGAAAGCAGAACGAACTTCTTTTCCTTTCCTTCCTGCTTCGGGTAAACAACCAGATTGTGCAAAAGCCCGTTGCGGCGGATATCCTCAGCAAGAATACGGATATCCTCCTCGTTGTCCATCATACGGAACAACTCGTTATCGGGGTTCAGTTCAATGTCTTTCAGGCTGATATCACGGATCTGCGATTCCAGATCCATACGTTTTCCGCCGAGTTTTGCAATCACGTTGCCGGCAGCCTCATTGTCAATAGCCTCTGTGATGGAAGAATCCGAAGGCAGACCCATACTCGGTTCTGCGTTGCGGCTCGGCTTGGTTTTCTTTTTCATTGCCATATCCGATCACTCCTCCCGAATGACGTCAAGACGACGTTTCAACTCTGCGTAGGCTGCGATGTAGCTTTGTGCCGGCGGCTGGGTACGCGCATATTCCACCACCGGAATTCCGGCAATGACGCTGTTTTTAACGCTCTTGCCATAACGGATTTCCGTATCATACAGCGTTGCACCCAAAACGCTCTTGCAGTTTTCCCGGATTTTTTCACTGGCGGACGCCTTTTCCACCATAGTAAGCATCACACCGATGCCCTTGATTTTGGAAACGCCGCCCGTTTTCAGCTTTGTGCAGACCTGATAGGTGCGGAATGCAGAGTCCATAGCAAAGGAATCGCAAACCATCGGAACCAGCACATAGTCGCTCGCCATCAGGGCGCTCATAACCATAATGTTATCGCGGGAAGGCTGCGTGTCAATCAGGATGTAATCGTACTTGTCCTGCACCTGCTCCAGAAAATAGCGCAGGAAGTCGCTCTCGTCAGAAAGCTTGTTCGGGTCGCCGTCCTCCAAAAGCTGCGAATCCGCCAGCAGATCATGCAGACGGTTTGCAATGCGCGGGGTACTGGAATTGGCTGCAATAATGTCCACACCCTCCAGATTGGTTTCGGAAATAAAATCCGTAACCGGGCGCACGCCGAAATTGTTGTACATATCATATAGACCCTTGCCTATGTAGGTTCTGTCTGTAATTCGCGCCCCGGTCAACGCATAGGTCAGGTTGCCCTGCGGGTCGGTATCCACTGCAAGGACCTTATTTCCATCGTCGCTCATCAAATCTGCAAGATTTGTTACGGTTACGGTCTTTCCGCACCCGCCTTTTTCGATTGCTACCGTGATTGTAGTTGCCATCGCCGTTCCTCCATGCGTAGTAAATGGGTTCGGGAGTTCGTGGCAAATCGCTTTGCCGGTTCTTTTCCCGATGCTTTTCGTGTGTTGCTCGACCCGTGCAGAACCCAAAGGATATACTATCTATATCTATGTGTGGGTCTGGGAGTTCGTGGCAATTACAATTATACCAGACAAATACGCAAAGTCAAACGATTCTTGTAAATTTCTGCCTAAAATTCTGATGTTTTCGTGCTATGGGTTTGGGAGTCCGTGGCAAATTGTTGGCAAAAGGGAAGCCCACGGTGCTATTTTGCACCGTGGGCTTTCGCTCAATCCTCAAAGGCATCCATAAAGGTCTTGCGCATTTGTTCCTGCTGCTGTTTCTTTTTCAGCTCAGCGCGTCCCATTTGCAGGATATTCATATCCTCCAACGCATTGTAAACAATGGCAGAATTGTATTGGGGCGATTTCAACTGCCCGGCCTGCTGTTTATCATACATCATCCGTGCCATACCGGCGCACCAGATTTTCAGGGTGCCTTGGCTTTCCAGCATACGGTTCAGTGCATCGCGGGTTTCATGCGCCATCGTCGTGCGCTTTTCGCTGTTTGTATTGGTCAAAAGGCGAGCCGTATACGTCAAAACCGCGGTTGCTGCCTCCATAATACCGGGCTCCAGCGTTTTCTTCAGCTCCTCAATTTCTACCGCAGCATTCAGCCGATAGATTGCCATCTTCGTGGTAAGACCAAAAATGCTGTCGTTCAGCGGTTCAAAGCGTTCCGATTCTGCAATCACAGCCGTTCTGGATTTGCGTTTTCGGGTCACTGCTACTTCATCGCTGTATTTGCTGTTGTCAGAATGCCGTTTCATGACAACATCCAGTTCTTCGCGTGTTTTGTACTTGATGAAAAAGTACAAATGCTCGTATTTGCGGTGTCCTTTCAGGCGCACCGGGGCATATTCAAACCAGAGATCCGTCATTTCGTTGATTTCCTGCTTGACCTTGCTCAAGACATAGCGGTCGAAATCGTGGTAATTCTGGTATTTCTCTGTGACGGAGGTGTCTTTTCCTTTTTCCGGCGGGGGAGAGAGCTGCATTTTTAAATCGTCAATGGAAAAAACCTTGTATTTGTAGTCCTTTATCTTTTTTCGGATGCTGGGAACTATTTTCAAAACCTGCGGTGTTACGGGTCTGAACACAACCCCGCTGTCACCGTAGTCGTAATTTCCGTCGCCGTTATCATAGGATAGAAGCAGCTCATAAATACGCATCGAATAGGTGCTGTTCATCCGCAGTATAAACTGAACATTGAACGATGTATAGTTAGATTTTAGCTGCGTCAGGTAGGGGAAGATGCGCGGGCTGAACTGCAGGTAAATCATGCGCTGCGTGCGGTTGATCTCGGTTTCTTCACCGATCCAGCGATACAACTTGTCCTTGGCTTCACCGTCAGAGGAATCGTCCATCCAGAAGGAGTTATTTGCCAACTCACGAATGGTATCCTTCAAGAATTTCAGGTAATTCCTGTCGTCTACATTGACGCCCGTAAGCTTTGCAAAATCGCTGAAACTCATGGAATACACTTTGTTTGCATCGATATCGTTCTTGGGATCGATCTGTGCAATCATCGCAAGAAGAATCTTTTGCTGTGTTTTCGGCAGAGCATAGCGCGTCTGCTGAATCAGCTTATTGCTTTTTGTTACCATTGAAGCAGAGGAGAGGCTGTATTGCCGTGCCCGACCTGTCTTTGTGGACTTTTTCTTTTTTGCAGCCGGATCATCGGCCTCCAAAACAACGCCTTCTATAGGCATTGAAGAATGTTTTTCTTCCATCGTTTAACCTCTGACGTCCTTGTAAGTCAGGCGCATCTATCACAACAAGTATTTGCAGATATAGACATAATACTCTTGAAAAAAGAAAATGTCAAGAAAAATTCTCAAAGAAAATTAGACGCAGGATTTTTTGTTTTTTCTGTTTTTTCGACAAAATTATTATTTAGAAATTTTAACTTTTATTATTTTATCTATAAT
>ERZ1034882.510-NODE-510-length-18690-cov-7.972310_pt1 | contig 18690 bp, 25 predicted proteins | sample MGYA00520606_ERZ1034882 | MGnify/ENA primary metagenome ERZ1034882 (study PRJEB33766, sample SAMN09781726) | gut metagenome | biome: gut microbiome | host: Homo sapiens | place: Madagascar | study: EMG produced TPA metagenomics assembly of the PRJNA485056 data set...
GCGTACCCGGTGGATTCCGGTAAGCGAGCGACTACCGGAAGAAAAAGACAGCATATTTGCAAAGTTCAAAGGAACCGACAAGTGGAAAAACGGAATGTTTGAAAAAACTTCTGGGACAGTGATTGTTACAGTTTGCAGTAACGATGGAAGTTATAGAACTACTACAGCACATACAAATGATGGAGAATGGAAGATAAATACATTTCTGCACGAAGAAAAGGTTGTTGCTTGGAAACCACTGCCGGAGCCGTACCATATTACCAACCCCGATAAAAAGGAGGGCGAGGACGAATGAGCGAAATGGTGAGGTGTATAAACTGTAAGCACCTGGAGCGTGACGGGTGGTGTGGTCAGACAGCGGATAGTCCCTACGAGCAGGACGAGCGGCGGTGTGAATTTTTCCAGACAGCCACCAAGGGCGATTATCTCAGGCGAATGACGGACGCAGAACTGGCAAGATTTTTGTGCGAAATCACAGGCTCATGTCGGAACTGTATAGCAAAAAGGTGCTACGGTGCGGGAAGCAACGGATTCCTAGACTGGCTGAAGGAGGAGAGTAATGAGCAAAAGTAGGGCAAGTAAACAGAACGACTACTTTGCCGCCGTATCAAGGCAGAGAAACGATGTATATAAGACCCAGAGAGGGAAGAAGAGGAGGAAAGGATGATGGTTGAGATGTCAAACGTAACAGACAGACCTGTGCAGGAGCCGAGCATTGCGGACTACGGGAAAGAATCTCTTGCATACCTGAAAGAAGCAAGAGGCGTATTAGTGTCTATCTTCGGCAACATCACATCAAACAGAGCAGTTGAGGAAGAAGAAAGGCCGGTGATTTGCCTGCGAGACAATATGGCTGAAATTAGAGAGACTGCAATGCAGATTCGAGAAATCGCAAGAAACATCAATATGGCATTGTTCAACGAATAAGCAGAAAGGAGACCAACCTCCGGCCGGGGTAAGGGTATACCGGGTTTCCGAAAAAAATGATACATGGAGAATTAATAGTAGATAACTTCGCCGGTGGCGGCGGAGCGTCTACGGGAATAGAGATTGCGACCGGGTACAGTGTTGATATTGCCATCAATCACGACCCGGAAGCTATACGGATGCATAAGGCCAACCACCCGAACACAAAGCATTATTGCGAGGACGTCTGGCAAGTGGATCCGGTCAAGGCCTGCGGCGGCCATCCGGTGGCGCTGGCATGGTTTTCGCCGGACTGCAAGCATTTTTCGAAAGCCAAGGGCGGGAAGCCCAAGGACAAGTTCATTCGGGGCCTGGCATGGGTAGCCTGCCGATGGGCGGGGCTTGTAAGACCGAGGGTGATAATGCTGGAGAATGTGGAAGAGTTTAAGACCTGGGGTCCGCTGAACCGAGGCCATAGACCGATTAAGGCCAAGCAGGGCGTGACATTCCGGCGCTTCGTTCAGCAGTTGGAAGAGCTGGGATATGAGGTACAGTTCCGGGAGCTGGTGGCTGCTGACTACGGAGCGCCGACTATGCGAAAGAGATTCTTTCTAATTGCCCGGTGTGACGGTCAGCCGATTACGTGGCCGGAGCCTACACACGGCCCAGCAGACAGCGAAGCGGTCAAGGCAGGACTGTTGAATCCCTATGTCGGGGCATACACACAGATAGATTTCAGCAGGCCGTGCCCGTCCATTTTCGATACGTCGGAAGAAATAAAGGAGAAGTACGGTATCCGGGCGGTCAGACCGCTTGCACCAAAGACTATGGACAGAATAGCCCGAGGGTTGAAAAAGTTCGTTCTGGATAACCCAGAGCCGTTCATTGTACCGATTGGTTATGGGAAAAGAGCAGGACAGCAGCCGAGAATTCATAGCATTGAAAATCCATTGCCTACGATTGTAAGTAGTGGAAAGCATTATTTGTGCGAGCCGTATATGGTGATGATTGGACAGACTGGTTTCACAGCTGACAGAAGCAAGGATGTAAGAGAACCACTAACGACGATTGTAAGCAAGAATGAACATTGCTTGATAAGTCCTACGCTGATCCAGTATCATTCCGAGACCACAAAGGATGAGGTGCGAGGGCAGACCATCACGGATCCGATTATGACGGTAGATTCTTCCAATCGCTACGGACTGGTGACGTCATTCCTAAGCAAGTTCTACAAGTCCGGCACCGGGCAGGACTTAAGGGAGCCGCTACATACCGTGACCACATCGCCGGGACACTTCGGAGAGGTCAGAGCATTTTTGATTAAATACTATGGGCAAGGCACCGGGCAGGATATCAAATACCCGCTTGATACAGTTACGGCACAAGACAGATTCGGTCTTGTAACGATTGACGGAACAGATTACAAGATAGTGGATATTGGCCTGCGGATGCTGGAGCCACGGGAACTGTACGGCTGTCAGGGATTCCCGGAAGATTATATTATCGACCATGACTACACCGGGAAGTCATATAGCCGGAGCGAGCAGGTCAAGCGGTGCGGGAACGCCGTGTGTCCGCCGATTCCTGCGGCACTGGTGAGGGCTAATTTGCCGGAGCTGTGCGTTGCGAAAAGAACAGGGAACATCATGATACGGGAAGAGGACACAGGCCAGTTACGGCTGGCGTAACAGGAGGGATAAAAATTGAAAATTGAGCTTCTGAACGATATGTATCTGGAGCCGCAGAAAAGCGGAGGGTACAGCCTGTACAAGCGGTATACCACCAAGTCAGGAGAACCCCGTAGAAAGCGCATAGCCTATGCAGGAGACCTTAAACAGGCGGTCAAGGCATTCTTACAGGCCGTCCAGTATGAGGAGCTGAAAGACCTGCATACGGTGTTTGCAGGATATGTGGAGCAGGTGAAGGATTGTAACTGGGATACCGTGATGAAGATTACTGAAAAAATCGAACGGATAGAAGCATTGATGAAGCAGGAAGTAAAAAGCTGAAGTATTAGGAGGAAAAGTTGATGGAAGAATTGAAACCGTGTCCGTTTTGCGGCGGAAAACCGGTATTGAAATTCGAAAAACGGAGTTCTTGCGGACGTGGACGTGTGATTAGGGTTGAATGCACCAAATGTTATGTGGGAATCTACGGATATTCACCGGATTTAAACTGCGAAGAAACTGCGTTGGATAATATTGAAAATTGCAAAAGAAATGTCATCAGAGATTGGAACAGGAGGGCAAGCGATGACAAATAGAGAAGCGTATAAGGACACATTCGACAAAATGCTTGCTAGGATTGTTGCGGTAGTAGATGGCAAGCCGACATTGTGCGAGGATACAGACTGCAAGAACTGCCTTTTCCGGGACGACTGCGGGGTAATTAGGGACAGAAAGAAGGTCGCGGATTGGCTCAATGCCGAGTACCAGGAGCCACCCGTGGACTGGAGCAAGGTGCCGATTGATACGCCGGATGGTGAGAATATGATGAAGAAGATTAACGTGGTTCTGGAAGCGTGTATACAAACAGGGGAATATACTTACACGAATGTGTTTAAGACGGTTCCAATCGAAGTTCCAGATGATGGTATTGATTGGCATGTTGCTGGAGAGGAAAAAACCAATCAGAGGACATCATAACTCAACTGACAGTTGATAGTTCATTTTGTGGAACTGCCCGGATTGCCCGAACAGACCAGGCTGGTGGGACGAGTAGCAAGTTACCGGAAAGTTACCGGCAAGTTAAAAGGGCGGTACGCTCCACGTCAAAGGAATGTACTGCCCTGTCTTGAAAGGAGGACGTAATGGACGCAAAAGAACTGTATGCATATCAGAATGACCGGGAAAAGCTGCGCTCCCTACAAATTGAGCTTGCAAGGCATGAGAGCTTTAACCCATACAAAGGCTGTGAGATATCCGGTATGCCAAAAGGGAGCGGTGGCGGTATGTCCTTTGCGGAGTGGTGGACGGATGAAAAACTCCGGCTGGAAGAAAAAATAAAAGAGTGTATCGCAAAGGTGGAGAGCGACCGGGAACGAATAGAGGCGTATATTGAGGGCGCACCGGAGCCGGAACAATCCATCATCCGGTACAGAGTGATCAACGGTATGGGGTGGGACGAGATCGGGGATACGATGTACCTTAATCGGCGGACGGTCAGCCGGAAGTTTTACAACTACATAAAAAAGCCCGAAATGCCCGTAATGCCCGTAGACTGACAGGCTTGTAGTGTGGTATGATATAATTGTCAGAAATGGCAAGAGGTATCTGCAAGCCCACAGCGGATACCTCTTTTCTGTTGCTGTCATTTTCCATTAACGGCGGGCGGGGAGACCTGCCCGCACATCCTCCAACCGGAAAGGGGTGAGACTATGGGGCTGTCAAAATATGAGGAATGGATTACCCCGGAAGGTCTTACCAAGATAGAGGGGTGGGCGATGGACGGTCTGATAGATACGGAAATCGCTGCAAACATGGGGGTCAACCCTGATACTTTGTATCGGTGGAAAAGGAAATATGTGGAAATTTCCGAGGCCTTAAAAAAGGGTAAGGACGTAGTAGACCGACAAGTAGAAAAGTCACTGTTAAAAAGAGCCCTTGGATTTGAGTACAACGAAACCAAGAATGTATATGAGACGGACAGCGAGGGAAACCGTATCCTCAAAGAGAGCACAATCACCCGCAAGATGGTAGTGCCGGACACTACGGCGCAGATTTTCTGGTTAAAGAACCGGAAGCCGGACAAGTGGCGTGATAAACCGGAGACCGTTAAGCAGGGAGACACGGGACTATTTGAGGGCATTGTAAAAGCGGTAGGTGGTAAATTTGACGCAGGTTAGATGGTCAGATAAACAGGAGAGCCTGTTGAGTATGCCCTACAAGCATTGCTTAGAGGTGTTAGAGGGTACGCCCAGATCCGGCAAGACAACCTGCGCGGTCGCGAGGGCGGCGTGGTACTGGTGGAACACACCGGACAAAAACCACATGATACTGGCATACAACCAGGAGCAGGCTTTTAAGCTGGTGCTGGACTGTGACGGTCTGGGACTACAGCACATCTTCGCAGGATTGTGGGAAATGAAGCATGACGACTACGGCGATCACCTACTCCTGCATACACCCAAAGGGGACAAGCGGATATATTACAAAGGCGGCGGAAAGGCCGACAGTCACAAGGCGTTTACGGGTATGTCACTCGGGAGCGTCTTTTTTTGTGAGATTAACCTGTTGCACATGAGCGCAATACAGGAGGCGTTCCGCCGGACGATGGCGGCGAGGATACGCTGGCACATTGCAGACCTTAACCCTCCGGCCCCTAATCACCCGTGTATCACAGAGGTGTTTGACGTACAGGACACCTACTGGACACACTGGACACCGGACGATAATCCGATTCTGACGGAGCAGCGAAAGAGGGAGCTATTTAATACGCTCAAAAAAAACAAGTACTTGCTGGAGCGTGACTGGTACGGTTTGCGGGTTATCCCGGAGGGCGTGATTTACAGCATGTTTGACCCGGGGCGGGATATCAAAAAAGAGATCCCAAGCGGTGAGTACTGCGTGGAGATGTTTTTCTCTGGTGACGGCGGCCTGACTGACGCAACATCAATATCCTGCAATATCATCACACGCAAGACCGAGGAGGGACGCGTGGTGTACAGGCTGGCACGTATCGCCAACTGGTACTATGACGGAGCCAACAAGGCCATGAGTACACAGGCCAGAGAGATAGCACAGGAGTTCGCCCCGTACTGCCGGAATAAGACGGGTATGCGGGAGAGCTGCTGGAAGATAGACCCGGCGTGCAAAGCATTGAGAAAAGAGCTGGAGCTGTTTGGCATAGCTTCGGACTGCGCCGACAACAACAGCCGGGACATAAAGGGCACAAGTAAAGGATTAAAAGTAGGCATTGAGTATATGCAATCATGCATAGAAAAAGGCCTTTTTTATTGCGTAGATGACAGCAGATACGGGCACCAAGATTTTTTAAAAGAGATTGGTCTGTACTGCGTAGACGCACACGGCAATCCCATCGACGCGTGGAATCATGCGATGGACGAGGCCAGATATAGCGTAAATTACTTTTACAAAACATACGTTCTGTAAAGGAGTGGAAAGATGTTTGACAAGATTAAAAAGGCGGTGAGGAGTTGGATGCAGCGGACAGGCGCAGAGACAGGCATGTCAAAAGAGTTTAAGGATATCTTCGAGGTCGGCGGGGTTCCGGCTTTTAACCAGTTCTATTATTTCGGAATCTTCGTTTGGAAGTACCTGTATAAAGGCTTTTACAAGGCTTGGCACAGGGTAGCGGCTCCCACGATTGCAGACCCGAGGGCAAAGCGAGACATGGAGCGCATGGACATGGCGAAGGCCATCAGCGCAGAGCTGGCCGGGCTTGTCTGGTCGGAGCAGTGCGAGGTACACGTATCCCAGGGAGATGGGGAGACACAGCCGCTCGAGGACTTTGTGCATGATGTCCTCACCAAAAATAACTTTTGGACAAAAATGCAGGAGCATATTGAGCAGTCCCTTGCGCTTGGCGGAGGTGCTGTCAAGGCATGGTATGAGGAGCGGCACGACAGCGAGGGTAATGTGGTGCCGGATTCCGGACAGATTAAGCTGGGCTTTTGCATGGCTGACCAGTTTGTCCCGACAGGATGGGACAATGCCAAGGTATACGATGCGGTATTTATCGACCGCAAGGCCAAAGATGGCTACTACTACACGCGACTGGAGTGGCACAAATGGGACGGCCTCACCTACTGGGTGAGTAACGAGCTGTACCGGGCGGATATGCCAAAAAAGGGCGAGGTATCAGAGCCGCAGGACATTCTGGGATTCCGGTATCCGCTGGAGACCATATACCCGTATCTCAATGATAGCACACCGCTGGAGGGCTTAAGCACATCACTGTTTGCCTACTACAGGCCAGCGATGGCCAACAACCTTGACGACAACTCCCCGCTGGGCGTGAGTATCTACGCTAATGCAATGGGTACGCTTAAGGCTCTGGACATTGCGTTTGACAGTTTTGTGCGGGAGTTTAAGCTGGGGCGGAAAAGGATCATCGTCCCGGCAAAGTGTATCCGGACAGTCATAGAGCCGGAGACGGGTATGCCAAGGCGGTACTTTGATACCTCTGATGAGGCATACGAGGCGCTTGCCACTGATGACATGGACAGCCTTAAGATACAGGACAACAGTGTTGAGCTCCGGGTTGACGAGCATGTAGCCGCCATCAATGCGCTCCTGTCCATCCTGTGCTTACAGGTCGGATTTTCAGCCGGCACTTTTACGTTCGACTCTGCACAAGGTCTTAAGACCGCCACGGAGGTGATCAGCGAAAACTCCAAGACCTACAAGACCATCAAGGGACACCAGTTACAAGTCAAGGCGGCGATTGACCAGATTGTAAACGCGATCATACAGGTGGCGGCCATCTACGATCTGCAATGGGAGGGCTATAGTATCCGGAGCCTTGCGGAGCGTGGCTGGGAGTGCAAGGTGGTCTTTGACGATTCCATCTTGCAGGACAGACAGACCAACATTAACGAGGGCGTGCTACTCGTTGGTAATGGCCTGATGAGCAAAAAGCGGTTTATGGTGGAGACGCTTGGCATGACCGAGGACGAGGCAGACCGGGAGATCCGGCAGATTGCGGACGAGGGAGCCGTGAGCGGTAGCATATTGGACAAGCTGGAGATGGGCGGTGCTGAATAGTGGCAAGGCTGGACAAGCTGACAGCGCTCCGGTTATCGGAGCCGGTAGAGGACGCATATCTGGAGTGTATCGACAGGCTGATAGCTAATATTGCAAAGCATTTAGGGACGGGCAAGGCATTCCGTACCGCAGACTGGGAGGTTCGCAAGCTTGCGGAGCTGGGACAGTTGACCGCCGAGAATGCAAGGATTATCAACGAAGCTACCAAGAGAGTACCGATGGAGATTCGGCTTGCGCTGGAGCAGTCCTCCGCTATTGCATTGCGAGATCTTGAAAGCCTGATTGATAAGGCGATTAAGGCCGGAGCGATTGAACAGGCTCCGGTAGACAGTACGATTGAATTGGTTGAGACAATCATGTCCAGAGCAATCGAGCAAGCCAACATCACCAACACAACGCTACTGGAATCGGCACGAGGAGCATATCTCCGGGCTGTCAATGACGTTGTGCAGTGGGAAGAATTCAGCATCGGAGCAATTGGGCAGAAGTATATAGCTGATGCCATGAATCAAGGCGCTATCGCAGTAGTCACCGGGACAGAGACCAGAACTCAGGCGTTGAAAAAAGCCATCTCACAGCTTGCAGACCGTGGACTGTATGGACTTGTGGACAGAGCGGGGCGGCACTGGTCTCCAGAGGCGTACATGGGCATGGTGATAAGGACAACATCGCACAACACGGCGATTGATTCCGTGAGAGCCAAACAGCAGGACTATAACAGCGATATCTTCCAGGTGTCCCAGCACCCGGGAGCAAGACCGCTGTGCTATCCTTACCAGGGCAAGTTTTACAGTTGGAGCGGAGCGTCCGGCACGTATACGGACGGTAACGGAGCAAAGCACAAGTACAGCGGGATACAGTCTACCAGCTACGGCAAGCCTGCCGGGCTGTTTGGCATTAACTGCGGACATTACCCGCTCCCGCAGATACCTAAGGTCACGATACCGCAGGACAAGCTGGAGCAGGATAAAAAAGAGAATGACAAGCTATATCAGGAATCCCAGCAACAGAGAGCCTACGAGCGGGATATCCGAAACGCCAAGCGCAAGCGAGATGCATTTGCGGAAGCTGGGCTTGATGACGCTGCGAAAGAGCAGGAGGCCGTCATAAGAGCCAGACAGGAGCGCATGAGGGAGTTTGTTAAGCAAACCGGGCGCACAAGACGATACGACAGGGAGCAAATCAAATAAGGAGGGCAATATGGACTGTAAACATGAGTTTGAGGGACGGGCTGACGGAGTACACTGCATTAAGTGCGGACTGTTCCTGACCCCGGAAGAGTACCGGGAGCACATAGCAAAGGGAAAGGAGGAAAAGAATGAACGAGTATCAGAAGCTTGTGGCGTACATGAAGATTTTGGTGCAAAATCTGATGACACTGCACCGAAACCTCAGAAACGACGCCGCGTGGTTCGCAAATCATAAGCAGATCGGTAAGTGGTACGAGACCATGAGCGAGCAGGTTGATGACCTTGCAGAGATGGGCATTGCCCTGGGATACCGTGAGCCGAGCATATCAGACGCAGTGCTGACATACTCAAGCGCCGTATTGAGTACGGAGCCGCGGGAACTTACCGAAAGCTTTAGGCTGTGCATGGATTATTTTAGAGCAACCGCCGGGCTTATGCAGGCGGCGGAAGCAGTTGTACCCGTGAGCGTCCAGAATAAGCTCCAGGAGTATGAGTATTATTGGAACAAGGAAGCCAACTTTAAGCTGGCAGCGGCCCTTGGTGATGGGTCAGACATTGACGACGATTAAGGAGGTGATCCTTTATCTCCCGGCTATGGGGTCATATAGCAACGCAGTATATTGATACGCACTCCTTCGGGGGTGCTTTTTTATCGCCCCTGTGACATGGCGTTAAACTGTGCCGCAAATCGTGGCAGTCCGCAGCCGTACCTTGCGGGCAATTCGCAGCGACGAGCGATATCGGAAGGAGGCCAATATGGCATTTACGAGAAAGACATTAACAGGATATGGATTGACAGAGGAGCAGCTGGAGAAGGTCATGACGTTATACTCCACCAGTCTGGCAGACTATATCCCCAAAGCAGATATGCAGGCAAAGATTGACGAGGAGGTAAAAAAAGCCACCGAGAATCAGCCGCCTGCAGATGTAACCCAGTCGGACGAGTATAAAAAGCTTCAGGGCGAGCGTGACATGCTCCGCGCCCTTGGCACTGATGACTTTTCTGGCATTAAACCCAAATTCCGCGAGACAGTTTACAACATGCTCAACCGCGAGGAGGGCGCACCGAGCGTTGAGGAGCAGTTAAAAAAGGTAGCGGAGGACTACGAAGAGTACTTTGAGCCGACCACAACCACCGAGGCTGGAAAAACCCCGCAGTTTGGCGCTGGCGTATCCGGAACCATGCCGAAAGGTCAGGAAAAGACCACGGTAGACGGTATCTGGTTCGGCACCAAGAAGTAAGAAAGGAAAGAATATGGCATTCGAACAGCAGACTCTTAACTACACAACTGAATACAGCAAGGCGATGGCCAACGCATACCCGCATTGGTCTTACTTTTCCGACCTGTACGGCAGCCCGAACAGCGCGACCTATAAGCCCATTGGCGGTAAGTCCGTAGCTGTCCAGAGCATGACCGTAGGCGGAGCAAGAGCCGTCAACAGAGATAGTATTGATGGAAACTTTAAGCGCAACTTTAACACCGACCAGCAGATTCTCACCATGAGCATGGATCGTGAGTGGGATACACTGGTAGACCCGATGGATATCCAGGAGGACGCAATTGTTACCCTGGCCAACATCACCCAGACCTTCAACCAGTTCCAGAAGATTCCGGAGCAGGACGCTTATGCAGCTTCCAAGCTGGCCGCTGCGGCTTCCGCGTTTGGCGGCGTGGACGCTACAACGCTTGCAGCGGACAACATCCTGGCAACATGGGATTCCTACCTTGCGTACATGGTAGACCAGAGAGTCCCGAGAGACCAGATCCGCGCAAAGATTACCCCGGACGCTTACAAGCTGCTTAAGGAGGCGGCTGGTATCACCAGATTTGTGGAGGCTGATACAGGTATCCGCAACATTGACCGCAATGTAGGCAAGCTGGACGGTGTATCTATCATGGAGGTACCGTCCGATGTGCTTAAGACTGCGTATGACTTTACCGAGGGCTGGGTACCTGCGGAAAATGCACAGCAGATTAACCTGCTGATGTACAACCCGGCTTCCATCGCTGCCCCGGTGGTATACGATGTATCTATGATGTCCGCACCGACCGCACAGAGCAAGGGCAAGTGGCTGTACTACGAGCGCTACTACTACGACGTATTTGCGCTTAACCAGAGACTGCCGGGCATTTTCGCAAACATCGCGGCTCTTCCGACCATCGGAACCATGACCTTTACCACCAGCGCAGGAGCAGACAGCACACACACAGTACTCAATCTTCCGGCGGCTCCGTACGGCATGAAGTACGTAGCTAAGGACGGCACAGGCGCGGAGACCGTAACCTATGGCCAGAAGCTCACCAGCGGCTGGACTGAGGTCAAGAACGGCGACGCTATCACCACCGCAACAGGCCATGTGATCACTGTGGCACTGGTCAACGCTACCAAGGGCAACGCAGCTACCACAGTAGGCAGCGCGTCCGCAGTAGTAGGCGGCTGATAAGGAGGGGCAGTCATGGCGTACATTGATTATAACGGATATCTTGCGATTTATGGCACTTGCCCGCTGACGGAAGAGGAGTTCCCGGTGTACGCCGAGCTTGCCAGTGACTTAATCGACAGTGTGACACGGTATAAGATTCAGCGGGGCGGCTTGTCCGCCCTGCCTGCTTATACACAGACGCTTGTCAAAAAGGCAACGGCGGCTCAAATCCTGTACACCTATCAGTATGGCATGGAATCGACCATGACCGGACAGCCAGGCCAAGGCTTTACAGTCGGCAAGGTACACGTAGACAGCGGCAAGACAGAGCAGACCGCAGCACAGATGATGATAAGCCCGGCGGTATCAGTATACCTGGAGCAGTCAGGGCTCATGGAGAGGAACGTCGAATGCTTAGACCAATACCGCAGCAGCTACTTAGGAGCGTGGTGACTTTCCGGGTATGCACAGGCATGGATGCCTGGCAGAATCCGACGTGGGATGAGTACACGGTGAGCCGCGTACACTTGCAGGACACGAACGAAGTCAGAAAGACAGTGAACAACACAGAGGTGGTTCTGTCCTCCATCCTGTTCGTGGATATGAGACTGTCAACGCCGAAACTGGACTATCAGGCATTACTGGCGCAGAGCTTGGAAGCTGGAAAGCCTATGAGAGCAATCATAACGAATTCCGGCGGCAGTGTGTTGAGCGACTATGAAGTGCTGACGGTTGACCTTGTACCAGATGCATTAGACGGGAGCAAGATTCATCACATAGAGCTGGGGATGGTTTGATGGCTGTAGAAATTAAGACAGATCGGGCTGCCTGGAAAGCAGCCACGGATAGGGCTGCAAAAGCGGCCACAGATGCGCTGGCGCTCCAAATGAAGAATGACAGCCTTGATTACGTCCCAGATGATGGCGAGCATATCCTGCGCGATTCCTGCCGCATTGAAGAGACGGAAGAAAGTACGGATCTTGTCTGGGACAATGTGTATGCAGGGTATCAGTGGTATGGAGCAAGAGCAGATGGAAGCCACCAGGTCAAGCATTATACCACAAGCGGAACCGGAACCGCCTGGGTCGATAAGGCAAAGGATGATCACGGGCCGGAGTGGGAGCAAGTGGCGCAGAACGCATTTACGGAGGCATTGAAATGAGAGAAGAGATCATTGAATCCATCCAGAAGATGGTACAGGCCATCACCGGGAAAAGGGTAGTAATCGGGTCGGTGCCTCCGCTTGATGGCTACGCTATCAGCATGGCGGGCGGATCACCGATTGCCACATTCCGGCCACTGACCACAAACGAATCATTCCCGGTGCTTTTTAACGGCAAGGGCGAGGATTTACGCGCTGTATCGGCTGATATGGAGCAGGTACACCACGCACTCACAACATCTAAAGCCCTCCCGTATTCGGAGGACTGGCAGATTTACGCAATAGAGACTACCGCCGCCCCGAGTGTCATCGGGCGGGAGGAAAACCGGAACTTGGTGCTGGGCTCCAGCCTCCGGGTGAAATTTTACAATAAGAAAGGAGCAGAATAATGGCAAATAACTTTTTGCTTGTAGCGCATGGCATCCAGTGCGAGATTGACACCACGCCGAACGGACAGCAGCGCACATGGGAGCCGTTTGGAGAGGGCGTTGAAAACTTTTCCGAAGCGCTCAACGAGGTAGTACAGCAGTACTTTTTCTTTTCCAATAAGGGCTACGCCAGTAACTACGTGACAGGCATGGCTCCGGCCTACACCTGCACAGGCCGCAGAATCATCGGAGACCCCGCACAGGATTATATCTTCGACGCTGCCCGCAAGTACGGCCTGATGGTAGAGCGGAATACCAACTTCCGGATCTCCGTAGGCAATGCGGACGGCACGATTAACCAGATCACATGCCCGATTACGCTGGCCAACATGACGGATCTGGGCGGAGGCACCACAGACGGGTCTGCGGTATCCTTTGAGGTACGCTTTAACGGCAAGCCGACACTGACAACCATCACACCGGGGACGACTCTGGAGGTTAAGTCCGTAGCTGGCACAGCGACCGGGGACACAGCGCTGTCTGTAGTACCGGAGCAGGCGGCGGCTGGCTGTAAGTACGTATGGGCTTACGGCTCTGTAGCACCGACCGCAACAGTCGGTAGCGTACTGACTGGGTGGAATGACTTTACCGCCGGAGATTACACCATCCCTAACGGTAACTTGGTGACCGTGGCGATGGTAAACACATCCACCAGTGTAGTAGTAGCAACTGGACAGGCTACCGTAGTAGCCAAGTAGTAAAAAAGAGGAGGAAATGGAATGTATACAGTACAGCGCAAGCAGACCATAAATGACGAGTTGGTTATTAACGATTCAAAAGGCGAGGAGGCCCTGCGTCTCCCCGTCAAACTCTATATAGATGACATTCTGGCACAGTACAACCGCCTTCGGGCAATGCTTGGAGAGGCACAGCACAATTTACAGACCAACCCAACCGATGAGGTGGCTCTGACATCATACGGCCTTGTATTGACCGAGTTTTTTAACCTGATCTTCGGGTGGGAGGGCTGTGATAAGCTGTTGGCTTTTTACGGCGACAATGACCCGGACAAGTGCCGATGGACAGAAATGCTTATGGACGTCGCCCCGTTTGTGGCAGACGTAATCAATCCGCAGGTACAGGCGGCCATGAAAGAGCGGGCGGAGAGATTCCGCCGGATGAGCCGATGAGACTGTACGAGCGGGAGAAAGATACGGTTGAGCATTGCGGCAAGACCTACACGCTCAATCTGGGCTGGCAAAATGTACTTGCATCACTGGACGCATTGGACGATCCGGAACTGTCCGAGCAAATCAAGATTGAGGTGGCGCTTGCAAACTTAATCACAGGCAAGCACCCGGACGATCCGAAATTGCTGGAGAAAGTGATAAAGACCATCTTCCCGGGCACAAACAAAAACAGCGGCGAGCCTGTCATTGATTTTGAGCAGGATTCCCCGCTGATTTTTTCGGCTTTTTGGCAGGCGTACCGGATAAATTTGCACACTGACGCGCTCACATGGCGGGAGTTTACGGAGCTTTTGCAGGGTATCCCGAGGGGGACACGCCTTGCAGACCGGATCGAGATCCGGCAGAGGGAAATCCCGGAGCCTACCAAGTACAACGCAAAAGAGCGGGCGGCACTTATCAAGGCAAAAACCGAGGTGGCGATAAAAAAGACTCCAGGGCAAAAAGAAAAGGCGCTCCGGGGCTTGTACTCCATGCTGGAAGCACATGCAAAGGCAGGTGATAATATATGCCAGACGTTGGCGAGGTAAGATATAAAGCTGTCGTTGACAACAGCGGCATGGACGAGGAGATAAAAAAGACAGAGGCGAGCCTTAATGAGCTTGACAAGCCAATCAAAAAAAGCTCCAGCAAATTCGATAAACTCGGAAAAGTTGGAAAAAAAGCGTTAAAAGCCATAGGAGCGGCATTTGTCGGCCTGACATCGGCGGCGGGTGCTGGCCTTGCGGCCGTTGCGAAAATGGGTATTGAATACAACGCCCAGATGCAATCGTATCAGACGGCATTCACGACAATGCTGGGCGATGCCGAAAAGGCTACGGAACTGACGGACAAGCTCAAAACACTGGCTGCACACACACCGCTGGCAATGACGGATTTGGCAGATGCGTCCAAGACGCTTCTAGCGTTCGGTTCTACAGCTGACAAAATTCCAGATCAGCTGAAAAGGCTAGGAGATGTAGCACAGGGAGACGCGCAGGCACTCGGTACGATGGCTACGGCGTTTGGCCGTGTCCAGTCCAATGGATATGCATCCCTGGAAGAAATCAATATGATGATTGACCAGGGCTTCAACCCGCTCCAGATTATCGCAGATAAGACAGGCGAGAGCATGGCAGAAGTCCGCAAGCGCGTATCAGCCGGAAGCGTATCATTCGAAGAATTGAACGATGCACTTATTACGGCTACAGAATCCGGCGGACAGTTTTACAATGCGATGGAGAATCAGTCCAAGACGTTCGAGGGCCAGATATCCACACTCAAGGACAATGTATCGGCATTGACCGGGACGCTGACTGAGGATCTATTCAACTCTTTGGCACAGGACGCACTTCCAAAGGTCAATGAGTGGGTGGACGAGCTGACCACAGCGGCGCAGGAGGGCGGCGTAGAGGGGGCGCTTGAGGCGGCTGGCGTGGTGCTGACCGAAGCGGTGACGGAGTTACTGAACGGTGCGCCCAAATTCATAGAGACAGCGATCCGGCTGGTTGAATCGTTTCTTGATTCTGTAAAGGCAAGTGGGCCAGAGATTACTGATGGAGCGCTTAATGTTATCCTGACGCTGATTGATGGGTTCATATCTATGCTTCCTGACATCATAGAGACGGCGGCGGTGCTGATAGAAGCTCTTGTTGAGGGGATTGGATCGCGACTTCCGCAAATCATAGAGACAGCGATCCGGCTGGTTGTGGCGTTGGTTGATGGCTTACTTAAGGCCGCGCCGCGGTTGGTAGTAGCTGCGTTGGAGCTTGTTCACGATGTTGCTCATTCGTTCGACAATGTTGACTGGGGACAGGTTGGAAAGGATGTCGTTCACGGCATCGGGGACGGACTGATGGGGGCCGCGTCATACCTGTATGACAAGGCCAAGAGTTTGGCGAAAAATGCGTTGAATTCGCTGAAAAAAGCCTTCGATTCGCATTCACCGTCCAAAGAAGCGAAAAAGATCGGTGTAACGGTGCCGCAAGGATTAGAGCAGGCCTTCGAAGAGGATACGCTGGCAGAGGATGCAGCGCGTGACCTTGGAAGCCGGGCGATCGCCGGATTGACCGCGGATGTAAACTATAACATCCCCGATGCGAGCGAGTATGCAAAGGATTTGACCAGCGGATTCTCCGGCAGCTACAAAGCCGGGGCGGAAATCACAGTCCCGCTCTATCTGGACGGTCGGGAAGTGGCAAGAGCAAGCGCATGGTGGACAGGCGAACAGTTAAGCTGGGAGGAGATGTAAGATGTGGATAAACGGCATTGATATAGCCGACTACGGCGGACAACTCCGCATGGAGTACAAGACAAGTGGATACCAGCTTGATACTGCAGCATTTAAGGGCCGCAATCGGTCAAGCTTTGTGCTTTTGACCAGCACAACAGGGTTTATGACTATCACCCTCCCGGTGGTGTTTGAAGGTACGGATCGGGACGATGTGACCCGTAAAAAGAGCCTTTTTGATATGCTGATTTTTGGAAAAAATGAGCTTTTGATGGACGATGGATTCCAGTACTCTGCGTACCTGTCGGCTATTGGGGATTCCTCATACCCCGCCCCGGAGCTTATCGAGGTAGAGTATACTCTTATTGGTGTGCGGCATGGTGACAAGGTGACGGTGATTGGTAATACAGTAGCGTGTGACAGTACACTTCCGGATACGGACTGCGTACTGTCCTGTACGGTCGGGACTTCCGGCACCGGGTACAAGGTCGGGAGCGTGACTTTTAAGACCGTGACCGCAGGCCAGCACCTTGTGGTTGACGGCATAAACAAGCGGATTCTGGTTGACGGGGTTCCGGCGGCAGAAAATGCGGAGTGGATACGGTTCCCTAGCCTTAAGCCGGGGCTTAATAATCTGGAGTGTGCCGATACTCTGACGGTAGAGTTTTACCCGGTATACTTTTAACTAGGAGGGAAATGGAATGCTTAAGCTTATATCAGACGTGAGCGCCGTCTTAAATGTAGACGACTTTTATATTTGCGAAAAATCCAGCGGGTTGGACGAGTTAATTTTTAACATGTCCATCTATGACGAAAACTATCCGCACGTACTGGAGGAGGCTGTGATTGAGTATGAGCAGCCGTATCTGGTCAAGGCGATAGACGCAGGGGCAAGCACAGCAAAAGTCAAGTGCCAGCTTAATCTTGACGCTCTAAAGTCGGAGATGAAGTTGGGATACAGTAACAACTCCGCAACCTTGCAGCAGACGGTTGACGGTGTACTCCCGTCCGGGTGGCTGTTTGTGGACAACTCCGGCAGCACCATCAGCCGGACGATTGAGGGCAACTATACACCTCTGGAGGTGATCCAGCAGTGTGTAGATACTTATGGTGTAGTATTTAGGTTTGACGTGTCGGCAAAGATTGTGAGAGCCTACACCCTGTCTGCATTCCAACCCCTTGGGGCGTTTGCAAGCCGGGAGCTTAATCTGACAGAGATTAACTTTAAAGGCAAGAGCACCGACTTTTTTACACGGCTTTACGCCTACGGTAAGGACGGCTTAAGCTTTGCGGATATCAATGACGGCAAACCATACGTGGAGTATCACGGCTATACCGACAAGGTGATCTGTGCATACTGGCAGGATGAGCGGTACACCATCAAAGACAATCTTTTGGCGGCAGCACAGGCGGCGGTAAAGACGGGGGGAAGCCCGGATCGCTCTTATGAGTGTACAGTCTACGACTTGGCGGCTACCAATCCGGAGATGTACTCATGGCAGGACTTTTCCCTCTTTTCGGTGGTACGGCTGATTGATGATATTAAAGAGATTACGCTTGACTATCAGGTAGTTGAGTATTGGCGTTACCCGAACTACCCGGAAAAGAATGTTGTCACGCTGTCCAGCACAGCTCCCAAAATCCAGACAGCTGTTAAAAATATCAAGGCCGAGATTGAGAACCCGAACAGCTCATTCCGGAAGAATATACAGACCTTGATAGACAACATGGCGGCCTCTATCTCTGGGAATGACGGCGGCAACATGCTCATAACACAGAACGCAGACGGAAAGCCGAACGGTATCAAGATCATGGACACCGAGGACGAGGCCACGGCACAAAAAATCCTGTGGCTTAACCTTAACGGTATCACCTACTCACATAACGGAGCAAATGGCCCCTATGATACAGTCTGGAGCTTCGAACAGAACGGATTCGTTGCGGACTGGATTGTCACAGGAACGATGGTGGCCAATATAATCAAAGGCGGAACCTTAACCTTGGGCGGCAATGAGAACGGGAACGGCGTTTGTAGAGTATTGGATGCAAGCGGAAACGAGGCTGCAAGGATTGACGCGAACGGCTTTCATATGGACAGCAGCCTAGCAAGCTATAAATCGCTAGAGTATATCTATCAAGGAATCTCAAAGCTTGTTCTTTCCGGGAATGCGCTTACAGGATATCATAACAATGACAGACGATTCCGGATCCCGTTTGGAGCAGATGGAGCCGCAGCTTTTGACGGAGATGCGCAGGTTTTTGGAAAGCTCACAGTGTATGGAAGTGCATACTTTGCAGATGGATGGAGCGGTACAGTGACTATGGGCACAAGCAAATTGACGGTCCAAAATGGGCTTATAACTGCGGTATCATAGGAGGGCATAAATGCGATTATATTATCCAATAGAGGTTGATCTCTATAAACCGTACCCGCTTCCCGTGATGGAAGCGCAGCAGA
>ERZ1034882.512-NODE-512-length-18657-cov-18.365391_pt1 | contig 18657 bp, 19 predicted proteins | sample MGYA00520606_ERZ1034882 | MGnify/ENA primary metagenome ERZ1034882 (study PRJEB33766, sample SAMN09781726) | gut metagenome | biome: gut microbiome | host: Homo sapiens | place: Madagascar | study: EMG produced TPA metagenomics assembly of the PRJNA485056 data...
TCCTTTATACCCTTGCGGGTCTGTATCCAGTCGCAGTCATTTTGCAATTATAGCATAAGTTGGAGGAATTGACAACCCTTTTATTTGGGGGCTTTCTGCGTATCCGGGGCATAGAGGCACTTGGAACTGACTCCCGGGATCATTCCCAGCTTTCCGGACAGAGCACTGACCTTTTCCTGCGGGGCGTCCATGACCACACTGATGATATTCATCTGCTTCTCATGATAAGGTATCCCCATTCTTCCGATAATATATTCTCCGTATTCATGCAAAAGTCCGTTGATCCGGCCTGCTGCCTCCTTATCCTCCACGATAATGCCTACCAGAGTCACTCTCGTGTTTTCCGTATCTTTTCCCATAATCAGTCTCCCTTCTGACCGTCCTCTGCCGTATTCTCCCACGGTCTGATATGCGTGGCGATCATTATGATGCGCCCCCTTGCATGTGTGCGGATGTATTCATATGCTTTCTCCCGGTTCTCTTCATCCAGCCCGGTGAACGGCTCGTCCAGCAGAACGCACTGTGCTCCTGCTTCCATTGCCCGCACCAGTGACACTCTCCGCTTCATGCCGCCGGACAATTCACGGCAGGGACGTTCCAGCGCTTCCTCCGGCAGTAAACACGCAAGCACCTCCCGCGCTTCCTTCGCATCTCCCATGACCATTTCCAGATTCTTCACCGCACTGTATTCTTCGCAGAGTCTGTCCTCCTGAAACTGCACGGAAAAAGCATCGATTCCCGACACTTCTCCCTCTTCCGGCCGTTCCAGCCCGCACAGGCACTTAAAAAAGGTCGTCTTGCCGCTGCCCGAAGGTGTATCCAGAAGATACAGTTCTCCCCCGTGGAATTTCTGTTCCACATGTCGGAAGATCCAACGGTCATGATAGCATTTTCCAAGCTCTGCCACGCGTAAAGTGCGACGTTCTCCTGTGACATTTGTCTTCGGCATTGCCGGTCTCTTACAGGCAGGCTCCCACCGGAAAAAATATTCCACGCAGCCAAATACTATTTTCTCAAACAATACACTGAGCACAATGATCACTGCCGTCCAGGCAAACAGATCCGCCGTATCGAGGTAAATCTTCGCCAGATACAGTGCCCCGCCGATGGAATGCACCGGCGTGCCGATCACTTCCGCTGCCACACCGGATTTCCAGCTCATTCCCAGGGATAATTGAAACGCGCTGAGCAGGAACGGCTTTAGCGCCGGGCGATAAATATAGAAAAAACGGGTGACAAACGGCAGTCGAAATACTTCTGCCATCTCTATCAGTTCTGCGTCCGCATTTTTTAAGCCTTCCAGTGTGTTCAGATAAATATTCGGAAACACCACTAAAAAGCAGACCGCCACAGCCAGCGGGGAAGCTCCCCACCAGATCAGTAAAAGCACCGCAAATACCGCCACCGGTACTGCCTTGCAGAATACCATGAACGGACGCAGAATTTCCTCTGCCGGACGGTATCTGTAACTTACCGCCGCTAACAGCAGTCCCATAACCGCTCCCAGCAAAAAGCCTGCAGCAATGCGCCACAGCGAGCCAAGGGCGCTACGCCAGAATTCCGCCTGCCCCACGAGGGTTGCCAGTGCTCGCAATGCCTGCATGGGTGTCACCACCAGCAGGGAATTATCCACGCACATTGCCGTGACCTGCCATACGCCCAGCCAGAAGAACAGAATGATAAATTTTTTGATGTATTTTTTATACTTATTCTGCATCATAATAGAAATCAGATTCCGGGAGTCCGCCGCCTATGGACTGGGAATCCTGGTGGAACAGTACGTCAAGGTATCCGGAAAGTGCCTGCTTCATCTCTGCCTTATCCATATAAGTAATGTTGCAGTCGGGGATTGCTTTCTGCGCAATGGGCTCCTTTGCCACGATCTGCGCTTCCACTGCCAGTGCAGCACCGGTGGCGGGGTCTGCATTGATGGCTTCGGCACTTGCCTTATGCTCTTCCATAAAGGCTTTCACAGCTTCTTCATTCTCTTCCAGAAATTCCTTACGAACCACCGTGACACCGGTGACCATGCTGCTGCCGCTTGCGCCCTGTACCTTATTCCACTCTTCGTTTAAGTCAAAGATCACCTTCAGGGCATTGTTCTGCATACAGGCTGCGGTAACAAAAGGTTGGGGCAACAGGCCGATGGCTGTGGGATCCTCAGCCAGTACAGATGCTACTTCTGTGGCTTCGGATTTATACTCCAGTGTCACATCGTCCACAGACATGCCGTTTGCATTCAGCAGATACTGCAATACATAGTCCGGCGTGGTTCCTTTTCCGGTTAAATAGATGGTCTTCCCCTTCAGATCCGTAAAATCCGCAAGCCCATCCTCTCCGGATACCATATACAATACGCCCAGGGTATTGATGTCGATCACTTCCACGCCGCCCTGGGTCTTATGATAGAGGACACTTGCCACATTTGCAGGTATCAGTGCGATATCCAGATCGCCCTTGACCATCAGGGGCAGGATCTCGTCTGCGCCGGTAGCCATCCGGAATTCATAGGTATTGGCGGTCTCGCCCTTGTTCGCTTTGTCCATTAAAAATAATAATCCTAAAGAGGTCGGTCCCTTTAAGGATGCCACACGAATAAGCGTGCCATCCGCATCCGCATTTTCTGCTGTAGCTTCTGTACTTTCCGTTGCGGCTTCCATACTCTCACTAGTCTGTGTGCCCGATGTGGGCTGTGTGCTCTCTGTTGCAAGACTTTCAGCTGTGCTCCCGCTGTTTCTTGCCTGTCCACACCCTGCAAGACCGCTGCATAACAGCCCCAAAGTCAGCGCCAACGCCAGTGTTTTTGTTAATCTTGTTTTCTTTTTCATTGTTTTGTCGCCTTTCTATCATAGAATAGTTACATTTTGACAACAAAAAAACACCTTCTCTTCTCAGCTTCCGCAGTTACGTGATAGCTTCAAAGGTCAGTCACTTCTGTGGGATTCCGGTCAGTGGATCCGACGCCGCGCTTTCCGGTCTCCGTTTCTTTCGTTGCTGTTTGAGTGTACCATAAAAATGAAAAACTTACCAGCATGAAAAAAAAGCCCGTGCTCATACTAATACCAAGATAAGTGATCACAAAAAACGCTTATCTGAAACACGAAAACCAATTCCAAACGGAGGTGAACGAAATGGCAAGTAAAACCAATAGAGTAGAAGTTCCCGAAGCAAAGGCTGCAATGGATCGTTTCAAGACTGAGGTGGCATCTGAGCTGGGCGTTAACCTGAAAGAGGGTTACAACGGTGACCTTACTTCTAAGGAAGCAGGAAGCATCGGCGGTGAGATGGTTCGTCGTATGATCAAGAAGCAGGAAGAGCAGATGAAATAAGCTTGGTCTGAAGCTTCGCAATCGACAGGATCAAAAAAGAAGCTGTACAGGGGAATACCTCTGTACAGCTTCTTACTGTGTCGGAATCTTAGGTGAACTACGCACTTCTCCGTGCTTCGCACTCTCGAACCGCTACATCCATTCGCATTCCGGGCTGTCGCCCTACTTGCTCATGTCTGTTTGATTGTCTAATAGATATGTGGTCTCGCCTGCAAGCAGTCATCCCACATATCTATTGACAATCTATTCACCAAAGACTGCTTTATAGTCAGCCTGGAACTTGGCGATACCGGCATCGGTCAGGGGATGCTTCACCATCTGCTCGATTACGGCGTAAGGAACGGTGGCGATATCCGCACCTGCCAGTGCACAATCGGTCACATGGATGGGATTACGTACGCTTGCCGCGATGATCTGGGTATCCAGATCAGTTACAGCGAAAATATCTGCGATATCACGGATCAGGTCTACACCTCTCGTGCTGATGTCATCCAGTCTGCCCAGGAAAGGAGACACGTAGGTTGCACCTGCGCGTGCTGCCAACAGAGCCTGGTTCGCGGAAAAGATCAGTGTCACATTGGTCTTGATACCTTCGGAGCTTAATACCTTACAAGCCTTCAGGCCTTCTACTGTCATAGGAATCTTAACGACCATATTGGGATGGATGGCTGCGATCTCTCTTCCTTCCTTGATCATTCCTTCTGCATCTACGGTGGTCGCCTTAACCTCACCGCTGATCGGTCCGTCTACGATGGATGCGATCTCTTTGATCACCTCTACGAAATCCCTGCCCTCTTTCGCGATCAGGGAGGGATTGGTCGTTACTCCACAAATAACCCCCATGTCATTTGCTTTCTTAATATCCTCTACTTTTGCAGTATCAATAAAAAAACGCATAACTCTTCTCCTCCTGCTATGTAAATTTGCTTGCTGCAGGTCCCCGAAAATCTCCCCGTGAACCTTTATCTACAGTATACTCATTTCCCGTTTCCACAGCAAGCACTTTTTGCAATTTTTATTGATTGTGTTCGGGCACGGAGTGCACAGCTACGGGTAATACAGTTTCCGGACATAATAGAAATCTGCCACCTTAGCAGCCCTTTTCCTCTCCCTTACGCCTGCATCCGTCACAAAGAGCAGTCTCCTCAAATTTTTCATATCAGGGACGCGCCTTTTCCGCTCTTCGCAGGTAGTCATCTCCACAATTCTGCGCAACCACTTTTCTCTCCTTCTGTCTTTGCCGGATATTTTCAAATGCGCCTTTTCCTCTCCCAGCATCACTGACAGAAGTCTTCCTACCGCATAGACATCGCTTTCCTCTCCCGGCAGTTCCCCCCGGGTGAACTGCTCCGGCGCACTGTAAGAATAATTCCCGGCTCCCGACCACGCATCCTCCCGGTTCCACAGACACCCCAGATCCAGGATTCCCGCTCTGCCGTTTTCTCGGATACGGATATTCTCCGGCTTCAGATCCCGATAGAGAAACGGATGTTCCCGTTCATGCAGATACTGCAGTCCTTCCGTGATCTGAAGTGTCACATTAAGCGCTGTGACCGGTGACAGTCTGCCCCGCCTGTCCAACATTTTCCGCAGATCCATTCCATCCCAGAATTCAATGATCAGATATCCCATCCCGTCTTGTGTCCATTGCTCTCTGTACACCGGAAAAAGCGGATGCCTGATCTCCTGCCAGTTTCTGCATTCCCGCTCCCATTGTCCTGAATATTCCGATACTCTGCATGCCCAAAAACATCCTTCCTTATCTCTGACACGATAGACCTTCGCGAAGCTGCCTTCTCCGATAAATATCGGTTCTTCATATCCGTGTGCCTCCAATACCCCTCTTACCATTTGCCACCTCCCAGAATCGGCAGGATCCATACTGCTCCCATATGCTTTCCGCCCTGTGCTGCTGCCTTCTCCCCCAGTTCTCTCAGCCGCCGTCCCGCCCGGTCGGCACAGATCTTAGGTGAAATATTCTCTGTGATCTGTGGCTTCAGACACTCCGCCAGCTCCTCTTCACAATAATTGATGAAAGCATTGTCCGCTATCAGTATCGCTGTCCCCAGTTCCACTTCTCCCACCATGCATTGTCCGTCAAGTATCTTCCATCCTACTTTTCCGAACCTCCGGAAAAACGCAAGATTCCGCATTCTTCCGTGGCTGAACAAAAGTACCCGTTCTTCCACGCATAATATTCCCGCATAATTGCAGTCTTCTCCAAGCGCTGACAACTCCTGCTGAAAACACTCCCGCAGAAGCTCTTCCCTGCCGGTCTGCCAAAGAATCTTCCCAGACAGCTCGTCATCTATTCTGTCCTGCAGATATCTCACTATTTTGCCATCGTCGGATATGCACGCACTTACCGCGTTCCGCCCGCTCTTACGATATTTACGCTGTTGCAGAGATAAAAACAGTCCCGCATGCTCCTCTTTTTGCCAATAACCGGCAGTCACATACTCCATACACGATCCTCCTTCTGATTTTTATATATAATTTCATTTTTAATTCTGTTCTTAATTCAGGGATCTTTTGCCGATAGGCAAGAAGTCAAGAATCGCGCTACGCGCGAATGTAAAAAGAGCATACCATGCGGCATGCTCTTTGTCAACGAATATGATTTCCTATCCGAAAATCCTATCCAAAAATATTTACCAGATCATTGAATAACAAAAACACCATCAGTACCATGAAAAACATCAGTCCGATAAAGTGTACGATTCCTTCCTTCTCCGGCGGTACCGGTCTGTGGGTAATGGCTTCCCAAAGCAGGAATACCAGTCGTCCGCCATCTAACGCCGGAACCGGCAGAAGATTCAGGATTCCCAGGTTCACCGTAAGCATCAGGGTAATGTTCAGCATACTCACAAGAACATTCTGCCAACCGTAATCCTTGGTAGTCTCGTAAGTCTTGCCTACTACATTGACCGCAATCCCCACCGGTCCTGCCACATCCTGTCTGGATACCTGCCCCTGTACCAGCATTGCCAGGCTCTTCCAGGTCATCGTCACGCAATAACGCATCTCATACCAGGAATAACGGAAGTAGTCCAGTCCGGATAACTGTACAAAATCCGCATTACTGATACCGATCATATAACGCCCTGTACTCTCATCATACTTAGGCGTCAGGGTTGTAGTTCCTTTTACTCCGTCACGCTCATACTGTACTGCGACATCCCCGCCCCGGTAGGTCAGCGTAAACAATTGTATTTCTTCATACAGATGAATTTTACTGCCATTCAGGGAGAGAATCCTGTCTCCTGCCTGTAGTCCGGCTTCCTGTGCCGCACCGCCGTCCACAATCTCCGTCGCCACAGGATCACGGATCGTCGCGATCAGATTTACCATAATAAATGCAATAACAAATCCCAGGATGAAATTAAATACCGGTCCTGCCAGCACCGTGGATATCCTCGCCCACACATTGGCATTTAAAAACGATCCGCTGTGATCTTCCCCGTCTTCTTTTTCATTCAGACCGTCTTCACCCTCAAACATACAGGCTCCGCCGATGGGAAGAAGCTTCAGGGAATATTTGGTGTCTCCTTTTTGGAAGGAAAACAGATTCGGACCCATGCCCACAGAAAATTCTATCACATGAATCCCATTGGCCTTCGCCAGCAGAAAATGTCCGAATTCATGTGCGACTACCACCACCCCAAAGATCAGTACAAACAAGATCAATGTAACCATTTATTGCCTCTCATATCAAGCTTTTATTTTTTAGGATCAGAATCCCTTGCCGTCGATATAACTGTAAACAGATGCTTCTGTCTCCAGGATCTCCTCCACGTTCGGATTGTCGATCACCTTATGCTGCTCCATGGCTTCCTGAATCAGCTCCGGGATCTGAAGATAAGCGATCTTGCGGTCTAAGAACAGTCCTACCGCTTTCTCGTTGGCTGCGTTATACACCGTAGGCATACTGCCGCCGATGCGCTGTGCATCATAGGCAAGCTTCAGACCATAAAAAGTCTCCATGTCCGGCTTCTCGAAAGTCACCTGTGCCAGTTCATAAAAGTCCAGACGTTTTCCGGGCATCGGTCTGCGATCCGGATAGAACAGAGCGTACTGGATCGGAAGCTTCATGTCCGGCGTTCCCAGCTGTGCGATCACTGCGCCGTCCACATACTGTACTGCGGAATGAATGATACTCTGGGGATGCACGATGACCTGGATCTGATCCAGCTCCACACCGAACAGCCATTTTGCTTCCATGACTTCCAGTCCCTTATTCACCAGCGTGGAAGAATCAATCGTGATCTTCCGTCCCATGGACCAGTTGGGATGCTTTAAGGCATCCTCCACCTGAATATTTACAAGCTGCTCTCTGGTCCTGCCACGGAAGGGTCCGCCGGACGCGGTGAGCAGGATCTTCTCGATCCTGCCTTTCGGTTCCCCGTTCAGCGACTGGAAGATCGCGCTATGTTCACTGTCTACCGGCAGGATCTTCACTCCCATCTTCGCCGCTAACGGCATAATGATGTGTCCGGCAGTTACCAGAGTCTCCTTATTTGCCAGGGCAATATCCTTCCCTGCCTCAATGGCCGCAATCGTCGGTCTGATACCAATCATGCCCACAATCGCCGTCACTAATACCTGCGCCTTTGGCATCACTGCGATCTCCAGCAGTCCGTCCATTCCGGTCACGACCTTCACAGGAAGATCTGCCACACGGCTGCGTAAGTCCGCTGCCGCTTCCTCGCTCCACATACCTGCGATCAGAGGATGGAATTCTCTGATCTGCTGTTCCATCTGTTCTACACTTTTTCCGGCTGCCAGCGCTACCACCTGCAGTTCGGGATTATTGCGAACGACCTCTAGGGTCTGGGTTCCGATGGAACCGGTAGATCCCAGGATTGCTATTTTTTTCATAATGCTACGCTCCTTGTATCTTCCTTTCGGACTATCGCAGTCCAATCATCAGAATGGCAAGAAAATACGTCATCGGTGCAGTCACCGTCATACTGTCAAAACGATCCATGATCCCACCATGTCCGGGGATCAGTTTGCCATAATCCTTGATATTGTGGTTCCTCTTGATCGCGGATGCCGCCAGATCTCCCACCATGCTCATTACCGCACCTGCTGCGCAGATAAAGGCAATGATCCATGTGATCGTCCGATCCGGAAATGCCGCTTCCACGAAGAAATGTGCATACAGACCGCCGATCAGAGCCGCTCCCACGACACCGCCGATGCATCCCTCCAGGGACTTATGAGGACTCAACTCCGGGAAAATATGTTTCTTACCGATCAGCTTGCCTACCACATAAGCACAGGTGTCACATCCCCAGGAACTGATCAGGATCAGCCATACCAGGTAGATTCCGGTCTCACACTCACGGGTCAGATAGACAAAGGACAACATTACCGGTGCATACAGGAAAGAAAATACCGCTGCCATCACCTGACTTGCCTGATATCTCGGGAAAGTTACCACATAGCAGAACATTTCCGCCATGAACAGAGCCACAATGCACATGAGAAGTAAGGTATGATCCCTGGTGAAAAACAGCGTTGCATAATATGCCGTCACACCCACGAAACCGATCCACTCCAGTGCGTTAAACTTTTTCTCATCCGTTGCACATTTTAATGCCTTGGTAAGCTCTCTGTATGCGATCAGAGAAATCAGCCACAACGGCACTGCCAGAAATACATTGCCGAAGCAAAACGTAGCCAGTGCAATGACAAGCAGCACGATACCACTGAGCAAACGGGTCCAAAACATAAGCTATTCCTCCTTCAGGCCGCCATATCTTCTGTCTCTATGATTATATGCTTCCACAGCCTTCATCAATTCTTCTTTTGTGAAATCCGGCCAGGGAACCGGGGTAAAATACAACTCCGTATACGCCAGCTGCCACAGCAGGAAATTGGAAATCCTCTGCTCATTGCAGGTGCGGATCAGCAGATCCGGATCCGGAATACCTGCGGTATCCAGATAGCTCTCCAGGGTATCCGCCGTAATATCCGCAGGATCCACTTCGCCGCTTTGGAGCTTCGCAGACAATTTTTTTACTGCACGGACGATCTCATCCCTGCCTCCGTAATTGATGGCGATCTGAAAATGCAGACCGTCATTGTTCTTCGTCGCCTCTTCCAGTTCCGCGATCCTATTCCGGATATCTTCATCCAGTCTCGTCTTGTCTCCCAGAACTCTGACACACATACGGTTCTTCTCCGCCGTCTTCAGACAAGTCTTCATATAATTCCGAAGCAGCTTCATCAACGCATCCACTTCGTCCTGCGGACGATTCCAGTTCTCTGTGGAGAAAGCATATACCGTCAGGTACTGAATCCCCATACGGTATGCCTCTTCACAGATTACTTCCACCGTCTTGGCTCCCTGAACATGACCGTAGTTGCGGGGCATTCCCTTTGCTTTTGCCCAGCGGCCGTTCCCGTCTAAAATGATCGCTACATGATTTGGAATTTTCAGATTTTGTTCCATATTCTATGCCTTCTATGTCTTCTTTTAAGCCTTTCCGGGCTTACTAAACTGTCATGATCTCCTTGGACTTGCTGTCGATCAGAGCATCAATATCCTTCACATACTTGTCGGTCAGCTTCTGCAGTTCGTCCTCCAGACCCTTGATCTCATCCTCAGACACTTCACTCTTAGCCAGCTTCTTGAATGCATCGTTGCCGTCTCTTCTGATGTTACGGATAGCTACTTTGCCTTCCTCACCCTTCTTCTTTACTTCTTTTACCAGATCCTTTCTGCGGTCCTCGGTAAGCTCGGGGAATACCAGGCGGATCACACTGCCATCGTTGGAAGGATTGATACCGATATCGGAAGTCATGATCGCTTTCTCAATCTCCTTAATCAGAGACTTCTCCCAGGGAGCGATCTGGATGATACGTGCCTCGGGAACGGTTACGTTACCTACCTGCTGGATGGGGGTAGGGGTTCCGTAATAATCTACTCTTAATTTGTCCAGTACGTGAGGATTTGCACGTCCTGCACGGATAGCAGCAAAATCTGCTATCAGAAATTCATAAGCCTTCTGCATTTTCTCACTATATACCTGTACTCTTGCGTCCATATTGTCCTCTCTTCTGCGCTGCGCGCTTTTTCATTTTATAGGTTAATGATATCTGTTACACGGTTACTTTGGTTCCGTTAAATTTCCCCTTCATGGTATTCACGATGCTGTTCTCTTCGTTCAATCCGAATACCCACATAGGCATTTTGTTATCTCTTGCCAGGATGGATGCGGTCATATCCACTACCTGAAGGTTCTTCGCGATGACTTCATCAATAGATACTTCATCGTACTTCTTCGCTGTGGGATCCTTGGCAGGATCCGCATTGTAGACACCGTCGATAGCCTTAGCCAGCAGAATAACATCCGCTTCTACTTCAATGGCACGAAGTACTACACCGGTATCCGTGGAGAAATAGGGATGTCCCGTACCGCCTGCGAAAAATACTACCATGCCTTTTGCAAAATACTTATTGGCTCTGTCCTTGGAGAACAGCTTGGTAAATGATCCGCACTCAAAGGGGGTTAAAATGTTGGTCATCATGCCTACCGAGCGAAAAATCTCAGAGACATAGATACAGTTCATGATGGTGGCAAGCATACCGATCTGATCCGCTTTGGTACGATCAATATTTTCACTGGAACGACCTCTCCAGAAATTGCCTCCGCCGATGACAATCCCTACCTGAATGCCATCGTCTACCAGTTCTTTTACCTGTAATGCAACCTTTCTGACAGTTGCCTCGTCAAAACCGGTCTTCTTCTCTCCTGCCAGTGCTTCTCCGCTAAGCTTCAGTAATATTCTCTTCATTGTTATCTGCTCCTTATTTTGCTTTTCTTTTCTCTGGCTTGTAATCATCGAAGAAAGAAGTAGGGCTGACATCAGCATAGCACTGAGAGCACATACCTTCGATAACTGCACCGTTGTTGATCTGTACGGACTTGGACTTAATATTGCCCATTACGATAGCAGAAGAATCCAGGATTACAGGGCCCTTCACATCAATATCACCCTTTACTGCACCTGCGATAGCTGCGCTGGTAGCGGAAATGTTGCCAATGACAACCGTGCTCGCTCCGATCTTCACAGAGCCCTCGCTCAAGATCTCGCCGTTGATCTTCGCACCTTCCGCAAAAATCTCAGCTGCCTTGGAATTACCATTGATATATCCGGTAATATTCAGTTTGCCCAGAATATCAATATTTCCATTAATCGTACCTACCAGATCCATAGATCCTTCGGAACTTACATCACCGGTGATCACCATTCCGGCAGTAATAACTGCGGTTTCATCTGATGCAACTTTTACATCCATTCTCTTCTCTGCTCCTTTGTTCTTCTCTGTATTTTCCTGCTCCAGAACCTTTTCTACTGTCATATCGTTCTGAAGTACACTGTCTAAATCCAGTTCCGGTGCGACTTTTTCCCCAGTCTCTTCTGCCCGCGGCATCTCTTCTGCTACTTTCTCTGCCGGCTGTTCTTCTGTTTTCTGTTCCTGCGGAATCTCAATAGAATCCAGGTTTTTCAGCATCTCTTCGAATGCCACGTTATCCTTCGCATCCTCTGCGGTCTGCGCTTCGGGAATCTCTTCCCGCAGCGGTTCCTGCGTATTTTCCACCGGCTGTTCCTTGAGTTCTTCGGCAGCTGCCTGATCCAGATTCTCCTCCGGCATCAGTTCATTGACCGCCTGAGACAGATCTTCTTTCAAATCTGAGAAAAATCCCATGATGATGTACCTCCGTTTATTTCTTTAAATTTGTTTTTTATTTGTGAATGTTTTTATGTTTACTGGTGATGCACCGGCTTGGTATTCTCCGTGATCGGCAGGATCACCGTATCCGGTCTCGCCAGAATATTCTCTATAATCTCCGGCAGTGCCTCCACTGTCGTTGGTTTTTCTGCGGAATCATGCAGAAGTATGATTGACGTATCTCTCGTGTCAATATCCTTCGTGCAGTTCTCTAACAGCGTATCCGTGGTTAGTTTCATGCTGCCTCCGTCTCCGGAAGACACATTCCAGTCGTAATACTCCACTCCCTGGCTCTCCAGATAATCAATGAATTCATGCATATCGATCTCACTGACCGTATTGGAGCTTCCTCCCGGGAAACGATAATAAACGCTCTCCACACCGGTCGCCTGATAGACATAATCCCTGATCTGCTCAAAATCCCGCGTGAAGCTGTCCATGGATTCGTATAGTTCCTTATATTTATGACTGTAGGAATGCATTCCTAACGTATGCCCGTCTTCCACGATCCGCTGCAGTGCTTCTTCCGCATCCGTTCCTTCCCTGCCCACTACGAAAAAGGTAGCCTTTACCTGATACCTGTCTAAAATATCCAGGATATCATTCGTATAAATGCTAGGGCCATCGTCAAAAGTCAGATATACCTTGTGGATCTGTTCCTGCCCGGAATGAGCATCCGTCACCGGATCCGCGCTTCCCTGCACAGATTCCTCCTGCGGTATCTGTGAAGTCTGCCCGGTCGTCTGTGCTTCCTCCTGCAAAAGCTGCAGTTCGGTCTGCAATCTCTGATTCCCGGCTTCCAGTTCATCCAGTCTCCGATTCAGATCGTCCAGAATCCCGTTGATCGTATGCAGCCTGCAGATCAGATACACGCAGCACATAAGCGGGATCACCAGTCCTGCTGCCACTATGCCCACGATCGTCTTCTTCAAACGCTGCACTCTTCGCCGCCGGTCCTCCGGTGATGTCTGTTGAAGTTGTTCTCTTGCCATGAATACTTTAATGTCTCTCTTCCTAATTCTGAAGCCCTCCCTGACGTCAGACAAGACTTCTGTAACAGTATAGCATATTCCACTTTTTTGGGAAAGAGATTTATGCAAAACTTTAAAAGCCGCAGCGGATTCCCCTATCCTCTGCGGCTTTCTGACATTATATTGTTCCCCTTTTTTGTATTCCCTTCGTATGCTGCGATTTTCTACGCATTCTCCTGCATTTGTCTCTCCGGATAACAACCCATAATAAAATTATGGAAAAAGAACTCCGGGCGGAGATAACTCCGAAATCGGTACCAGATATCTTCCGGCACATTTTCAAATTGCCATATCTGACCGTCACTTGCGAACTCGATCTCCAGCATTTGTTGCTGCGCATCGTAGCCTGCAGACTTTATCATCGGATTACCCCATTGTATCCTTCTCATTCGTATAATAATCTCTCTTTCTTTTCCTGCTTTTGTCACCCCTGACATACATGTCCTTTCGCCGTAAGGCGTTCAGTTCTATCTTTTTCCTGAAAGATTTCCCCCTTTATACTTTCATGTAAAGATCTTGTCCCACCCACTATGACAATCGCAGTTTATTTTATTTTCCCTTCATTTTACCCTTATGCAGGTCTGGCATACTTTTGAATACCTGTCTCTACTCCCACCCCCATGGTGTTGCTTTGGCAGTCGCTATTTACGCTGCCGATATGACATTATTCAGTTTTATCAAGTGTAGCAAATTAAAAGTTTCGTTGGTTAATAGTTAATTAATATGTATATTTGAAAGCACCGGTGTCGTTCACGACTTCTTCGTAGCCATCGTAATCGGCATAGTGGGTGCAGATAACACGGTAAGTTTTATCCTTGATAGCATCAGGATAAACCAAATCTGCTCCAAATAGTCCATGATCATATACTTCACCTCCATCAGAGGTCATCACAGTTTTCCAACCATACCACATTTTCTGCTGGACTTTAATATCTTTTACCCCGATAACTTTTGCCGCTCCTGCACAAGCCGTTGTAAACGTCATACAGAGTCCTTCGTCCGCTCTGAATGCCATAATAATTTCACAGTCAAACAAAGTCGTTATCGGCTGCACTTTTAAAAGATCATATTCATGCGTCTTATTGGTTACAGCAACCGTAAGTGTTGAACCCTCATTGTTGTAGCCTTCCGCTCTCACTTCCTGTGCCGGTGCACTTACTGCAAAAAACATCGCCAATAAAAATGCAACAATGGTTCTTCCTTTTCTCATCCGTTTCTTTTTTTTCACTCACATTTTCCTTTCCATCATAAGATTTGCTGCTACACTTTTTTGAGGCTTAACTGTCCCTCTATATAGTTCATGGTTTTCAAATGCAGAATCTTACAAAATAATTTATTTTAGTTGATTGAAAGTTGATTGCATTAGTAACTTCTACTGCCATGCTTCAGAAAAAGAATTGCACGACTAACTTCTGCTTTGCCCTGTTTCTCTCCATTTTCAGGTTGTTTTTCATCCCTTTCAATATATAAAAAGAGAAGTTAAGTTTTTATTAACCTCAACTTCTCTTTTATATCTAGTTATTCAAAAAACAATTACTAACTACTGCCTGCTGATACTCAACTGCTATTTCCTTTATTTTTTCTTTACTATCCACTCCAACCACGGCATATTTTACATTCCCATAATAGAAATATATCACGTATCTTTGTTTTTCATTCTCTTCCTCTTTTTTGAAAACTTCTAAATTTATGCCATCGTTTTCAAATTCTTCACAAAACACATACCCCGGATAAGTTTCTCTTACTCTCAAAATTTCTTGCCGATATATTTTTATTTCAAAATATAATATTTCTTCCTCATCATTCTCAAAATAGTCATATAGTGTATCTGCTTTATTTGTTTTTATCACCTCAATACGACTGAAATCATAATCATTTCCCACCATACAATCAAGCTCAAATGGTATCAATGCGTATTGTTTATACTCACTTGGAACATCCTCTATGTTATCATAAAACTTTGGACTACTAATACTCGATTCCTCTGGTGCCGTTATTTTCGTCGTCCCTTCCTCATTCTTATCCATCCACCAGAAGAAGCCACCGTGTTTCTCTGCATTTACCGCCATCTGCCAGGAACCACCCAGCATTATAATAATCAGTGCCACTGCTGTCACCACAGCAATTCTGTGTTTGTGAAAATACCAAAGGAATTGGCTCATCCGCCCTTCCTTTTTCTCAGGCTTCGTTTTGCGGTTCTCCGCACTTTCCTTCCTATCTGCCGCCAGAATTCTTTCCTCTTCCTGACGTTTCTCACAATACTTCCAGAAGCTGTCCAGTGCTTCCTCCACCGGCAATTCTTCCTCTTTCTCTTCGCCTTTCAGGCTATCCAACAGCTTCAATAACGTCTGAACTTCATCCGCATCAAATTCTTCGTCGGAAGCCTCCATTGTATACCAGTCTAACCGCTTCGTAACTTCCCTGATCAGACTTTCTTTATCCTGTTTCTTCATTACTGTTCCGTTCCCTTCTCTATCGCATCATCCGGCGTTGCTGCCAAATGACTGTCCCTCTCTATATGTTTTTGTCTCTTTTTTGTCGTTTCTTACAGACTTTTTTTGTTTTTTGTCGAATATTTTCCCATCGTATAGGCATTGAGCTATTTTGCCGCGCAATCTGCTGAGCCGGACACACATGTTGTTCTCGGAAATATTCTCCAGTTTTGCAATTTCTGATATTTTATATCCTGCCACAAAATATCTCGAGAAACGCGTCTTCTCTTCTTCGTCCAGTTCCGTTTCCAGGACCATGTCTAATTCTGCTTTTCCGTATTCGTCTTTCGCAGCAACGTATTCATGGTCATCGTGATCATCCAGTGAGGTTTCACATTCCAGCTTCTTTATTTTCCTGTTGAACTCCTGTATCTTATACCTCGCGGTCTCCAACAGCCATCCCGTCTGATTCGGATGATCTTTCAGAATATCCCATTTCTTGTACGCCAGGTAGAATGTTTCTTGCAGGACATCCTGTGCCAGTGACTTATCAAGTATCCGATATCTGATAAAATTATACACTATGGCTTCATTTCTGCGAAACATTTCATTGAATTCTAGATGATCTACTGCTGTCTCTTCTGTCTTGTTTTTATGCATCTGTCATTCCCCCATATAAATGGTTTCATCCTTCTTAAAAATATTTATTTTATAATTTAACATTTATCCCTGTATTAAATATAGATGGTTTTACGATGTGAGAAAAATTTGTTTTTCATATCTTTATATTTTACTTTTCGTAGATTTTCTGTCAATTTCTTCCCATCGACAAATATCGAAAATTTTTGCTTTTTTTGTTGTTGACAAACGGTATCTCTTTTGTTAGAATGAATCACGGTGATTGCGTTAGCAGTCACGTGATGCTGCTGTGGCTCAGTCGGTAGAGCGTCGCATTGGTAGTGCGGAGGTCACGGGTCCGATTCCCGTCAGCAGCTCTTCTTTAAAAAGTATGATCTTAAAAGTGTTAAACTTTTAAGATCATTTTTTATTTCTCTATTTGATAGCTTCCAACAACTGATGTACGGATACTTCCAATACTTCCGCTATATCCAATATTACCTCCAGAGAAAACGGCTGGTCACAATTGGGAGCCTCTATTTTGGTAAGGTAACTGATACTGATGCATGCTCTATCTGCCAGTTGTTCCTGCGTAAGACCTCTGAGTTTTCGGTATTTGCAGATTGTCTGACCTATGTTCTTATACTCCTGCGAATGCTTTTGACTCATTTTTCCATCTCCTATATCTACCATTACAATTCTAATAGATAATGCGGAAAGGAAAATTTCAGTTATAGTGAAAGTTTTGCATAATAAAAAATACCGGTCTTATTTCTCCGCTATTTACGGATTATTAAGACCGGTATTTGTATCATTCTTTCATTAGCAATTAATCCCGACGTAGTGTAAACTTTCCTACCAGATCGTTTAATGCATATGCCTGTGCGGATAATTCCTCACTGGTAGCAGACGATTCCTCTGCTGACGCAGAGTTCGACTGCACTACTTCCGATATCTGATTCACACCAAGTTCTGCCTGTTGCATCGCCTGTGCCTGCGTAGCAGACTCTTCACTCAATCGTTTTGCATCTGTCGCAATCTCCTTGACTCCCGTAACGATCTGCTCCAGAGATTCCGCTGCTGCCTCCGCTGCCTGGTTGCCATTCTTGATCTCCTGCAGCGATCCCTCGATCAGGCTTCTGGTATCTACTGCCGACTGTGCACTCTGTTCGGCCAGTTTACGGATCTGTTCTGCCACCACTGCAAATCCCCGTCCGGCTTCTCCTGCTCTGGCCGCCTCAATTGCCGCATTCAGAGACAACAGGTTTGTCTGACTCGCAATATCTTCAATGTCAGCAATAATATTCTGTATCTTTTTAGATGTTTCATTGATTCGGTCCATTTCCTCCATCAATGACCTCATCTGCATATGCCCTGCATCCGCCTGCTGTGCATAATTCTCAGCCTTTTCCGTCGTCTTCTGCAGTTCACCGGCTGTACGGGACACGGCATCTGTGATATTCGTAATGGTTGCCGTCAGTTCTTCCACAGATCCTGCCTGATCTGTTGCTCCTTCTGCCAACGCCTGGGCAGATTGTGCAAGATTCTCCGATCCTGCTGATACCTGCTTTGCAGCCTCTTCAACCTGCTGTAAGGTGCTGTTCATCTGTCGGTTCATCTTACGCATGGCATCTTTCAGTGCCACAAACTGTCCTACATATTTCTCTTCGATCTTAGTACCGATGGCATAATTACCCTCCGCCATCTGTCCCAACAATTCTCCTGCGTCCGTAATGATCAGATTCAGGTCAGCAGCCATGCCTTTTGCGACCTGTATCATATAGGATATCTCATCTTTCGTGTTGCTGTCCGGGAATGCACTCTCCAAATCCCCCTGTGCAAAAGTCTGAAGTCGATCCGCAAGCGCTATCATCGGTTCTTCGATATCTCCCGCCATTTTCTTGCCTAATATCACAGAACTCCAGAAAGAAGTCACTACGATAGTCAGAATCGCGATCAGCATAATAAACTCCATATGACGCAGATTTGCCTCCGCCTGATCTCCTTTTTCGACGCACAGGTTCATCAAGTCTACAAATTCCGCGTATATCCGTTCGTACTGTGCGGTCAGATCTCCGGTATCCAGATCCTGCGCCTGCAGATATCCGTCCTCGTCATCGGAGGTAGCCAGTTCCAGCACCTGTGCATCCAGATCCCAGTACCCGTCCAGTTCCTGCAATACTTTATTATAGGCATCCCTGCCTTCGGTGAATTTGAGTGAGCGGTTCAATTCATCCATGTAAGTCTCAAACGCTGCCTTTTTCTGGTCATGCAGTTCGATCTGCTTTTCTATTACTGCTTTGTCATCATAGCCTACTACTGCACGTAATGCGCTCCGGCTCTCCGAAAATGCCGCGACCGCTTTACCGATATCTCCCTGTGTAAATCCGTATCGGCTCAATGCCTTTTCATACTGCATCGCTGCGATCAGTAGTGCTACGATTCCAATAACTGCCGCAATCGCACCGATTATTGCTACTTTCACAAATCCTTTCGTCAGT